>ODAI012533354.1_pt1 | contig 20463 bp, 17 predicted proteins | sample 1539321 | NCBI WGS metagenome assembly ODAI01 (sample SAMN02144231, study PRJEB22623) | gut metagenome | biome: sheep rumen | host: Ovis aries | place: New Zealand
AATAAACAAATTATATGGATATTCAGAATTGTTTGAAAGGGGAATTGTAACATTTTTACTTTCGGTAATATGTGCACTTGTTTCTGCTTCTACGGCTGTGCTTATCGGATGTATAGTTATTATCTTTAATTGTTTCTTTGTTACTAAGGAGATAGGAATAATTGCATTGTTCGTATTTATAATTATATATTGTATGTATATGAGGATGTTTCATGATTGTGCATGGATTTTGTTTTTTGTGCCAATTATGTATATATTTAAGATGACCTATGCTATACCGCTTATAGTTGCCATATTTGCAGGTGCAGCAGGCATTGTTCCGGCAGCTATCGGAGTGTTTTTATATAAGTTTGCCATAGGTGTAAGCGATGTAAACAATATGCTGCTTACTGCAGTTAAAAAAGAAGATGTGGATATTTATTCATATCTTATAGACAATGTACTTAAAGACAGGGAAATGCTTTTAACAGCAATAGTATTTGCCATAGTTATCCTGCTTACATTCTTTATATACAAGCTTCCGTTTGACTATTCATGGTATGTAGCCATAGGCGCCGGAGGAATAATAAATATCCTTGCATTTTTGATAGTTGGAGTAATGATGGATATGGAGGTTGCGTTCGGTTCCCTCATATTTGGTTCATTTATCGGAATTATCGTTACAGTTGCTGTACAGATTTGCAAGAGACTTGTGGATTACTCCCGTAAAGAAGTTGTACAGTTTGAGGATGATGATTATTATTATTACGTAAAGGCTATACCTAAGTATGGCATTTCAGAAAAGAAAAAGACTGTAAAAAAGGTGACCGATAAGGGTAATACTTCTGCCGATAGCAATATCAAGAAAAATGTTTCTGATAATATGCGCGGTGCACAAAGAAACGGACAAAGAAGTAATGCACCGAGAAATAATGCATCAAGAAATAATGCACAGGGCATAAATAATCAGAATCAAAGACCGGGAAGACCGGAACAGTAAAATTGACTTATGTAATGAGGTGTTGGTATGGAAAGAGTTTGGACAGTTTTAAGTTCATATTTTGACTGGTTCTATGTACCTCATATAACTATAACAGATATTTTGGAGATAATTATTTTATCTTATCTCATATATATAGTTATTCTTTGGATTAAGAAAACCAGGGCGTGGACAGTTTTCAGAGGATTGGTGGTTATAGCCATATTTATGGGTTTTGCTGCTGTATTTAAATTAAATACTATTCTCTGGCTGTTTAGGAATATGATAAATGTCGGCATTCTGGCGGTGATTATTTTGTTCCAGCCTGAGTTAAGACGTGCTTTGGAAGAACTTGGAAAAAAGAATATTATATCTGATGTTCTTATCAGAAGTGACAGTACCAAAAAGGAACGGGTAAATGACAATACAATACAGGAATTAATCAGTGCAGCTACTTTTATGAGTAAAAATAAAACGGGTGCACTTATTGTTATTGAACAAAATGTTCCTTTGGGTGAATATGAAGCTACCGGTATCAATATAGATGCAGCGGTTTCAAGACAGTTGGTCGAGAATATATTTGAGCATAATACCCCACTGCATGACGGAGCTGTGATTATAAGAAATAACAGGGTTGTTTCTGCAACCTGTTATCTTCCGCTTACAGGAAGAAATGATTTAAATAAGGACCTTGGAACCAGGCACAGGGCAGCGGTAGGTATAAGCGAGGTATCTGATAGTATGACACTTGTTGTTTCAGAAGAAAATGGACAGATATCTATAGCCTATGGCGGAACATTATATAGCAATCTTGATATTGAAAGCCTTAGAAACCATCTTTCATCGTTACAGACCGGAAAGAATGAAAAGAGTAAAAAGGGAAGACGCGCAAAGAGGATAAAAGGAGGTAGTCGGTCATGAAAAAACGGCTTTTTAACAATGTTGGCTACAAGCTTCTTGCAATAGTGTTTGCTATACTTCTCTGGCTTGTGGTTGTCAATATTACAGATTATACTATTACCGTTAAAATAGAAGATATCCCTGTGGAGCAGCAAAATACAGATGTGTTAGAAGAGTTGGATCAGATTTATGACGTTGTAAAGGGCGATACCGTAGATATATATGTAAAGGGCAGACGTTCGGTTGTAAGTAACCTTTCTGCCAATAATTTTTATGCTTATGCGGATCTTTCACAGATGTCCATTACCAATTCGGTTCAGATAAATGTAGTTCCGAGAAACAAAAATATAGAAGATGAAATCAACATAGAATATGTTGATAATATTATGCAGCTTAGCTTAGAGGACAAGGTTACGGAACAATTTCCGGTTAAGATTCTAACAGATGGCGAACCTGCTGACAAATATGCTATAGGTGAGTCATATGCAACACCTAATATAATTACAATAGAAGGTCCCAAAAGTGCCATAGAAAAAGTAACTGATGCAGTTGTTGAGGTTAGCGTTGATAACGCAAAGGCAAATCTGACTGCAACAGGCAATATAATTCTTTTGGATGCATATGGTGAGCAGATAAAAAATGATAAACTTGTAATGAGTCAGACTGAAGCAGATGTAAATATAAATGTTTATCCTGTTAAAACCATAGATGTTGTTGTGGATATCAAAGGTACACCTGCCGACGGATATGGTGTTTCTGAGATTGTATATCAGCCTCAAACGGTTGATATTGCGGGAGATGATGAGGTAATCAATAATATTAAAAGCGTAGAGATTAATGACATTTCCGTAAGCGGGCTTGAGGAAAGCTTGCAAACAACGGTTAATCTCAATGATTACATACCTGACGGAGTGGTTGTGGCTCAGACAAATCCTGAGATTGCCATAACTGTAGATATTGAGAAACTCACATCAAAGAAGATAAATATTACCAGTTCAGATATAACATTTACAGGTAAAAAGAGTAATTACAATTATGAAATCGAATCAACAGACAATATAATTGTCGAGGTATCCGGTCTTGAAAATATTATAAGCGAGCTTGATGTGGATGCTATAAGTCCTAAGGTTGACTGCTCTGATTTGTCTCTTGGCTCGCATAATGTGGATATTGAATTTGTTGAAAAGGATGGAGTTAAGTATTCTGTGACGGGAGTAGTTACAGTTGTAGTCAGTTCGAAGGAAGAATAATCCGATAAGTTATTTACAGGAGTGTCAAGACATTTGTTTTGGCACTTTGTTTATAAATATTAAAACGGAGTCGGAAGATGGATTGTTTAAAGGAGGAGTATGTATGGATAACGGGATTATCGAAAAATTTAAAAATGCTATCGATGAATGTAGTTACATAGTTTTTTTTGGAGGCGCCGGTGTTTCGACTGAAAGTGGCATACCTGATTTTAGAAGTACAGACGGATTATATAGCCAGAAATATAAATATCCACCTGAGACCATCGTAAGCCATACCTTTTATACGCAAAAGACTGAAGAGTTTTATGAGTTTTACAAGGATAAGATGTTATTTCCGGATGCCGAGCCAAACGCTGCTCATAGAAAGTTAGCAGAGCTTGAAAAAGAAGGCAAACTTAAAGCAGTAGTCACCCAGAATATAGATGGATTGCATCAGAAAGCCGGCAGTAAAGAAGTTCTTGAACTTCATGGAGGCGTAAGTAGAAATTATTGTACCAAATGTCATAAGTTTTTTGATTTGGATTATGTGGTAAAGTCAGATGGAGTGCCTAAGTGTGACCAATGCGGTGGCATTATAAAGCCTGATGTCGTCCTGTACGAAGAAGGGCTTGACAGCAGTGTTATCTCCAGAACCATAGACCATATAGCTCATGCGGATATGCTTATAATAGGAGGAACCTCATTGGTTGTTTATCCTGCTGCGGGGCTTATAGATTATTTCAACGGTAAATATCTGGTTGTTATCAATATGGCTCCTACACCTAGAGATAAACAGGCGGATATACTGATAAACGGAAAAATAGGAGAGGTATTTTCCAGGCTGTAGGCTTGGAAAATACCTCTTTTAAATTTGACCTGTTTATTAATATTTAAGTTTAAATATTGCTGATTAATTTTATCTGTCCTTTACAACTATGGCGGTTCCTACGGAATCTATACCGACATGACATGCTATGCTGCATGAAAGCGGAAGATAGAATGATTCATACTGAGGAAATGATTCATCTATTAATTTTAACCATGCGTCTGCATCTTCTGACTTTTCAAATGTTCCTGCAGTGCCTACAATAAGCTTATCACTTGGATAATCTTTGAATCTGGTTTCTAAATCATGCTTTATAGCGTCAATCATCTTTTGCTTTGCATTGTTCATTCCGCGTACCTTTGCATATGCATCAAGCTTTTCACCCTGTATAGTTAAAACCGGTTTTAAGTTAATAACTGTTGCTATGGTTGCGGCGGCTGATGTAACACGACCGCTCTTTTTTAAATATTCAAGTGAATTTACGGTTATATATATACTTGCATCATATGCCTTTTCTTCAAGGCGTTTTTTTATATTTACCGCTGTTTCCCCTTTATCAGCATAAGCTTTTGCATCATAAACAGATTCGTATAAAGAAAGTGAGATTCTGTGGTTGTCTATTACGTGAACCTTTCCGTTGAAGCTTTCGGCATATGCCATAGCTGAATGGCATGAACCACTGAGCCCGCTGGACATAGGTATGTAAACAAGCTCGTCGTATCCATGATTTAATATGTCTTTCCACATATCGCCAACTGCACCTAAAGCAGGTTGTGACGAGTGGATGTCTTTGCCCTGTCTCATAGCATCGTAAAGCTTGGCGTGGGTTATATCGATTCCTTCAAGATAGTCCTTATCATCGACTATGACCGGCATAGGCAATACGAAAATTCCGTCCTCTTTCCCCTTTTGAACGGTGATACCACTGTTGGTATCTGTCATAATGGCGGTTTTCATTACAATACTCCTTATAATAATTTTTATTGCACATATGATTACTGTTACATTTCAACGTAACAAAGAGCATTATAACATAACAAATAATTGACAACAACTAAAAATATGTATATTTTTATATAAAGTCATAAAATATATGTGCAAGGAGGCGTTCCTTGATTCCGCACTGATTGTATGTGGAACCGGTATGTTTCTTGATGCAACACTGAGCGTATGTGGAACCGGTATATTTCCTACTGTCACAATTAGCATATGTAATAATGGTCGATTTTGGAGGGATGATATGGATGTTGAAGAAATAGCCAAGATGGCAGATAAATTAAGAAAAAATATTTCTAAGGTAATTATTGGCAAAGAAGAACAGATTAAACTGATAATAACCGGCATACTGGCAGGTGGACACATACTTATAGAGGATAATCCGGGAACCGGAAAAACTATGCTCGCAAAGTCATTTGCAAAGAGTATGGATACGTCCTTTAAACGAGTGCAGTTCACACCCGATCTTATGCCGTCAGATATAACAGGTCTAAATATATACAATCAAAAAAGTTCAGAATTCAAGCTTGTAAAAGGACCGGTTTTTACAAATGTGCTTTTAGCAGATGAGATAAATCGAGCTACCCCGAGAACTCAGTCGAGTCTCCTTGAAGCGATGGAAGAAAAGCAGGTAACTATCGACGGAGAAACCCTAAAGCTTGATGAACCTTTTATAGTATTTGCGACCGAAAATCCGGTTGAAACAAGTGGTACTTATCCGCTTCCCGAGGCGGAGCTGGACAGATTTTTGATAAAGCTGTCCATGGGTGACAATGGTAAGGAAGAGGAGATGGATATAATAAAAAGATATATCAATGATACTCCGATAGAAAACATATCCGCTGTATGTACCGCAGATGATATAATCGAAAAAAGAAAAGCAGTAAAGGAAATATATGTGCATGAGTGTGTCAGGGAATATATTGTAAATATCATCCTTGCAACCAGAAAAAACAGTGAGCTTAATCTTGGCGTAAGCACAAGAGGTACACTTGCACTTTTAAGATGCAGTCAGGCCTATGCTGCCATCGAAGGAAGAGAATATGTCACTCCTGATGATGTAAGATTTCTGGCGCCTTATGTTTTGGGACACAGGATTCTTGCATTTGGAAGTGCGGGAGATTTTAAACATAATAGCAATATTATCGAAAAGATAGTTGAAGGTATAGACGTACCGGTGGAAGATTGGAAGGCAAAATCATAGATGAGATTATTAGTCGCAATATTTATAGCTATAGTTATATATGCGTTTCAGAAGACTCTGTATGGAAAAATGTGGGATAAAAATCTTGATGTGAGTGTGGAATTTCATGATAATTATCTGGCTAAGGGAGAACGTTCTTATATCACAGAGGTTATAAACAATGCAAAATTTTTGCCGCTTTCCATACTTCATGTCAAGTTTGTCGCTCCTATTAGTTTTAAATTTGAGGATACTGACAATGCGGCGCTTTCTGACTCGTATTATAGAAATGATGTCTTTTCGGTTATGTCCAATATGAAGATAACCAGAAGGCTTTATTTTACTGCAGACAAACGGGGTTACTACACTATAGATGGTGCCGATGTTATCTCAAAAGATTTTTTCCTGACTAAAAATTTTGCAAAAAATATATCGCATAAATCTGATATCTATGTTTTTCCGGAAAAATATGAAAACAAAATAATTGAATCGGTATTTAGTATGGTTATCGGAGACATTGAAAATCAAAGAAGTTTGATAGAGGATCCGTTTACCTTTAGAGGAATAAGAGAATATGACAGCTCTTATAACATGAAATGTATTAATTGGAAAGCAACCGCTAAGGCAGATAAGCTTATGGTCAATCTGTATAATCATACATCACTTCAAAATATCAGAGTTCTTCTTAATCTTGATACCAACAATATGATAAAATCAGAATTTATCGACGAAGTCAGCATAAGTCTTGCGAGTACAATATGTCGGTATTTTCTGGATAAAGATTTAAATGTTGCCATAGCTTCAAATGGAACGGATATAGTGACAAAAAATGTAGGAGAAGTAGAAAGCGGTTCGTCATTAAAACATATGCTTTCAATCGATAAATATCTTTCACGACTAAATGGACAATCCGGTATAGAAAGTTTTTTGGATATCATAGATAAAGAAATAAATATGCAAAGAGACAATACAACTTACATTATCATTTCGCCTTATTATAAAGAGGATTTGTTGAGAAAACTGGATTATCTCGAAAAAAGAGGAATAGGTGTTTACATGGTAGTTCCTTACTACAATGTCCATGGTTTTAAGAGGTTTCGTTCTTATATGCATGGATGGGAGGTGAATATATATGAAACGTAAACTCGAATTATTGGAAGCGGGTTTAAGACTTTCATATGAATGGCTTTTTTCAGTCCTTTGCTCATACTTTATAATTATTATATTTATGGGTAAAAAACCTGATGGATTTATAGAAACAGCCTTGCTTGTCATATATATTGCAAGTTATCTTGTCAGAAAAAATGCAGGATATAATCTGTGGATTTTTTTAGCACATGCAGTGCTTGCCGGCGCTGTTTGGCTATGCCCTTTTTCAAGCAGTACAAGATGGGTTCTTACAGCAATAATCATATATCAGATGGGGGAAGCTTTTCTGTATGAAAAAAGAGGAACATATGGTAACTTTAATGACGTTCCATGGCCGACATTTTTTGTGAGCGTTATAATATATGCTTACGGAATCGCAACAAAAAGCAGCCTGCTTACAACAAGTGCATACATCATCCCCATAATACTTATAATAATATATCTTTTGATAATATATATCGATGGATTGAAAGGATATGTGGAAGCGTCTAAAACTGTATCGGGACTACCGATAAAAAAGATTATTACTGTCAATTCTTCTATAGTATTTATTATAGTTTTGCTACTTATGGCAGGTATGGGAATCGGTATGCTGCTTGGCCTTGACGATGCATTATATAAGGCGTTTAAAGCTATACTTTACATTATTTCATACATTATATTTGCTATACGGCTTATGCTTATATTTTTATTTAGACCGCTTACCAAAACATCGGACGAGCAGCTCGTGTATGAACAGGACAGGCTTAGTGGCTTTATGTCCGGACATACCGATGATGTGGTAGGGATACTCGATATAATCTATAAGGTTGGGGCGGCAATACTCGTTATATATATCATTTACAAAGTTGTCGCATGGTTTATAAGGCTTATGCTGCGTAAAAGAATAACATCAGAGGATAAAGTTGAGGATGCCGTAGCATATAACAAGAGTATATATTATACACGAATCAAAAAGGAAAAAAGGAGTATTTTCTCATCAGAAGCCCGTTTTAGAAAATACTATCGGGAACGCATCCTAAGACATAAGTATGACATACGACTTGACAACACCAAAACAAGCACAGATCTAAAAAATGAACTTCAAATAAATGATATAGACGACATAACCGACATAACAAAAGCCTATAACGATATCCGCTACGGTGGAAAAAAAGCCACCAAAGAAATGCTTCGGCTTTTTGACAAGTAATCCCTGCCTCCTCACATGGGGCATATATACTTCTTTATCAAGGAATGTTAAAAAAGATGAGTGACATAAAAGAAAAACAGGTGGTTGTAACAACATTTATCCCGATTTATGTCAAATCAGCAACGAATACTCGAAGAAATTTACTCAGAAAACGATGTGTTTGAGCGAAGCGAGTTCATCGTTTTCGTGTAAATTTCAAAAGTATGAGTGCGCTGATTTAATAAATCGCTGGGTAGTTGTACAACCATCTATTTTTCTTTTATGTCATATAGAAAGAGTAAATACATTCCTTGATAAAAGAAGTATATATGGCTGTCCTTTAGTGAGGAAGCAGGGTTTATTGGGCGATTTGCTCACCGAGGATGTATGTAAAGCGTTTGATTATGGCGGTGTCCGGATATGGTCCGAGTTTGGAGACGTCTTCGGCTTTTATGAGACCGCCTGCCATAGAAGGATGACCGCCGCCGGTTCCTACGTCTTTGAGGGCGAGGTTTATGACGGAGCCGGCATCTACACTAGGGCTTTCAGAACGGATTGAAAACTTGTAGCCGTCTTCACGTTTGGAGTAAATTACCGTTACATCTACGCTGTTTAGTTCGAGCATAAAATCAGATATTATGCCTATTAAAGCGTCAGGGCATGAAAATGGTATAAATGCAAAGCCTGTTGAACCGTAGATTTTGATATTTTCTATGGCTGCACCATAGGCTTTTAGGTCATTTAATTCCATGTTGTTATGTTCGAGAACTTTCAGGCTGTCATTGTTTGCACGCTGATATAAATACTTAAACATATCTATATCCATAAGGGTTGTTCCGCGCGAAAAATCCAAAGTATCGGTTTTAAGACCATATAAGAGAGCCGAAGCGGTAGGCTTGTCCATTGGGATACCAAGTTCTTCATAGTATTTGGTGATAATGGTAGCGCAGCTTCCCACAAAACGGATATCGCTGTATTTGTATTCTGTATTTACATATATGGGGTGGTGGTCTATACATGCTATTTCGTCGCCTATAAAGTCAGTGATGTTTCCACCGCCCTTCTGAGAGTCTACACATATGATATAGTCTGATTCAGACATATTATCTTTTATCTGATCATATGCATACATATTGATATTGAAAAGCTCGGTCATTTTTTTTGTGCTAAGTTTGTCAATACGTCCTTCGTAGCATAAAGTAGAATCTATATCAAAATGCTTCATCAGTTTTTGAAGCCCGAAAGCTGATGCAATGGCGTCAGGATCCGGAAAGTTATGAGTCTGAATGTATACATGATGACCTTTACAAATATCTATCAAATCTCTGCAGTCTGCCATTTTTTAATCCTCCGTATAAATCTAATAATTATCTGTAAATATGCTTGTTTGAAAAAGCGTACGAATTATATTTTTTTCTTTTATGCATAAATGATTATAACATAGATTTAATATGTATGCTATTTTGTTTTTATTTATTGCATTGGCTCCTTATATTAGAGTATAATTACCTATTGGAAAGAGGTAGCTATTAAAAAAGAGGTTATATCTATGAGTGAAGAAAAAACAGATAACGGAGTAGAATTACAAAATCAGGTGATTTCTGAGGAGGCGGCAACTGCTATACCGGATGAGGAAACAGATTTATACCCTGATGGGGAAGATTGGTTTATTCCCACGATTGATCTGACAGGTATTTATATTCCTAAATCCGATTTAAATAATAAGGCACAGGTTTTGGAGCACTTAAAAAAGATTCTCTTAACACCTGAGTTTTTCTTTGGCATACTCATGATTTATCTTGAAATAGTCTTTCATTTTTTGAGATTCGGATTTACGTTTGACAATCTTTTTTATAAGATTTTTTTTGCGGGTTTTTTTGGGATTATATTTGGAGGAATAGTAGGTTTTTTTCCGAAAAGAATTTCTTTAATTATAACATTTATAATTTCGTTTCTGATTACTGCATTTTTTTTGGCGCAGGTTATATTTAGTGGCGTTTTTGGAACTTATCTTTCTTTGTCCGGCTCAATTGGTGTGGCAAATCAGGCACTTGATTTTACGGATGTTATTTTTAAGGAATTAAAAGAAGAATGGTTTGTTCTTGTTTTGGTTGTTGTACCATTTATATGTTTGGTAATTTTCTTAAGAAAAATCGTTGCTTTTGAAAAACGTAAGCTAAGTATCGGATTTATATCTTTTGGAATCGCAATTATAGTTTTTATATCAATTATGATTAAGATGAAGTTTGATAAGAAAAGTGTTTATTCGGCTCATGAGGTTTATAAAAATTATACATCTGTAGATATGGCGGTTGAAAAACTGGGAGTTATGGAATCGTTTTACCTTGATGCCAAGCTTGGTATAAAGGAAAAAATGGGTATTAATAAAGATAAAGTTTCTTTCCTTGCGGAGTCTGAGGATGGAAGTGATGAAACATGTAACGGATATGTTGAAGAAAATGAGGGCAAAAACTCAAATGCCAATAATAAAGTAGATGAGTCAAAAGATAACACCGCTGTATCAGGGAAAGAATCTGACAATGAATTAAATAGTGATGACGAAGATAAAAAGACAATTGATACATCGCCAAACATACTTGATATAGATTTTGATGAACTTATGTCTTCTGCGCCAAATGAAAATATACGTGCTATGCATGAGTATATAAGTCAGGTTAAGCCGACAAACAAAAATGAATATACCGGGATGTTTGAAGACTATAATCTTATATTTGTTGTGGCTGAAGGATTTTCCGGTTTTTGCATAGATGAACAAAGAACGCCTATGCTTTATAAGATGAAACATAATGGTTTTTGTTTTGATAATTATTATACACCTTTATGGTATGGTTCCACTCTTGGAGGAGAGTATGCAGACCTTACCGGGCTTATGCCTAAAAATGGCGGATATCTTGCTATGGAAAAGGCGGGAGCCAACAAAAATGATATGATGTTTACTTTAAGCCGTCAGCTATTAAAAAAGGGATATAAGGTAACAGGATATCACAACAATTATTATACATATTATGATAGAAATATTTCACATCCCAATCTTGGCTATGAATGGATCGGAGTTGGTAACGGTTATGAGCCTGAATATGGCCCGGGAGGCAATATGCTCTGGCCGCAATCAGATGAAAGAATGATAGACATTACTTTTGATGAATATGCAGATGATGAACCGTTCCATACATATTATCTGACTGTAAGCGGACATGTAATGTATAATTTTAGCGGAAACGCCATGGCAAAAAAACATATGGCTCTGGTTGAAGATTTAGATTACAGTGAGACAACCAAAGCATATATAGCCTGTCAATATGAACTTGAACTTGCCATGGAAAAACTTGTTGATGAGCTTGAAAAAAAGGGTATAGCAGATAATACTCTGATTGTTCTTACTGCTGACCATGTCCCGTATGACAATAAAGAGGTGGAGGATGAACTTGCAGGATATGTGCTTGACAATACCTTTGAATGGTATGAAAATACACTTATAATATGGTCTGCTTCTATGGAAAAACCTGTACATATTGATAAGTGTTGCAGCAGCCTTGACATATTGCCGACAGTTTCTAATCTTATGGGACTTGAATATGATTCAAGAATGCTTGTGGGACAGGATATACTTTCAGACAGTGAAGGCCTTGTGATGTTTAATGACAGAAGCTTTATAACCGATAAAATATCTTATAATGAGAATACCGGTGAAGTTAAAAGTCTGGATGGAAAACCGATAGATGAGGATTATGTAGAGGCAAAGGTTGTTCAAGTCAGAAATAAATTCAGTATGGCTGAAAAGATATGTGATTACGATTATTATAAATATATTGATGACTATATTAACAAAGAAGGAAAATCCAGATAAAGAGACGATTATTTAAATACCGAAGCAGGAAAATGTATTTGAGAATCAATAAATTTGGAGGGGATACAAAATGGGGATTTATGATACTATAAATAAGCTTGAAGAATTAAGAAAAAAAATAAAATCACAGGTATATATTATTATAGTGCCTGTAGCACTTTGGATTATTATAGGTATGCTGGCATCTGTTTTTGATCCGAGACTTTTGACTTTTGCTCAGCTTTTTATGGTTTTCTTTTTTATAGTTTCTATACCTTATTTGAATAAGATGCGTAATGTGAAAAAAGAGTTTCAACAGCTTTACAAGCAGACATTTGTGGTTCAGGCTCTTTCCCAGAATTTTCAAAATGTAAATTATATGTGGGAGAGCGGCTTTACTCAGGATGCAGTAAGGATGTTTAATCTTGTTCAGCTTGGAAACCGCTTTTATACAGAAGATTACCTTTCCGCCGATTATAATGGCATACATTTTGAACAGGCAGATGTAACTGTTCAATATCATACTTCCGGAAAGAATTCTCATACTACAACTTATTTTAAAGGCAGGATGTTTGCATTTGATTTTCCATATAAAAATGTGGCGTCGGTAAGGTGCCTGTCAAATACCTTTATGTATAAGGCGTCTTCAAAGAATAAAAATATCAAGCTTGAAAGCAGTATGTTCAATAAGATTTTCAAAACAGATGCTTTTTATGACCATGACGCATTTTATTTTCTGACACCTCAGATGATGGAGAGGATAGAGGCGTTAAATGCAAGATATGGAAATGTGGCGGTACACCTTATGGGCAATAAATTATTTGTTGCAATTAATATGAAATCAGATGCGTTTGATCATAATTACAATCAAAAAGTTGAGTATCTCGAAGAGATAAATAAGATAAATAATGATATGCAGGTTATAGTTGATATTATAAATACTCTTTCACTTTATGCATAAATTGGCAAAAAATGAATAAGTATGTTATAATCAGCCGTAATTTGTAAAAATGGAGATAGTAAAAATGAGAGAGATTTTATGTGCTTTATGTATACCTTTTATGGGAACGACCTTAGGCGCTGCATGCGTATTCTTTATGAAAAAGGAGCTGAATTTAAATTTGCAAAAGCTTCTTTCGGGTTTTGCAGCAGGTATTATGATTGCCGCTTCGGTATGGTCACTTCTGATACCGGCTATAGACATGGCTGAGGATGATGGAAAGGGCAAGCTTGCTTTTGTGCCGGCGGCAGTTGGTTTCATGATAGGAATTCTTTTCCTTCTGGTGCTTGACAGGATTATACCGCATCTTCATGTAAATGAGGAAAAAGCAGAAGGACCGAAAGCCAATCTTAAAAAATCAACCATGCTCATACTGGCGGTTACTCTTCACAATATACCGGAAGGTATGGCTGTGGGAGTTACTTTCGCAGGTATGCTCGCAGGCGACAGCACAATTACGTTTATGGGAGCACTTGCGCTTGCGATAGGTATAGCAGTCCAAAACTTTCCGGAGGGAGCGATTATATCCATGCCTGTCTGTGCGGCAGGTACAGGCAAGATGAAATCTTTTATATACGGTATGCTTTCCGGCGCGGTTGAACCTGTCGGTGCACTTCTTATGATTGGACTTTCAAAGTATATGATTGGAATTATGCCATATATGCTTTCATTTGCGGCTGGAGCTATGGTTTATGTCGTAGTCGAGGAGCTTATACCTGAGTCTGCCGAGGGAGAACACTCAAATATAGGAACGATAGGTTTTGCTGTAGGCTTTGTACTTATGATGATTCTGGATGTAGCGCTTGGATAATAGATATTTTCATGAAAGAGCAGTTTGGACGTGGCATGATTTTAGAGATTTTTTTAACAAAAAAAGGATTATTGCAATAAAGTTTGAATTTTGACGCTTTTTAGTATATAATAAAGAAGTTTATCAAACAGTAAGTTTATATAAAGTTTATATGAGGTGATTTACACATGGATAAGAGTATTGAAATCAGATGGCATGGACGAGGTGGCCAGGGAGCAAAGACAGCAGCGTTGCTTCTTGCGGATGTGGCCTTTAATACCGGTATGTTTGTTCAGGGATTCCCTGAGTACGGACCGGAGAGAATGGGAGCTCCGATTACGGCTTATAATCGAATAGGTGATAAACCCATCAGAGTTCATTCCAATATATATAATCCGGATTATGTAGTAGTTGTAGATGAAACACTGCTTCATTCGGTAGACGTTACGAAGGGACTTTCAAAAGATGGAGCTATAGTTATTAACACTGCTCAGGATAAAAAGGATATTATACCTTTGCTTAAGGGCTATGAAGGCAAGGTATATACCATAGACGCACATAAGGTTTCTATGGAGACACTTGGAAAATATTTTCCTAATTCTCCGATGCTTGCTGCGATTGTCAAGGTTGCCGACATTATGGATAAGGATGTTTTCCTGTCTGAGATGGAGGCTTCATATAAACATAAATTTGCAAAGAAACCGGAAGTTATCGAAGGAAATATGAATGCTTTAAGAATGGCATTTGAGGAGGTGAAATAAATGGCACAGGCATCAGATTTATCAAAAATAAATGAAAAGAGTCCGTATTATGATATAACACCGGGCAATCAGATATATGGCGGAGGCGGTGCCAGAGAGTTTCACACCGGTGAGTGGAGAACCCAGACACCTGTTATAGATTGGAATAAATGCACACAGTGTTTACTTTGTACTCCTGTATGTCCGGACAGTTGTATAGTGGTTAAAGATGGCAAGAGGCAGGATTTTGATTTGGATCATTGCAAGGGCTGTGGAATATGCGAAAAGGCCTGCAGTTTTGGAGCAATTACCATGAAGGAGGGAATTTAGTATGTCTATTCGTGAAAGAATGTCAGGAAATGAGGCTGTTTCCTATGCTATAAAGCAGATTAATCCGGATGTAATGGCAGCGTTCCCAATTACACCTTCAACCGAGATACCTCAGATGGTATCAACGTTTATAGCCAACGGTGAAATGGATACAGAGTTTATCCCTGTTGAGTCAGAACACAGTTCCATGAGTGCTGCCTTGGGTGCAAGTGCGGCAGGTGCAAGAGCACTTACCGCTACATCTTCATGTGGACTTGCATATATGTGGGAGATACTCTATGTGGCTGCTTCGGACAGGCTACCTATAGTTTTGGCACTTGTAAACAGAGCATTAACCGGACCTATCAATATAAACTGTGATCACTCCGACAGTATGGGCGCAAGAGATTCCGGTTGGATTCAGATATACGCAGAGAACAATCAGGAAGCTTATGATAATTTTATTCAATCATTTAGAATTGCAGAGCATCCGGATGTTAAGCTGCCTTTCATGGCATGCCAGGACGGATTTATAACCAGTCATGCAGTGGAAAATATCGAGCTTTTAGAAACAGAGGTAGTAAGAAAGTTCGTTGGCGAATATAATCCCGAGAACTATCTTTTAAACAGTGAGATGCCTATGGCAGTAGGTCCATATGCCAATTCACCGTTTTATATGGAAAGCAAATATAATCAGAGAATGGCTATGAAAAATGCCAAGAAGGTCATACTTGATGTTGCTGAGGAATTTGAAGCAATATCCGGAAGGAAATATGGATTTTTTGAAGAATATAAGACTGATGATGCTGAGGTTGCAATCGTTATAATCGGTTCTGCGGCCGGAACTTCAAAAGAGGCTGTAGATAAGCTTCGTGAGCAGGGAATCAAAGCGGGCGTTCTTAAGATAAGAGTATTCAGACCTTTCCCCGGAGAAGAGATTGCAGAAGCTTTAAAAAATGTGAAATACGCAGCTATACTTGATAGAGCAGAAAGCTTCTCTGCGTATGGAGGACCTCTTGGTTCAGAGATTAAGTCAGCTTTATATGATGCTAAATCGGGTTGTACGGCTATTAATTATTTCTATGGTATAGGCGGACGTGATTATACGGTTGAGGCGGCCGAGGGAGTATTTGAAGAGCTTATAGATATAATGAATGGTAACAAAGAGATAGAACAGTTTAAGTATATCGGACTTAGACAGTAGTGGGAGGTAAAACGAGATGGCATTTAATTTTAAAGAGGTAATGAGTAAACCGGAACGTCTTGCTCCCGGTCACAGAATGTGCGCAGGCTGTGGCGGTACTATAACCGTAAGAACAGTTCTTCGTGCGCTTAAGCCTGAAGATAAGGCTGTTATTGGAAATGCAACAGGCTGTCTGGAAGTTTCCAGCTTTATGTATCCGTATACAGCATGGGAAGACAGCTATATACACAATGCATTTGAAAATGCAGGCTCGACACTCTCAGGTGTTGAGACGGCATACTATGCTCTCAAGAAAAAAGGAAAGATTAAAGATAATTATAAATTCATAACCTTTGGTGGAGATGGCGGTACATATGATATAGGACTTCAGTCGCTTTCAGGAGCAATGGAAAGAAATCATGATTTGGTTTATGTGTGCTATGACAACGGTGCATATATGAATACAGGTATTCAGCGTTCATCTGCTACACCTATGTATGCAGATACCACAACTACTCCGGTAGGAAAAAATTCTGTAGGAAAGATGCAGAATCGTAAGGATCTTGCGTCTATAATAGCTAATCATGATATTCCATATGTAGGTCAGTCTACTTTAATCGGAACTATGAAGGATTTATATGAAAAGGCGGAAAGAGCAATTTATACTCCGGGTGCGGCTTTCCTAAATGTAATGTCACCTTGTCCAAGAGGCTGGAGATATGAAACTGCCGATATTATGAAGATTTGTAAGCTTGCAGTTGAGACCTGCTATTGGCCTTTGTTTGAAGTTATAGAAGGAAAATGGATTCTCAATTATGAGCCTAAGAAGAAACTTCCTATAGAGGATTTCTTAAGACCACAGGGTAGATTTAAGCATCTTTTCAAACCTGAAAACGAAGAACTTCTCGTAAAGTATCAGGAAGAAGTGGACAGAAGATGGGAAGAACTTCTTTATAAGTGTGCAAGATAGACCGGAGCGATTCTTAAATAACCGGTCTAAATACTTGCCTGCTTATCCCGATAGCACATACCTGTAAGTTTCGACGTAGTCCGTTACGCCTGCGTTTTCAGATACGTACTCTCGGACAAGCATTCTTCGCATCAGTTCGGTTATTTTGCGAACGTTATACTGGTTTTATGCTACGTATGGTCAATACTCACAAATTGAGGAGAGTAATATTAATATGAGTAGGAATAGTAAAGAAAAAAAGTCGAAAAAAAAATCAAAAGAGATTATTGAGGAGTTTGACACAGAAGTAACTGAAGGATATGAAGATGAAATTTCAGATGATACTTCAACAAACGATTCGGATGATACTTCAACAAACGATTCGGATGATATAACCGGAACTCCTCGTGACGAGACTTACAAAGAAACCGACCAGGAGAATCGTATACCTGAGGTTTCTACGATTGAATCCGGTGAAACTGAAGACGCGGAAAAGAAGGTTGATTTGTTTAAGAAACATATAGAAAGAGAAGCGATACTTGATCAGATATTTGATGAAAACGGATATAAAAAAGATGATATAATTAAAGAGGATAAGGAAAAGGTTCCGTATAAGGGAATAGGAATTTTCACACTGATAATCGCTATACTAAATTTTGCATTGATAGGGCTTATGGTTTACTTTATTATATTAAATCCTTACTATATCAAGTCCGGAAAATCGGACAATAATCTTGCTTATCCGGAACTGGCTTCGTCTACTGATTCGGAAGAATTGAGTGAATTGCTTAAGCCGTACTTTGCGACTGCTACAGATGCCGAAGAAGTGGAAGAATAGATAAAAGATTAGGAGAAACATGATGAAAAACGGATGGAAGAAGCTTTGGATAATATCTTTAGTTATCATTTTAATTGAAATAGTCGGTGCGGTTGTTGTAATGCTTCCTTTCTATACAAGAAACATGGTTTTTGTCAATATAGATAAAGGAGATGCTGCTAAAACCGATGGATATTTTAATATGCTCAATGAATCCGGTCAGGAAAAGGTCAACAGTTATCTTGATGATTTTGCGGCAACCATATGTCAAAGATATATAGATGAAAAAATTACATACGAGGAAACGATGGCTTCACTTGATGCCATCAAAGAAGTCGAAAAAGATAATAACGTATCTGAAAGATATATAAAAGACGTTGCTTCAAATGAATTTGTAAAAGTTTTAAATGAAATATATGATGCGGATTTATCAAGAGATACGAATAAAAGCTATAATCTTCAGCCTAAGCTTGAACTTGTAAAGCAAAGACTGGACAATGATACAAGAGAGAAGCTGATGATTACTTTTTTAAATAAAAAATATATGGACTTTTTAAATGGTGCGGTAACCGGTGAGGGAATAAATGAAGCATGTACTCTTGTTATGGACAATGCTTATTATGATGCATATGATTATGCAAAAGTTATAGCATCAAATGCCGGTTGCGTGGTTATGTACAGAAGTATGTATACTAAGCTGCAGGAGGATATGACAGCAGGAAACTATTTTGAAGTGCTTGATATAAGCAGTAATATAACTGTAGATAAGTGGGACAATGTATATAGACAGATGTTTGATGATATATATACACAGGCTTATGATGAAGGACTGGAATATTATAAAAATGAGCTTGACAAGCTTGTAGCCTCAAATGATAAAAAGGCCGTTGTTGAACTTATAGATAAGATTGAAATATATTATGGAGATGCGATAGATACAAACAGTGTAGGCAACAAGCTTTTTGAACAGTGGCAGCAGGCTTATATAGATTATATGGAAACATTTGATCCACAGACATTATCTCATACTGTCAATACTGTTTTACTCTATGATATAAACGATGATGACGTACCGGAGATGTTTTTGTTTGATATAGCTGACATCGATAAACAGTATATAGGATGCGAGGTATATAATGTAAGTGGCAGTAAATGCAAAGACCTCGGTTATTACAATGTTATAAATATCTGTGATGATGGATACCTTATCACATTACCTTCTTCGGGTGGCGGAGATGAGGCATATGCACTTACTTCCTATGATGGCTCAAAATTGACCGAAGGAGATAACTGTAAGAAGGTTGGAGAGAATTATTATATAAACGGTACTGAGGTGGGAGAACCGGATTTCTTATCTGTAAGAACCGGAATTCTTGGACATGCCAGTGCCTATACGATTAGCAATTCCAAGAATGCAAGTTTAGAAGAAGCGGTAGATTATATAATGCTTTTTGAAAATAAGTAATATTTGATAATTAACAAAACGGAGGAATAATTACATGGTAAAATTGTATGAAACCGGAGCATATCTTGTTAATGGAACCGAACTTATAGAAGATAATGGCGAGGCCGGTAAAATACTTGAAGGCAAAGGAATAAAGACATCAAAGGAGGAGGCTTTAAAAAATACTATGGCATATAGTATTCTTGAAGCTCACAACACCTCTGATAACATGGAGCAGCTTAAGATAAAATTTGACAAGATGACTTCACATGATATTACATTTGTAGGTATCATACAGACAGCGAGAGCTTCAGGACTTACTGAGTTTCCGATACCTTATGTGCTTACTAACTGCCATAATTCACTTTGTGCGGTAGGCGGAACCATAAATGAGGATGACCATGTATTTGGACTTTCATGTGCTAAAAAATATGGCGGAGTTTATGTCCCTCCTCATCAGGCTGTTATACATCAGTTTGCAAGAGAAATGCTTGCAGAATGCGGCGCCATGATTCTTGGTTCCGATAGCCATACCAGATATGGTGCACTTGGAACTATGGCAATCGGTGAAGGCGGTGGAGAACTTGCAAAGCAGCTTTTAAAGAGAACTTACGATGTTGCAAAGCCGGGTGTGGTTGCTATATATCTTGATGGAGAGGTCGCAAAGGGCGTTGGCCCGCAGGACGTTGCTCTGGCACTTATAGGAGCAACATTTAATTGCGGATATGTTAAGAATAAGGTTATGGAATTTGTCGGACCGGGTGTAGATAAGCTTTCTGCTGATTTCAGAATCGGTGTGGATGTTATGACTACAGAAACCACATGCCTTTCATCAATTTGGAAAACAGATGATGAGATTAAGAAATGGTACGAAACTCACTACAGACCGGAAGCTTATAAGGAGCTTAAGCCGGGTGAAGTTGCGTATTATGATGGAGTGGTTTACGTAGATTTATCGAAGATTAAGCCTAT
>ODAI012659384.1_pt1 | contig 20462 bp, 21 predicted proteins | sample 1539321 | NCBI WGS metagenome assembly ODAI01 (sample SAMN02144231, study PRJEB22623) | gut metagenome | biome: sheep rumen | host: Ovis aries | place: New Zealand
CTCACCGCAGGCCTGCGCGCAGAGGTCAGCTGGCGGCGCTCCACCAGCAGCAGGGCCGACTTCCAGAACATCTCGGCCTTCGACTATAACTATGGCTTCCACCTGCGCTACACCATCCCACTGCTACGCCTCTACGTGGGCACCGACCTGCGCATGTACAGCCGCCGCGGCTACCAGAGCAGCATGATGAACACCGACGACCTGGTGTGGAACGCCGAGCTCTCGCGAACAATATTCAAGGAGAAGGTCACCCTGAAGCTCACCGCCTTCGACCTGCTGCACCAGCTCTCCAGCAAGCAGTACAGCGTGAACGCACAGGGCCGCACCGAGACCTGGAACAACTGCATACCACGCTACCTCATGTTCTCAGTCACCTATAAGTTCACGCAGAAACCGAAGCAGTGAGCCGATTAGCGACAGCTGAACGTTAAAAATAATTAAGAAATAGAAAAACTATGCGCCCGTCTTTTCGGGGCTGCGAAAAAATTTGTACCTTTGCACCCTGTTTGGAGTAAGTTACTAAAAAGTACAAAATTAAAGAGTAGATAGAAATGTCGAAAGTTTGTCAAATCACAGGAAAGAAGGCACAGATAGGTAACAATGTGTCGCACTCGAAGCACCGTACAAAGCGCAGCTTCGATGTGAACCTGTTCAGCAAGAAGTTCTACTATGTTGAGGAGGACTGCTGGATTCAGTTGAAGATCAGCGCTGCTGGCCTTCGTATGATTAACAAGGTAGGTCTTGACGCTGCATTGAAGCAGGCTGTTGCCAAGGGATATGTAGACTGGAAGGACATTAAAGTGATAGGAGACTAACGACGATGGCAAGCAAGAAAGCAAAAGGTAATCGCGTACAGGTGATTCTGGAGTGCACTGAGCACAAGAACAGTGGCATGCCTGGTACAAGCCGTTACGTGACCACAAAGAATCGTAAGAATACGCCTGAGCGTATGGAGCTGATGAAGTATAACCCCATCCTGAAGAAGATGACTCTTCACAAGGAAATTAAATAATACGACAGAAGTATGGCAAAGAAAACCGTCGCAACCCTCCACGAAGGCTCAAAGGATGGTCGCGCTTACACAAAGGTTATCAAGATGGTGAAGAGCCCTAAGACAGGTGCTTACATCTTCGACGAGCAGATGGTTCCCAACGAGGCTGTTAAAGACTTCTTCAAGAACTAAGTAAGATTTATTTTAATTTTACATAAAATTAAGGGGTTGCAAGTTAAATTGCAACCTCTTTTTTTGCGGTTTCATCGAAAAGTATTATCTTTGCACGCGTAATTGAAAGCATTATGGGAATATTCGGGTTTTTTAGTAAGGATAAGAAGGAGACCCTCGATAAGGGCTTGGAGAAGACCAAGACCAGCGTGTTCGATAAGCTGGCGCGTGCTGTGGCCGGTAAGTCGAAGGTCGATGACGATGTGCTCGACAACCTCGAGGAAGTGCTCATCACAAGTGATGTGGGAGTAGACACGACGCTGAAGATCATCGAGCGTATCGAAGAGCGCGTGGCGCGCGATAAGTATGTCAGCACCTCAGAACTGAACGGTATCCTGCGCGATGAAATCGCAGAATTGTTGGCAGAGAATAATTCGGAGGATAACGACAACTGGGATTTGCCCAGCGACCATAAGCCCTACGTGATTCTTGTAGTAGGGGTGAACGGCGTGGGCAAGACTACGACAATCGGTAAGCTGGCCTGGCAATTCAAGCAGGCTGGCAAGAAAGTATATCTTGGAGCTGCCGATACGTTCCGTGCGGCAGCCGTAGAGCAACTCTGCATCTGGGGCGAGCGCGTAGGCGTGCCCGTCGTCAAGCAGCAGATGGGCTCTGACCCTGCCTCGGTGGCTTTCGACACCCTGCAGAGTGCGAAGGCCAACGGTGCCGATGTGGTGCTGATCGATACGGCAGGGCGCCTGCACAACAAGGTGGGCCTGATGAACGAACTGAAGAAGATCAAGGACGTGATGAAGAAGGTGCTGCCCGAGGCTCCCGACGAGGTGATGCTCGTGCTCGATGGCTCTACGGGACAGAACGCCTTTGAGCAGGCCAAACAGTTTGCTGCCGTCACGCAAATCACCTCGCTGGCCATCACGAAGCTCGATGGCACGGCCAAGGGTGGCGTGGTGATCGGTATCAGCGACCAGCTGAAGGTGCCCGTGAAGTACATCGGACTGGGTGAGGGAATGAAGGACCTACAGTTGTTTAACAAGCGACAGTTTGTTGATTCACTTTTTAAGTGAATAGTGAAAAATGAATAGTGATGAAGACGATAGATATCATATCACTCGGATGCTCTAAGAACCTCGTTGACAGCGAGGTGCTGATGGGCTTGATGGAGGCTAATGGCTATATGTGTACGCACGATAGCGATGACCCTCAGGGTGAGATTGTCGTCGTGAATACCTGCGGTTTCATCGCTGATGCCAAGGAGGAAAGTATTAATACGATTCTCGAATTTGCACAGGCGAAGACTGAAGGAAGAATTAAAAAACTATTCGTAATGGGTTGCTTGTCAGAGAGATATCTTGCAGAACTTGAAGCGGAGATTCTGGAAGTAGATGGTTGGTATGGTAAGTTTAACTACCGCCAACTGCTGCAGGATCTGGAGGGCAGTTCGTTCGAAGCCTGCGAGGGCAAGCGCCATATCACCACTCCCCGACACTATGCCTATATCAAAATTAGTGAGGGGTGCGATCGCCATTGCGCCTATTGTGCCATTCCATTGATTACTGGCAAGCACCAGAGTCGACCGATGGCGGAGATTCTCGACGAGGTGCGCCAGTTAGTGAAGGATGGCACGAAGGAGTTTAACGTGATTGCCCAGGAGCTGACCTATTACGGTGTAGACCTCGACGGCAAGCAGCATATAGCTGAACTCATCGAGCAGATGGCTGATATTCCGGGTGTGGAGTGGATCCGTCTGCATTATGCATATCCGACGCATTTCCCTTGGGATCTGCTACGCGTGATGAGAGAGAAACCCAATGTATGCAAGTATCTCGATATCGCCTTGCAGCATATCTCAGACAATATGCTCTCAAGGATGCATCGCCATGTGACAAAGGAAGAGACTTACGAGCTGGTGCGCCGCCTGCGCGAGGAAGTGCCGGGCATACATATCCGTACCACCCTGATGGTGGGATTCCCGGGAGAGACCGATGAAGACTTCGAGGAGCTGAAGGCTTTTGTGAAGTGGGCTCAATTCGAGCGTATGGGTGCATTCGCCTATTCTGAGGAAGAAGGAACCTACTCGGCAGAGCACTATCAGGACGATGTGCCTGATGAGGTGAAGCAGGCACGACTCGACAAGCTGATGCGCATTCAGCAGAATATCAGCGCTGAGCTCGAAGCTGAGAAGGTAGGGCATACGCTGAAAGTCATCATCGACCGTCAAGAGGGCGACTATTATATAGGTCGCACGGAATTCTGTTCGCCAGAGGTCGATCCCGAGGTGCTCATCCCCGTGGCAGAGCGTCGACTGACGATAGGCGCGTTCTACGATGTGCAGATCACCGACTCTGAAGAATTTGATTTATACGGAACAACCTTTAACAGCAAAATATGAACAACAAGGACTTTATCGCAGAATTAGCACAGCGTACGGGTTTTTCGGCAGAAGATACCCAAAAGTATGTAAACAGCGTTGTCGAGGCAATGGGCGACCATTTCCAGGAAAGCGACTCGGTGCTTATTCCCACATTTGGGACTTTCGAAGTGAAGAAGAAGCTGGAGCGCGTGATGGTGAATCCCTCAACGGGACTTCGCATGCTCGTTCCCCCAAAACTCGTCCTGGGTTTCAAACCGAATATCAGTTGGAAAGAACGCGTAAAGAATGGAGGAACTGAGTGATGGGAAAGATTTCGATACAAGATTTGAGCTCTGTGCTCGTTGAGAAGAGAGGGCTGAGCAAGAAGGATGCCTCGAACTTTATTAGTGAGATGTTCGACATCGTTCAGCAGGAACTCGAGAAGGAAAAAATCGTCAAGATAAAAGGTCTCGGCACATTTAAGATCATCGATGTCGATGATCGTGAGAGCGTGAATGTGAATACTGGCGAGCGCGTGCTGATTGAGGGGCATGGTAAAATTACCTTTACCCCCGATTCGCTGATGAAGGAACTCGTGAACAAGCCATTCTCACAGTTTGAGACTGTAGTGCTGAATGATGGTGTGGAGTTTGAAGATCCTAAGGAGGAGGTCGTAGAGCCACAGGATACGAATGGCGATCCCTCATCGATGGCATTGGTAGATTTTGGCCTTGGTAATGTGAAGGCCGATCTCTCGAGCTTCCCCGTGATTGGAGATGACGTCAAGAAGGAAGAAATCGGGGATACACCTTCAGAAGAAGTTCCTTCAGAAGTAGCTCCTGCTGAAGAAACGCCCGCTGACGATAAAATCGCTGAAGAACCGGCAAAGCAGGAGCCTGTCGTAGAAGAATCGGCTACAGAGGAACCTGCATCCGATGAAATCAGAGATGAAGACGTGGTTTACGATGACGAAGAGGAAACTTCCGGCAGTAAATCTTGGCTCTGGATGCTGATCGGTTGCGTGGTGGGGCTTGCCTGTGGTTATTTGTTGGGCAATTACTTCCCCTTTATAGATTCTGAGCCATCTCAGCCACAAGAGAAAGTTGCCCCAGCCAAGCCCATTGTAAAGAAGCCTGTTGCCCCTGCCGTTAAAGACAGTACAGCGACTGTTGAGCAGCCTACCGCAGAATCTGAGAAACCTGCTGTAGAATCTGAGAAACCAGCAGCAAAATCTGAGAAGCCAGTAGCAGAACCTGAGAAGCCTGCTCAAAAGACTGAGGTTGCCAGTTCTTCAGCGGATGCCACCGCAGAATTATCTGCTAAGTATGCCGCCAAGGACAGGCGCGTGCAGCTGGGCGCCTATCACATTGTAGGAACCGATAAGGTGGTCAAGGCCAAGGAGGGTGAGACCCTCGGTAAGATTTCCCGCCGTTATCTGGGACCCGACATGGAGTGCTATCTGGAGGTGTATAACGACCTGAAGGCTAATGATGTGCTGAAAGCCGGGCAGGAGGTGAAGATTCCTAAGCTCGTGTGGAAGAAGGCTGCAAGGGCCAAGAGAAAGTAGCTGATTAAAGATAACTCATTGAGACAACAATAAAAAAAAGAAAAGAATATTATGGCAGAAGCTATTGACATCCGTGAATTGAATATCCGGATTGAACAACAAAGCGCATTTGTGACGAATCTTGTAAGCGGTATGGACCGCGTGATTGTGGGGCAGAAGCATCTTGTAGACTCGCTCCTCATCGGACTCTTGAGTGATGGACATATCCTGCTCGAAGGTGTTCCTGGACTGGCTAAGACCTTGGCCATCAAGACCCTTTCGCAGCTGATTGATGCGGATTACAGTCGCATCCAGTTTACTCCCGACCTCTTGCCTGCCGATGTCATCGGTACGATGATCTATTCGCAGAAGGACGAGAAGTTCCAGGTGAAGAAGGGCCCCGTATTTGCAAACTTCGTGTTGGCAGATGAAATCAACCGTGCTCCAGCAAAGGTACAGAGTGCTTTGCTCGAGGCCATGCAGGAGAAGCAGGTGACAATCGGTAGCGAGACATTCCACTTGCCGAACCCCTTCCTCGTGATGGCTACCCAGAATCCCATCGAGCAGGAAGGAACCTATCCGCTGCCTGAGGCACAGGTAGACCGTTTCATGTTGAAGGTGGTGATCGACTATCCCTCACTCGATGAGGAAAAGAAGATTATCCGTGAGAACATCGCTGGCGAGATGCCAGAGGTAACGCCAGTCACCACTGCCGAGGCCATCCTGAGGGCTCGTAGCGTGGTGCGTGAGGTATATATCGACGAGAAGATCGAGCAGTATATTGCCGACATCGTCTTTGCCACTCGTTATCCCGATCGCTATGCGCTGAAGGATTTGAAGGATATGATCTCCTTTGGTGGTTCTCCCCGTGCCAGCATCAATCTGGCAAAGGCAGCCCGAGCCTATGCTTTCATCAAGCGTCGTGGTTATGTTGTGCCTGAGGATGTGCGTGCCGTGGCTCATGACGTGCTCCGTCACCGTATCGGACTCACCTACGAGGCCGAGGCCAGCAACATCACCAGCGAGGAGATTGTTTCGAAGATCATCAATAAGGTCGAAGTACCTTAAAAGTGAGAGGTGAAAAGTGGAAACATCTGAAATCATAAAGAAAGTCCGTAAGATTGAGATCAAGACGCGCGGTCTGAGCTCAAACATCTTTGCAGGTCAGTATCACTCAGCCTTCAAGGGTAGGGGTATGGCCTTCAGCGAGGTGCGCGAGTATCAGTTCGGTGATGATGTGCGTGATATCGACTGGAACGTAACGGCCCGATTCCATCGGCCTTATGTGAAGGTTTTCGAGGAGGAGCGTGAGCTGACGGTGATGCTGCTGATCGATGTCAGCGGCTCGTTGGATTTCGGTACCCAGAAGCAGATGAAGCGTGACATGGTGACAGAGATTGCAGCTACAATCGCCTTCAGCGCCATCCAGAATAACGATAAAATCGGTGTTATTTTCTTCTCTGACAAGATCGAGAAGTACATTCCACCAAAGAAAGGTCGTAAGCATATCCTTTATATCATCCGCGAGATGCTCGACTTCGAACCCGAGTCTAAACGTACCGATGTGAAGCAGGCCGTAGAGTTCCTCTCCAGCGTGCAGAAGCGTCGCACGACGGCTTTCATCCTCAGCGACTTCTATGTGCGCAACGACTTCCAGCAGTCGCTGCAGATAGCCAGTCGTAAGCACGATGTGGTGGCCATCCAAGTCTACGATGTCCGTGCCCGTGAGTTGCCTGATGTAGGTTTGATGAAGGTGGTCGATGCCGAGACAGGCTTCGAGCAGTATGTGGATACCAGTTCGAAGGCTCTGCGCGTCGCCTATAACCGTTACTGGACGGGGCGTCAGAACCAGTTGCAGGAGACATTCAATAAAAGCAGTGTCGACAATGTGAGCATCGCTACGAACGAGGACTTCGTGAAGGCCCTGTTGATGTTGTTCAAACAAAGAAGTTGATGAAGAGAATAGTATTTCTTATCACGTTGATTGCCAGTGTGCTGCGCTTATCTGCACAAGTACAGGTAGAGGCTTCAATAGACTCTATCCAGATTTTTGTAGGTGAGCAGGTACACGTCACGCTTTCAGCTACGGCAAAGGAGCAGGCAAAGGTAGAGTTCCCCCAGTTCAAGCCCACCGAGTATATCACGCCAGGCGTCGAAGTGCTGGGTGCTAAGGAGCTTGAGGCGAAGGAGCAGGACAATGGCTTTGTGACGCGACGGATGGTCTATACGATGACCTCTTTCGACGATACACTCTATTATATCCCTCCGATGAAGGTGAAGATCGACGGTAAGCCCTACGAGAGCAAGAGCCTTGCCCTGAAGGTGCTCACCATCGAGGTTGATACCACGAACGTCGATCAGTTCTTCGGTCCCAAGGACGTTCAGGATAATCCCTTCCAGTGGAGCGACTGGAGTCTGTCGTTCTGGCTCAGCGTACTGATGCTCGTGCTGTTGGCCGCTGCCTACTACCTCTATTTGCGTCTGCGTGACAACAAGCCCATCATTACTCATATCCGTGTTGTGAAACGGCTGTTGCCTCACCAGAAGGCCCTGCAGCAAATTGAGCAGATCAAAGCTGACAAGATGGTGGCCTCTGAGAATTCGAAGGAGTACTACACGAAGCTTACGGATACCATCCGTAAGTATATCGAGGAGCGTTATGGCTTCAGCGCCATGGAGATGACCAGTAGCGAGATTATCGACCACCTGATGGCTACCCAGGACGAGAATGCCCTCAGCGAATTGCGCCATCTGTTCCTGACAGCTGACCTTGTGAAGTTTGCCAAATACTCCACGCTGATCAATGAGAACGATGCGAACCTCGTGAACGCCATCGACTTCATCAATCAGACGAAGCTCGAGAATGAGCCTCAGGAAGAGACTGTGAAGCCACAACTCTCTGAGGAAGACCAGCGCTCGCAGAAAGCCCGTCGCGTGCTGAAATTGGTGATTACTGCCATCGCTGTAGTGTGCGTCGCCCTCTTTGGCTACGTGGTCTATACACTATATCTGTTACTTAATTAAAAGGTAAAAAGGTAAAAAAGTAAAAAGGTAAGAATGGAATTTGCCAATAAAGAATATCTGTTGCTGCTCCTACTCATCATACCTTATATAATTTGGTATGTGATGTACAGGAAGAAGTCGGAGCCCACGATGCGCATGAGCGATACCTTTGCGTTCCGTTTCGCCCCTCGCAGCTGGAAGGTCACGCTGATGCCAATCTCAATGATCCTGCGTCTGTTGGCCTTCGTGATGATTGTGCTCGTGCTGGCACGTCCGCAGACTTCCAACTCATGGAAGAGCGAGACTGTCGAGGGCATCGATATCATGCTGTCGATGGACGTCTCTACGAGTATGCTTGCCGAGGACTTGCGCCCAAACCGTATCGAGGCCGCCAAGCAAGTGGCAGCAGAGTTTATCATCGGGCGCCCCAACGACAATATCGGTCTCTGCATCTTTGCAGGCGAGTCGTTCACCCAGTGTCCGATGACTACCGATCACACCTCGTTGCTTAATCTCTTGCAGAATGTGCGTACCGACATAGCAGCACGTGGTCTCATCGAAGATGGTACCGCCATCGGTATGGGACTCGCCAATGCCGTCAGTCGCCTGAAGGACTCGAAGGCTAAGAGCAAGGTGGTGATCCTGCTGACGGATGGTAGTAACAACCGTGGTGACATCTCGCCGATGACGGCTGCTGAGATTGCCAAGAGCATGGGCATCCGCGTCTATACCATCGGTGTGGGTACCAATAAGGTGGCGCCTTACCCGATGCCTGTGGCTGGTGGTGTGCAGTATGTGAATATCCCCGTGGAGATCGACACGAAGACGCTGAGTTCTATTGCCAGCATCACGGAAGGTGACTTCTACCGTGCCACGAACACCAAGGAACTGCGAAATATCTATAAGGAGATCGATAAACTCGAGAAGAGTAAGCTCAACGTCAAGAAGTTCAGTAAGCGTTATGAGGCCTATCAGCCCTTCGCCCTTGCTGCTGTTCTGGCTCTGTTGCTCGAAATACTCTTGCGTATTACGATCTTCCGTCGCATCCCGTAGGAAGTGAAAAGTGAATAGTGTAAAGTGAAGAAATATGTTTAGATTTGAAGACCCCATATATCTCTGGCTGCTGGTGCTGATTCCCGTATTGGCACTCATCCGCTTCATCTCATACAGGAATCAGAAGAAACGGTTGCGTAAGTTTGGTGAGCCTGCTTTACTCAAGGCGCTCATGCCCGATGTGTCGCGCTTCCGTCCTTCTGTGAAGTTCTGGATTCTCCAAGGTGCCTTGGCTCTGCTGGTGCTGATGCTTGCCCGTCCTCAGATGGGAACGAAGATCAGTCAGGAGAAGCGTGTGGGTATTGAGACCATCATCTGTATGGACATCAGTAACTCCATGTTGGCAGAGGATATCGTGCCGAGTCGTCTCGACCGCAGTAAGATGATGATCGAGAACCTCGTCGACCACTTCTCTAACGATAAGATCGGACTCATAGTCTTTGCAGGCGATGCCTTCGTGCAGTTGCCCATCACGAGCGACTATGTATCGGCTAAGATGTTCCTCTCGAGCATCGATCCCTCGATGATAGCTACTCAGGGTACGGATATAGGCCGTGCCATCGACATGGCCACCCACAGCTTTACCCCCGAGGAAGGCATTGGCCGCGCCATCATTGTCATCACTGATGGTGAGAACCATGAGGGTGGGGCACTAGAGGCTGCCGCTGCAGCGAAGGATGCAGGCATGCGTGTCTATGTGCTGGGTGTCGGTTCATCGAAGGGATCTCCCATCCCCATCCCTGGCACAGGCGACTATATGAAGGATAATACAGGCAATACCGTTATGTCGGCTCTCAATGAGCAGATGTGTAAGGAACTGGCTCAGGCTGGTGGCGGTGCCTATATCCATGTTGAGAACAACAGTGCGGCTCAGGAGCAGCTCGACAATGAGCTCGACAAACTCTCGAAGAAAGAGACCACAGCGACGCTTTACAGCGAGTTTGATGAGCAGTTTCAGGCCTTCGGACTTCTGGCTCTCCTGCTTCTCGTGCTCGAGATCTGTATCCTCGACCGTCGTAATCCGCTGCTGAAGAACATCTCGCTCTTTGGCAAGAAGAAGCGTGTGGCAGCCATGTTGTGCATGCTGCTGGTGGCAGCATCTGCCAATGCCCAGATGACTGATCGCCAGTATATTCGTCAGGGTAATAAGCAGTTCCGCTCAGGCGATTATGCCAATGCCGAGGTGTCTTACCGAAAGGCTATCGAGAAGAATGCCAAGAATCCTCAGGCAGCCTTCAACCTGGGTAATGCGCTGATGGCACAGAAGAAAGACTCTGCCGCTGTGGAGCAGTTTCAGGGGGCGGCAAATCTTGAGACCAATCCCTTGCGCAAGGCTCAGGCCTATCATAACATGGGTGTCATCTGTCAGACACATAAGATGTATGGCGAGGCCATCGAGGCTTATAAGAACGCTCTGCGACTGAATCCAAAGGACGATGAGACACGCTACAACCTCGTGCTTTGCAAGCATCAGAAGCAGAAGCAGGATCAGCAGCAACAGAACCAGCAGGGTGGCGACAATGACAAGAAACAGGACGACAAGCAGAAGGATCAGCAGCAGCCTGATCAGCAGAAAGATAAGCAGGACGACAAGCAGCAGGAGCAGCCTAAGCCCCAGATGAGTAAGGAAAATGCCGAACAGTTGCTCAATGCCGCTATTCAGAATGAGAAGCAGACGCAGGAGAAGATGAAGCAACAGCAGCAACAGCCCCAGCGCCGCAATGTCCTGAAGAATTGGTGATTTTAGTTTATAGTTTAAATTTTATAGATGATTACTATACATGATTTGCGATGTCGGAGGTTGATGGTGAGGGTATGGATGATACTTTTCACTTTCCACTTTTCACTTCTCACTTCCATGGCGCAGACACTGAGGGGTTCTGCTCCCTCCAATGTCTCAGTGGGCGAGCAGTTCCGACTGTCGTACACGGTCAATACTCAGGATGTCAGCGATTTCCGTGCTGGCAATATTCCTGAGGAACTCGATGTGCTCATAGGACCTAACCGCTCTATGCAGTCGAGTTATCAGATGATCAATGGCCATACGAGTTCCACCTCGTCGATTACCTATACTTATATCGTCTGTGCCACGAAGAATGGTACGTTTACCATCTCGCCAGCCCATGTGGTGGTCAATGGCAAGAGTATCGCTTCGAATTCGCTCACCATCAAGGTATCGGGTACAGCACAGAGTGGCAGTAGCTCGCGTCAGCGTCAGAACGACGACGATGGTGGTGAGATGCGCGATGCTGGTAGTGCCATCTCTGGCTCCGACCTCTTCATCAAGGTCAGTGCCAACAAGAAGCGTGGCCACGAACAGGAGCCTATCCTGCTCACCTATAAGGTCTACACCCTCGTATCGCTCACACAGCTGCGAGGCGATATGCCCGACCTGAAGAGTTTCTACTCTCAGGAGGTCGATCTGCCCCAGCAGAAGAGTTTCTCTGTCGAGAGAGTCAATGGGCGTCCTTATCGTACGTGTACTTGGAGCCAGTATGTCATGTTCCCGCAGATGACGGGCAAGCTCCAGATTCCCAGCATCACCTTCGAGGGTATCGTCGTGCAGCAGAATCGTAATGTCGATCCCTTCGAGGCTTTCTTCAATGGCGGCTCAGGCTATATTGAGGTCAAGAAGAAGATTGTGGCCCCAAGCATCGAGATTCAGGTTGATCCCCTGCCAGAGCGCCCAGCCAATTTCTCAGGTGGAGTGGGGCAGTTTAATATCTCTGCACAGCTCGATAAGACATCGACAAAGGCCAACGACCCTGTCTCACTGCGTATCATCGTCAGCGGTGTGGGTAACCTCAAGCTCATCAAGCAGCCCGTCATCAACATTCCCAAGGATTTCGACAAGTATGATCCGAAGATTACCGATCAGACCAAGCTGACCAACAACGGTCTCGAGGGTTCGAAGATCTACGACTTCCTCATCGTGCCCCGTCATCAGGGCAAGTACGAGATTCCGCCTGTAGAGTTCACATACTTCGACACCACCACGGGCAGTTACAAGACCGCTCGCAGCGAGAGCTTCACCCTCGATGTGGCCAAAGGCTCTGGTGCAGAAGCTGTCAACGACTTCACAGGTCAGGCAGGCTTGCAGGAACTCAATAAGGACATCCGCTACATCAAGACGGGTGATGCCCGTCAGAAAGGACTTGACAATTTCTTCTTCGGTTCAGTGGCCTATTGGGCGACGCTCATTGTCCTCGCCTTGATCTTCATCTCGCTCTTCATCGTCTTCCGTCAGCGTGCCATCGACAATGCCAATGTGACGAAGATGCGTGGTAAGAAAGCCAATAAGGTGGCTACGAAGCGCCTGAAGAAGGCAGCCCTGCTCATGGCCGAGAACAAGCCCAGTGAGTTCTACGACGAGGTGCTGCGTGCCCTCTGGGGTTATGTAGGCGACAAAATGAATATCCCCGTCGAGCAGCTCTCTCACGACAATATCAGCCAGCGACTCTCAGAGCGTCAGGTCGATGCCGAGGTGATCAGCCAGTTTATCGAGGCCCTCGATGAGTGTGAGTTCGAGCGCTATGCCCCAGGCGATCCTAAGGGTAACATGGAGAAAGTCTACGAAAAGGCTATGACTGCCATCGAGAAGATTGAGGAAACCTTTAAAAAGGTAAAAAGTAAGAAGGTAAAATAGTAAACGATTAGAAAAGATGGAAAGATATATGGTTTTGAAAGTTGGAAGGTTGGTAAGATGGTTTTTACCCTTTTACTTATTGACCCTTTTACCTTTCAACGCTTCCGCTGCTACGAAGGCTCAGGCTGACAGTGCCTATGCCCAGGGACATTTCCAACAGGCCATCGCCGACTACGAGGCACTCCTGAAGCAAGGTGCCTCTGCCGACCTCTATTATAATCTCGGCAATGCCTACTACCGCTCGGAGAACATCACCCAGGCCGTGCTCAACTATGAGCGTGCACTGCTGCTCTCGCCGGGCGATCGCGATATCCGCTTCAATCTCCAGCTGGCCCGTTCGAAGACTATCGATAAAATTGTGCCTGAGTCAGAGATGTTCTTCGTCACCTGGTATCACTCACTCGTCAATCTGATGAGTGTCGACGGTTGGGCGCACACTGCCATCATCTCTCTGGTGCTGGTCATCGTGCTCTCGCTCGTCTACCTCTTCTCCCAGCCTGTATGGCTGCGCAAGATAGGCTTCTTTGGTGGCATCACGCTGCTGGTGGTCTTCATCCTCGCCAATGTGTTCGCCCATCAGCAGAAGCAGTCGCTCATCCATCGCAAGGGGGCTATCGTCATGTCGTCCTCCGTCACGGTGAAGAGCACGCCTGCTGCCAACGGCACCGACCTGTTCATCCTCCATGAGGGCACGAAGGTCATTATTACCGATGGTTCGATGCGCGACTGGAAGGAGATTCGTCTGGCTGATGGAAAGGAAGGCTGGATAGAAAGTAAGAAGATAGAACTGATATAAAATATTCCACTGGTATGATCATAGATCTGTTACTCTCAGGTGATAGTATCGGTGCTCTCATCGAACACTACGACAAGCAGCTGCTGCTCGCAGTTAATGGCAGCGATTCACTCTTTCTCGACCGTGTGGTGCGCACCCTTACGAATGCCCTGACGTGGGTGCCTTTCTACATCAGCTTGCTGTGGCTCGTCATTCGCACCAGCGAGACGATGCACAGGGTGCTCTATGTGCTCCTCGGAGTAGCTATCTGCGTGACGCTTGCGGGTATGGTCGACGATCTCATCGTGAAGCCTACCGTGGCTCGCTGGCGTCCTACCCACGATCCTGAGATTGGCATGCTTGTCGATATCGTCGATGGCTATCGTGGAGGCCGTTACGGCTTCTTCTCAGCCCATGCAGCCAACACGTTCAGTATCGCCGTGTTCTTCTGCTGGCTGGTGCGTAGCCGTGTGCTCTCAGTGGCTGCGGTCATCTGGTCGTTCATCAACTGCTGGACGCGACTCTATCTCGGTGTCCACTTCCCTGGCGACATCCTCGTGGGACTTCTCTGGGGCGGGCTCGTGGGTTCCTTCGCCTATTATGTCTACTACCGCCTCACGCGTAACATGGTGGTCAGCAAGACCCGCCTTTTCTCATCGCATTACACCGCTACGGGCTTCGACAAGCAGAATGTCAACATTCCTCTCTGCGTCCTGACTTTCACCATCGTCTTCGCCCTGATTAAAGCTACGATTATATGATTTCCGATCCCCGACATATCCGTATCAGCGATTATAACTATCCGCTGCCCGATGAGCGTATCGCCAAGTTCCCGATGGCTCGTCGCGATCATTCCAAGCTGCTCGTCTATCGTCATGGCGAGGTCAGCGACGATGTGTTCTACCATCTTCCCGACTACCTGCCTTCAGGTGCGCTGATGGTCTTCAATAATACGAAGGTGATCCAGGCGCGCATGCACTTCCGCAAGTCTGATGCCCAGGGACAGCCTACAGGTGCCCTCATCGAGGTGTTCCTGCTTGAGCCTGCCGAGCCCTCCGACTATGAGTTGATGTTCCAGACCACAGGCCGTTGTGCATGGTACTGTCTGGTAGGCAATCTCAAGAAATGGAAAGAAGGCCCCCTCGTGCGCATTGTCGAGATAGCAGGCCGTGAGGTCGAAGTGCGAGCCACCCGAGGCCCTGTTCACGGCACCAGCCATCGCATCGACTTCGAGTGGACTGGCGATTGCTCTTTCGCAGAGATTATCGACGCCATGGGCGAACTACCCATCCCTCCGTATCTCAACCGTGAGACGCAGGAGAGCGACAAGACCACCTATCAGACCGTCTATTCTAAGATCAAGGGGTCAGTGGCTGCGCCTACCGCAGGGCTTCATTTCACGCCCGAGGTGCTGGCCGATCTTGATGCCCACGGCATTGATCGCGAGGAACTCACCCTCCATGTAGGTGCAGGCACGTTCAAGCCCGTGAAGAGCGAGGAGATCGAAGGTCACGAGATGCACACCGAGTATATCAGCGTGCGTCGTGACACCATCCGTAAGCTCATCGCTCACGAGGGGCAGGCCATTGCCGTCGGCACCACCAGCGTGCGCACCCTCGAGAGTCTCTACTACATGGGGCTGAAGGTGATGCAGAATCCCGATCTGACGTCTGAGGAACTCCACGTTGCACAGTGGGAGCCGTATGAAGAAGTGAATAGTGAGGGCGTTTCTGCACTCGACAGCTTGAAGGCTTTGCTTGTTTGGATGGAGGAACATCAGCTCGAAGTGCTCCACAGCAGCACGCAGATTATCATCGCACCAGGCTACGACTACAAGATTGTGAAGATGCTCGTTACCAACTTCCACCAGCCGCAGTCCACATTGCTGCTCCTCGTGAGTGCCTTCGTCAAGGGCGACTGGCACAAGATCTACGACTACGCCTTAGCTCACGGCTTCCGTTTCCTCAGCTACGGCGATTCGTCGCTGCTTATCCCATAGGCATCAAACAAAATCACATAAGGCCCGCATCCCTGCGAGCCTTATGCGTTTACAAACCAAAAACAAAGAAAAAATGAAATAACAAACTAAACATACACTAACTAAAACCAAACTTATGCAATTATGAATTAAACCCGACCGTTGCCGCTGCAACAGGTTTTCTGATGCAAATGTACGGCGAATTTCGATTCATTCCAAATAAATTTCTGACTTTTGGCTGAGGTTGTTGCGACGGCATCCCCGTTATGCGACAAAACGCCGTCAAGCACCTTTCCCTCTGTCGCATATTCCCTCTGGGGCCAGGCCCCGAAACTAAGTTCTGGGGCCTGGCCCCAAGTTGCATTTTGATTTATCGGGGAGTAGAGTCTCTCCACACGCTGAGGCCAATACTGAAAGCGGGATTGAAGCTGTAGCGCACCGAGGCACCGATTTTGTCGCCCACATCATTCATCCAGTAGAGGTGAGGCGGCACCTGAGGCTTGATGAGCGATTTCTGAGCGAAAAGAGCAGCCTCCCAGTGCTCGTCGAAGCGATAATTCAGCATGGCTGTCAACCCCGCATCCTTCATGACATGACTCGCGTAGTCGAGAAACGACGTATAGCCACCGATGGAGTAAGAAAGCTTTGGCGTGATCTTGCCTGCATAAGCCATCGCCATACTGTTGGCAAACCCCGAGCCAGCGTTATGTCCCAGTCCGAAGATGGCAGCAGCCGAGAGCGAGGCGTTGAACCCTGAGTGCAGCTCCCAGTCATAGAATCCCCCCATCAGCCCATTATAATAAGGATAATGGGCAATCGTTCCCCGCAAAGTCAGCGGTGGCAATGAGACCTTTTCGAAGTCCTCAATCACCTCCTGTCCCATTGAAGTCAATGCGAACGAGGCAGTTAATAGGGAGATAAGCAACCTTTTCATGCTTCCAAACACTTACGAATCCAATTGCAAAAGTAAGAAAGATTTCCGAAACTTAGTTTTGGGGCCTGGCCCCAGAGGGCGAAAAAGAAAATCCCCGCTCGGGAATGAGCGGGAATGATTGGTTATTTCTTCTCTTCTTTCTTCTCGGGCTCAGCCTTCTTGGCTGCTGGCTTGTAACGCTTGTTGAGGCCGTTGATCACGTCCTGGGTGATGTCGAAGCGCTTGTCGGCCATCAGGATGTTGTCGCCTGCCTTCGAGAGGATCAGGTCGAAGTGCTTGTCGGCATTGTAGTCCTTCAGGAAGTTCTGCAGTGAGTCGCGCAGGGCCTCGTTGAACTTCGCGGTTTCGTTGGCGAGTTCACCTTCGAGACGTGCCTGCAGGTCTTGCAGGTCGCGCTGTTGGCGCTCGATGGCAGCCTGTACGCTAGCAGCCTGCTCACGGCTCTGGAATCCGTTGTTGTTGATCTTCTGCTGGAAGTTGTTGACGGCAGCCTGCAGGGCGTTTCCTTTCTGAGTCAGGGTGTTGCGGGCATTGATCGACTTCTTCTGCAGTGTCACACTGTAGTCCTTGGCAAAGTCATACTGCGTCATGAGTGAGTCGACCTCTACATACGCGATTTTCATACCTGCACCGCTGGCATTGCCTGCTGCGGGCTGTTCGTCCATCTTAGGACTTGCATTGTTGCACGATACCATCATCGCTGCGATGGCCAGTGCTGAGAAAATGTACTTTTTCATTTGAATATTTAATATTTAATCCTTAATCTTTAACGTCTTCTGACTTCGCATTTCCCGATCCTGATCGATGACGCAGTGGATGCCGCGCTCTTTCATCGCCTCGGAGTCGTGAATATGCTGCGACTTGAACTCTCCTTGCTTCACGAATAGCACTCTCACGAGGAAAAATACCATCGCAATAGCAATTATTAACGTCGATATGAGCAGAGTTTCAATCATTTTTTGTACTTTTGCACTTGCAATTCGGTTGCAAAGGTACGAATAAAAGATTAAACATTAAAGATTAAACATAAAAAAATACATTAATAATGAATAAAAACAATTTAAAACCCGCTATTGTCTTTGAAGAATTTGCGAAGATTAATGAAATTCCGCGCCCTTCGAAGCGCGAAGAGAAGATGATTGCCTACCTGCAGAACTGGGGTGAGAGTCACGGACTTGACACTAAAACCGATGAAACGGGCAACGTGATTATACGTAAGCCTGCTACGAAAGGCATGGAGAATCGCAAGACCGTCGTGCTGCAGAGTCACATGGACATGGTATGCGACAAGCTTGTCGAAGTGGAGTTTGATTTCGATAAGGATCCTATCCGTACTTATGTTGACGGTGAGTGGCTGACGGCTGAGGGTACGACACTGGGTGCCGACGACGGTATCGGCTGTGCCATCGAACTGGCTATCCTCGCTTCTGACGATGTGAAGCACGGACCTATCGAATGTGTCTTCACGCGTGACGAAGAGACGGGGCTCACGGGTGCTGAGGGTATGAAGGCTGGTTTTATGACGGGCGACTATCTGATCAACCTCGACTCTGAGGATGAGGGCGAGATATTCGTATCGTGTGCCGGAGGCCGTAACACGTCGGCGAAGTTCACCTTCAGGCGCGAGGAGGCTCCTGCTGGCAGCTTTTTCATTAAGGGCACGCTGAAAGGTCTTGTGGGTGGACATTCGGGCGATGATATCAACAAGAAGCGTGCCAACGCTATCAAAGTGCTCGCACGGTTCCTCTTCCAGGAGATGAAGCGCTATGAGGGTATCGGGCTCTGCCAGTTCCACTCTGGCAAGCTGCACAATGCTATTCCCCGCGACGGCTACTTCGTCATCGCCGTGCCCAACGACCTGAAGGAGAACATCCGTGCCGACTGGAACATTTTTGCTTCGGAGGTGGAGGAGGAATTCCACGTGACTGACACGCAGATGGAGTTCGGCATGGAGAGTACTGAAGGCGAGAAGATCATCGAGCCTGTTGTGGCCAAGCGCTTCGTGTGGGCTCTGCAGGCTGTCGACAATGGTATCTACGCCATCTGTCAGGATCTGGCTCTGGGTGGTATGGTGGAGACTTCGAGTAACATCGCGAGTGTCCACACCTCGGAGACGACAATCGACATTCTTTCGTCGCAGCGCTCTAACGTGATGTCGAACCTCGACAATATGTGTGCCACCATTCAAGCTGTGTTCGAGTTGGCTGGCGCTGAAGCTGTCAGCAGCGATGGTTATCCTGCGTGGAAGATGCGTGCCGACTCGAAGTTGCAGGAGATTGCCGTTGCATCGTATAAGAAGCTCTTTGGTCATGAGCCTGTGGTGCGTGGCATCCACGCCGGACTGGAGTGCGGACTCTTCTCTGAGCGCTATCCCCAGCTCGACATGGTGAGCTTTGGCCCTACATTGCGATTCGTTCACACGCCAGACGAGCGCCTGCATATCCCCACCGTGCAGATGGTATGGGACCACTTGCTGGATGTGCTGGCTAACATACCTGAGAAGTAGGCATGAAGATTATGCGCGTGCGTATTATTATATTAGGTGGCCTGGCACTGCTGCTCGCAAGCTGTGGGCAGCAGTACAAGGCTGAGAAGACCGTGAAGGCTTTTGTGGAGGAGAATATGGAGGTGGCCGACAAAATCAGTGGGCGCGACTTTGCTGACGTGGGTACTACGCGACATATTAGCGACTCGCTGATCCAAGTGATGCGCCATCGCGGTGCACCGCTATTCAAGCAGGGCATCAGCTATGGTAAAGTGCCTCAGGGTGAGCTTTTCTTCCTGAGAATGAGATTCATACACGAGGGCGACACGCTGCAAAATACGTTCTACCTGAATCAGGAGCTGACGGAGGTCGTGGCATTTAAATAACTTTTTTCAAAAAAAGTTTGCGAAAAATTTGCAGGAACGAAAAAATAGTCGTACCTTTGCACCCGCATTTGAGGAGATAACCCCTCGGTTTCTAACACGAAGCATTCCTGGAAGGATGGGTGAGTGGCTGAAACCAGCAGTTTGCTAAACTGCCGTACGGGTTCCCGTACCGGGGGTTCGAATCCCCCTCCTTCCGCAGGGGTGATAATCTAAGAGTGCAAAGATGGTCGATTCATCTAATGGTTAGGATACAAGATTCTCAATCTTGGCATAGGGGTTCGATTCCCCTATCGACTACAAAGAAAGGCTTCAGATTTCTCTGGAGCCTTTCTTGTTGGTATGTTATCCGCTTCCCCTGGTGGGTAGTAATGGCTCAGTCTGAAAAGCCTGTTGAAAGAGTCTGGCAGACATTGTAGTTATAATTCCAACCCTTGGGACTAAAAATACAATGGACGGAATTTTTGCTACGACCATTGTATCTGGAAACGGAAAGTCTTCATCTGAATATGGGACCGTCACTACTGTTTCTCTCTATAGTAGTCATATAGCAGAAAGACGTGACCCTTCTGTCCCTTGTGTCATCCTGTGAAAGGCGGTTAGGGGTCACAAGGGTCGGAAGGGTCGCGTCTTTTCTGTGTATTCATTACAATACGCGCGCAGTATACTGATAGAATTCAACAGGCTTTTCGGACTGAGCCAGTTTAACCCGGTGAAATCTGTCAAGCGAAATCAGGAAAAGGCACATCACTTTCGCTTTAGGCTCCTTTTAGCCTGCTTACTGCCTTACTCTTGAGTATGCCTATAAGCAGGGTAGAAGGAGCCTGAAAGGAGCCTAAAAGGAGCCTATAGACTACAAGACCACCTGCTAGCAAATTCCTTTGGGCTTTTGGATGAACTTATAAATCATAACAAAGGAGCACCCGATATTCGGATGCTCCTTTGATATAGATAGGATAGGGGATTACTCTGCCGACCAATCCTCCTGCGTCTTGCGGACGTAGGTCTTGTAGCGGAGCTGGGCCATCTTCTGGGCCTCGGCGAAGAGCTCTTCGGCCTCGTTGGGATAAGCCTTCTTCACTGACAGGTAGCGAACCTCGCCCAGCAGGAAGTCGTGGAAGTTTGC
>ODAI012467115.1_pt1 | contig 20451 bp, 17 predicted proteins | sample 1539321 | NCBI WGS metagenome assembly ODAI01 (sample SAMN02144231, study PRJEB22623) | gut metagenome | biome: sheep rumen | host: Ovis aries | place: New Zealand
ACGCTGATTTCTGAAGCAGAGGCTTCCTTCACGCTGAAAGCGAGTTATACGGATCCCCGCACGGTCAATGAGGAAGGATCCGACGTTTCCGGGGAGAATCCGGAAGGAGAGGAGAATCCCGAAGGAGAGGAGAATCCCGAAGGAGCGGAAAATCCTGAAGGAGAGGAAAATCCTGAAGGAGAGGAAAATCCTGAAGGAGAAGGGAAAGAACCGGACGAAGAAAAAGATACAGAGCAGCCTGAAGGGGAGAATGCGGAGCTGCTGAACCCGGATGAAACGCTGGAGGATCTGGGCGAGCTTGCCTCCGGAACTCTTGAGCTTGAATTTGATACGCCTCGCAGGCTGAGCCTGAGCGGGAAGGAAGACGAGCCTTTTGCTCTGGTGATCAAGGCAAGGTCTTACAGCGAAGTGCTGCTTTCTCTGACGCCGGATACCGCAGCGGAGCTGACGGTTCAGTTCAATGGCCTTCAGCTCAGTGCGGTCGATCCTGAAAAGCTGCTGGCTGCAGGAAATGAAGCAGAAGAGGGTGAAGGATCAGGTGAGGAGCCTGAGATCCAATACCTGAAGGAAAACGAAAAGCTTTATCAGCTGACCCTGCTGCCGGGAGAAAACCTGTTGAAGCTGAACGCGGATGCAGCGGTCACGGTGCGCGTTGAGGCGATTCTGCGCTCTGAGGATCCTGTGGAGGAGCAGGAAAAGGCTACGCCTACGCCCAAGCCTACCGTCAATCCGGAGACGATTCCGACTTATAAACCGGAAATACCGAAGATGACCGTGGTGCCTGCTGTCGCTCTGACGCCGACACCGGAACCTGTGATCGTAACCCCTGAACCCACGCTGGAGCCGACCCCGACTCCCACCCCTGCGCCTGTTGTGACGGAATGGGAGCGGCAGATTGTCAGACATGTGAACCCGAGTAACCCCGTTGCCAATAACGCATCCAGCTATGATGACTATATTGCCGTCACGCTGCCAGGACTCGGAGGAAGCCGTGGCGCCGGAAGCGCCGGGAGTGCGCTGAGCGGCAACACCCGCAGACTGTATCAGCTGCTGGTTCATGAAGCCCGCATGCTGGCGTCCGGCGAGAATGTTTCGACGGAGTTTGGCATTGATCTGGGTGCAATCGGCATGCAAAACCTGAACTGGACAACCACGATGCTGACGACCGGCATGATCTCCCAGGACGGCCAGCTGCTGGACGCGACTGTGGAGGAGCTGATTCTCCAGGCGGGCAGCGTTCAGAATGCACTGGATGCGCTGCTGGAGGATTACCCGGAGGATACTTACTGGATGAACCGGGCCGCGGGCGCGGATGTGAGCTATGACTTTGCATGGACGGAGGTTGACGGGAAAGGTGCTGCACTGCAGCTGACCGGAATGAGGGTGGCGCTTCGCCCTGCCGATGGTTTCAGCTATTCCGCTTCGTCCGTTGACGGTACTTACGGTCAGCGGGTCACAAATGCTCTGAATCGCGTGCAGCGTATCCTGGACGAGCATCAGCTGGAGGATGCCTATGGGAAGCTGACCAGCTATAAGAATGAGATCTGCAGTCTCGTCAAATATGATCAGGAGTTTGTGGATCGGTTCGCCTACAGCAGCATTCAGCAGCTTCTGTTTGTCTTTGACGGTGATCCTGCCACGAACGTGGGCTGCCAGGGATATGCCAGAGCCTTCAAGTATCTGACGGATCAGACCCGCTTCTCCGGTGCGAATGTGAAAAATGAGGTTGTCACGGGCATCATGCGCGGGACGACAGGAGCCGGAGAACACATGTGGAATATCGTCACCATGCCGGATGGCATGCGGTACATGGCGGATATTACGAACTGCGATGAGGGCACGATCGGATACCCCGATCAGCTGTTCCTCCGGACCGCCTCCAGTCATCCGAAGGAGGATGAATACTGCTACATGGATGACCGGATTACCTACATCTATGACGGCTTTATGAGCTCGGTGCTCGGAGCGGAGGAGCTGGAGCTGGCGGATGCTTCTGAATGTGTGACCGTTCAGTTTGTCAAGGGTGAGGATGAAGCGGAAGGAGAGCAGTATACCGCGACCGTCGGTACAGGTTCCTTCTTTACGCTGCCTCCCTGCCAGATTCACGCTCCGACGGGCAAGATGTTTGCCGGCTGGCTGGTCAATGGTGTCAAGCATCCGGCGGGGGACATCATCATTCTGGAGGAAGATATGGAAATAGAGGCCCTCTGGGCTGACGAGGTGAAAGACGCGGAGCTTGCACAGCTGGAAGGAACCTATTATTCCGCGGAGTCCGATAAATAAAGCTTTATGGGATGAAAGACAGACCGTCCAAATTGATTTGGACGGTCTGTCCCTGTCAGGGAGATCCCCGGGAAGGAGAGGGAGCATGCCGGATGTTGCAGTGCATTTCGCCTTTGGAACGCAGGTGATGAATCAGCTGAGCGAAGCTACGCGCGGAAAAATTCAGAACGGTCCTTATCGTTTTGCTTTGCTTGGACCTGATGTATGGTTCATGCATAAGCCCTGGATCCGTCAGGACGGAAGAGGGCGGCGCATGCATACCACGCGGTGCGGCGCTTTTCTGTCCACGCTTGCGCTCCATGTGGCGAAAAGCGGGGATCCGGATGGCGGTTTTTCCTATCTGGCCGGTTTTCTCTGCCATTATGCGCTGGACGCTACGGCGCATCCGTATATCATCTTCCGAACCACAAAAGAGTTTCCGCTGCCCGGCGCACACCGCGCCTTTGAGCACAGCCTGGATATCTGCGAGCTGCAGAGGCAGGGAACCTGGGGTGAACGTCATCCCATGACGGCGCACGAATTTGGCGCAAACCGTCTGCCTGGATCCATCCGGACAACGCTGGACGAAACCTACAGGGAGGTTTATGGCTGGTCCCGGGCCTGGAGTACGCTGAACAGAGCCTATCTCCTCTTTCGGTTTCTGTATCGGCTGATGGAAAATCCAAGGGGACTCGGAGTGCTTCTGACGAGGCTGACCCATGCCCCCGCTCTGCAGTCAGTGATCTATGCGGAGTCTCCCTTTGCAGGGATCGACGTGGAGAATCAGGAACACCGGGTATGGTGTCATTCCCATGATGCTTCGCTGCAGTATTCCGACAGCTTTCAGGAGCTGAGAGAGCAGGCGGCCGCATGGGCGTCGGAGATGATCGAAGCCGCTTACAGGTATGTTTACGTTCCCGGAACGGATGCGCAGGAATTCCGGAGGACGGTCGGTAACCGATCCTATCTCAGCGGCCTGGAGACCTCCGATCCCAGGAACTGGTCGGAAGCCTCCATGCTGCCATCCCATGATGCTGAAAATGAGAGGCAGCGTGATCTGCAGACGAGGGGGGAGCGAAACACATGATCCGCTGCGGGCACTGTGGAAAGCTTCTGCAGGAGGGGAGCCGGTTCTGCGCCTTCTGTGGCCAGGCGCTGAAGCGAAGCGCAGGCGATTCCTCTCCGGAGGTGAAGCAGTGGCTTCTGAAAGCCGGTCAGGCGCCCGATCTGATCCGGAGGAAAAAGATCCTGATGGAGGCCCGATCTGCCTTTCCGGATACGCTGTCTGTAGAATATGAGCTGCTTTTTATCGGCCATCGGAGACAGGGAAAAGGTTCCTTCGATTATTCCATCATCAAGAGCTATCTGCTGCATATGTATTTCGACCCCGGTCTGTTTTCGGAGCAGCGGAAGCAGGAAAACCGGACAGAGCTTTTCGAGGACCCGCAGCTTCTGCGCTGCCAGTCCCTGAGTGAGGATCCGGAGCTCCTTCTGCGGGATTATCTGGTTCGGCTTTCAACGGAGTATTTCGATGTATTCCTGACGCAGGATCATCGGATCAACCGTTCGCTCTTTGGCTTCCGGTTTGACAGGAACGCTGATAAGGCAGTTTCCCGGGCGATCGGAACGATGGCGGGACGGATGCTTGCTGACGAACAGCTGCCCCCGGACAGGCGGGAGCAGCTGTATAACGCATTTGTACAGGCAGCGTATCAGTTGATGCAGGGAAAAACAGAATGGCTGGAAGAGGCGCTGAAGGGGCTCAGATGACACGGGGCTTTTTGTCTTTCAGCCTTCCTTCTTTTCCAAGCTCAATCAGGCGGAGGTAACGTTCCTCCGCTTTTTTCATCAGCTCGGGCCAGGGGACCGGGATTGTTTCTCTTGCTTTCCGGCCGGTCTCCCGCAGGGAGGCGGGATCGCTGAGCGCGCCACGGATGACGCGCGCCAGATCTGACGGGTCATTTTCGCAAAGATATCCATTTCCGTCATGTATGGCTTCGGAAGCGGTGCTCCCGCGTACCATGACGGAGGGCGTATACATCACGGCTGCCTCCCGGACGACCATGGGGGCAGCGTCGTAGAGGGAGGGAAAAGCGAAGAGGGAAGCGCGGGCATACAGCCCGTCCAGAAGGGAAGTGTCTGATATGTGGCCGATCATCTGGGCCCGATCCTCCAGATGGAGCGAGTTAATCTTCTCCTGAATGGCCTGCGCATCGATTCCCTGGCCCGCGAGAATGAGCCTGAAGCGTTCCCCGGTAGCCTTGAGCTCAGCGCAGGCTTCCAGAACGGTCAGGATATTCTTTTTCCAGTCCATCTGGCCAACGAACAGAATGAGCGGATCGTCTCCCAGGTTCCATCTGCGGGTCACCTCTGCCACGTCTGAAGGCTTCGGATCCCGAAGGGTGGCACCGTTGGGCATGATCTGCACCTCTCCGCGGTAACCGTATTCGCGGAGAACATCCGCTGTGTTTTTGCCGACGGCCCAGACTTCATCACAGCGCTCGTAGAAGTTGACGACAAATTTGACCCCCATGCGCGCGATGGACTCAGAACGGGTGGCCTTGAGAAAATCGTCATAATATTTTGAATGAAAAGTAGCGACAAGGGGCAGCTTTCGCTGATATGCCAGCCGGAGCGCCTCCGATCCGGCGGTGAAGGGGCTGTGTGCATGGACGATATCCAGATCGATCATGCGAATGCGCTGACGGTAGTGAGAATCCAGCAGGGCTTCCCCGACGCGGTACTGGCGGAATCCGGGAAGCCCGACCGCCTTGAACTCGACGAGCTGAAAAGGGAAGCCGCCCTGATATCCCGTATTATACATCGGCGCGACGACGGTAACCTGGTTTCCCATCTGGCTCAGGGTTTCCGAATAGGCATGAACCACACGTCCCACACCGTCCACGATGGGCAGAAATGTATCCGTAAACTGTCCAATGCGTATCATGCTGCAAATCACTCCCGGGATCATTATCCCACTTTCAGGCAGAAAAAGCAAATCAGCCGGGACGGGAAAAGCAAAATATGATGATCCGATCTGGTGGACAGTTGTCAGATAAATGAGATGGATGAAGAAGTTCATCAAATCGTAAGAGTTGTATGGTTGACAAACAGTTTTTGCTATTTTATACTTTTGGTTGGTGTAGATGCGTGAATGATTATCGGAGCCTTTGTGAACGATGATGGAGAAAAAGCGTTCCCTGGCAGCATATCGTACCATCGATTTGATGATATGGGCTGCGTTGCTTGTCGTGTTTGAAGGGGTGATTCTGCGGGCTGCCCGGAGCATGCTGTTTGCAGATCAGGCGTTTACCGTTTCTCTGGCAGCGCCCATCGCCTGTATCGTATATATGCGATGGGGGCTGTGGGGCGGGATTCATGCGGGGCTCGCCGGTCTGGTGTATGCGATCCTCGGCGGGGGAAGCTGGCGGCACGTTCTGATTTACGCCTGCGGCAACCTGCTCTCCATGATGATTGTGCCCGTCATGAATCATCTGGGGCGGGAAAAACTGAGACAGACCCCCTATCTTTATCTGATCGTCTCCCTGGGTACGCTGCTGCTGATGCAGTCAGGCCGGGCGCTGATGGCCTGCTTCACCGGAACCCCGTGGGCGGAAGCGGTTCGTTTTTTTACGACGGATTCTCTTTCCGCAGTGTTTACCCTCGTCGTGATCTGGATTGCCCGCCGGCTGGACGGCGTTTATGAGGATCAGCGGCATTATCTTCGCCGCATTCATCAGGAAACAGAAAGGATGGAGCATGTATGAAGGCAGCAGCCAAGGACTTTTTGCTCTATGACAGCGAAACGGGTCTGTATCGGGAAAATCCGGAGCAGGCGGTTCGCGATGACGTGGAGAAGCATTACTGGCTTCACGTGGGGCGCACCATCGTCAAAGACTGGCGGCTTTATGTCATGCTGGTGCCCATGCTTCTTGTGTTCCTGTTCTGGCGGTATTTTCCCATGTATGAGCTGCTCGGCTGTTTCAAGGTCTCTGACACGGTGATCCCGGTCAGCGAACAGCTCTTCTCCGGCTTCAGCTATTTCAAACGGCTGCTGGTGGGCGGGGACAGCCTGAGCGCGAACTTCTGGATGGCCATGCGGAACACCTTCCTGCTGAGCTTCTATGGCCTGTGCTTTGGCTTTCCGATGCCGATCATTCTGGCGCTGTTCTTCAATGAAATCCGTTCCAACGCTGCGCGGAGCGTATATCAGGTGATGACCTATCTACCCAAATTCATGTCCACAGTCGTCATGACCTCCCTGGTTACGATGCTGGTGAAGCAGGGCTCCTCGATCAGCCAGATGGGCATCGTCAGCCAGGCCATGGTCCGGCTGGGCCTGATTTCACAGGAAGTCGGCAATGCTGGCCTTCTGAATAATCCGGGCTTCTTCCGGGCGATCTATCAGATCAGCGGAATCTGGGAGGGCGCCGGATATGACAGCATTGTTTTCTTTGCTGCGATTATCGCCATATCGCCCACCAGTTACGAAGCGGCTCAGATCGACGGAGCGAACAAGTGGGCTCAGATGCGCTATGTAGTGCTGCCCAGCATGCTCTCCACGATCGTGATCATGCTGATTACCCGCATCGGCTCCCTGCTCAACATCGGCTATGAAAAGGTTCTGCTCCTCTACAATACGAATACGTACGTCACGGCGGACGTGATTTCCACGCTGGCCTACAGGACAGGGCTTGGCGGCGGAGCCGGCACCGGCATCGCTTCCGCGGCGGAGATGATGAACAATGTGGTTGGCATGCTGCTGGTTATCGGCGCCAATACCATTGCCAGAAAAGCTTCCAACACTTCGCTGTATTAAGAAGGGGAGGTCACCAGGATGAAAAGAAAGCTGGAAGTATCCGAATTGATCTTCAAGATCATCAGCTATCTGCTGCTGACGGTTTTTGCCCTGCTGTGTCTCTATCCCTTTGTGTATGCTATTTCGGCTTCCGTTTCCGGACGGCATGTGGTGGAATACAACGAAGTGGTTCTCTTCCCGAAGGACGTCCAGTTTGACGCGTTTGCTTCCATGTTTCAGAATAACATGTTCTGGAATGCGTACAGCAATACGCTGTTTGTTACGCTGTACGGAACGGTCTGGGCGATGGGTGTTTCGATTCTTGGCGCATACGCTCTTTCCAAAAAGCGCCTGCTTTTCCGCAAGACCTTCAACTTCTTTCTGGTTTTCACCATGTGGTTCTCCGCCGGCATTATTCCGCAGTACCTGAATTATCTGCAGACACAGACGGTTTTCCGCGCCATTGGCATCATGGACGACAAATGGCTGGTGGTTATCGCGATGGGCATGGCGGCGATGAACATTATTCTGCTTCGCAACGCCTTTGAAAATGTGCCCTCTGAGATTGAAGAGGCTGCCATCGTGGACGGAGCCGGAGAGTTCCAGGTACTGAGCAAGGTTTTCATTCCCATGAGCAAATCCACCATCGCGACCGTCGCGCTGTTCTTCGCCATCAGCAGATGGAACGGTTATTTCTGGGCCCGTCGTATGATTTCCAACCAGTACGAGCATCCTCTGCAGGTGTTTATCCGGCTCCAGCTGGAGATGTACACGGACCCGGACCAGATGACCGGCTGGAGCGCGCCTTACGCTTCCGACAGCGCGATCTACGCGCTGATTGTCTGCTCCATTATCCCGATTCTGATTATCTACCCCTTCATTCAGAAGTACTTCGCCAAGGGTACCAATGCCGGCGGGGTGAAGGAGTAAGGGTCGGGCGGTCTTTCTGCTTTCCGGCGAACCGGGGGTTCGCAACAAAATAAAAGGAGGAACCAGGTAATGAAAAAACTTCTGTCCCTTGTCCTCGCTCTGGCTATGCTGCTGTCTGTAGCTGGAATTGCCGCAGCGGAGGACACGCTTCCTGTTGCTGAGGGTACCGTGCTCCGGATGGCTGTTGGCTATAACAACGCCAAGACCGGTCTTCGCTTTGATCCGGAGGTTGCCGGAGAGGGCGTCACGCTGGCCGACGGAAAAACCTATCATTCCGGCGAGTTCAAACCCACCTGGGTTGCTGTGCAGGAGATTCTCGGATTTACGATCGAGGACCTGTATCAGGGGAACGGCGCTTCCGCTGAGTTTGATGTCTGGAAGGAAAAGCTGGATCAGGTGGATATGCTGAGCGGCACCGCGGCCAAGCTGAGCGAAAACGGTGAAGCCGGCCTGCTGGTCAACATCGGCGACTATCTGGATCAGATGCCGAATTTCAAGGCTTATCTGGAAGCCAACCCCATCGTCAAGCTCTCCATCACCGGCAATGTGGATACGGGCGCGATTTATTTCAGCCCCTATTTCGATGGTGTGGACGATATTGAAAAGATGCCTCTGATGCGGACGGACTGGGTTGAGAAGCTGCTCAACGGCGAGGGTGAATTTGCCGCTGACGCCTGCAATCCTCTGAAGGCTGCTGTCTATACGCCCTATATGCCCACCGAGGGAAAGGTGGACATTGACGTGGTGAAGCTGGACGGCTCTGCTGTGGAAACCATCACGAAGGACTACGATGCTGCGGGCAACATCATTGCCAAGATGAATGAAGCGGGCGAGCTGGACGGCGTGGCTGCCGTGAATATGCTCCGTACCTATATTGATACGGCCTATGCCGGCTACTACGGCACCGATCGTGCCAACCTCTTCATCGGACAGAATGCTGCCTGGGACGCGGATGAGCTGGTGGCTCTGCTGCGCTGCGTGGTTGCCAATCCGCAGACCCTGAACGGCACGGATAAGGTGCAGGGACTGTTCACCCGTGAGGAAAACAACACCTCCCGCCGCGCTGACATGTTCCGCTTTGCCGGCACGCTGTTCGGCGTCCGTGGTCTTGAATCCCGTCAGGATTACCTGTATGTGGGGAATGACGGTCAGCTGTACGATGCCCGCCAGGAAGTGGCGACCTATGATGCGCTGGCCCGGATGAACGCTCTGGCCCAGGAAGGCCTTCTGTCTGAGGATTTCCTGACCAGTGCCGATATGAAGACTGAAAAGTATCTGGAAAATGACTCCGGTTTCATGCACTATGACTACAACCAGACGCAGACCATTTACAACGCCACCAAGCTGGACAACGAAGCCGGCGAAAAGTATATGGCTGTGATGGTTCCTGTGGCCCGCTGGTACGACGGAACGGATGAGAACGGCGTCTATATGCGGTTTACCGAGTCCTGGCGTTCTGTGAAGACGGATGGCTGGGGCATCTCCAAGGCGGGTGTGGGCGATGATGTGAACAAGCTGAACGCCGCGCTGAAGCTGATTGACTACGCTTATTCCGAGGAAGGCACCATCCTGATGAGCTATGGTCCCGAAGCCTTCCGCAAAGAGGGCGAAACCTTCCTGTTCAACGGCAAGGAAATGCCTGTGATTGCGGATGCCACCTATGACGAACTCTGGGAAAAGGCCAACGGTAACTACACCAACTATGCCCGTCAGTTCCTTGGCTCCACCCTGTCCTTCATGAAGAGCCAGGCCTTCGAGTATCAGTGCACGCATGCGGTTGGCCGCGAAGGCGCGGCCAAGATTTCCACCGCCATCGGCCTGGGCACCATCAAGCATCCTCTGCTGGCTGTGAATACGGAGAACATGTGGTACACCTCTGTGCCCACCGTGCTGCCCACCACCAAGGAAGACAATCAGCTGCTGGGCAACCTGACTGACCTGACGGAGAAGTTTGCGACCAGCAAGGATGGTCAGAACGTCCTGGTGGACCTCATTGTCAACGGCTTTACCCTGGAAGGCATGTCCTCTCCTGAGGCGGCTGCTGCGACGGTGACCGACACCATGAGCGGCGCTCAGTATCTGGATGTGAAGAATCTGGCCTGGGCTGACCTGCTCGACTATTTCACCTCCCTGAACTGAGTTTCGGTTTTCTGCCGGAAGCGGTCGGCTCTGCCGGGCCGGCCGCTTCCGGCTCTCCTGATTTGCAGTATGAGTTTTTCCGGAGGTCGATCATGTACAAGAAACAAATGACCCTGCAAAGATACCTTTGCCTTGCTGTGTTGCTGATCAGCGCGGTGGTATTTATCTATTCCTTGGGAATCATGACGGACCTCTATGATTCGCTCTATGGAACCTATCGGCGGGGCAAGACCAGTATCTCCGGGGCGGAGATCTACATGGATATGCAGGGATTTAACCAGCTTTTTCTCAGGTTTTCCATCGGAATGATCCTGCTGAGTCTGCTGCTGTTTATCACCAATACCCACAGTCGGCGCAGGTATTACGTCGGGAATTATGTGGCTGTGGGTCTGTTTTCCATCGCCAGCTTTGCCTTCTGCTTCTGGGCGCATTCACAGATTGAAGGCTTCAAAGCTCAGTTCCTGACAATTGATTTTGAAAAGCTGCTGGAGCACGCCACAAGCCGGAAGACGCTTTATACGGAGTCCACCTTCTGGTTTGATATTCATTACCTGATCTTCGGGCTGCTACTCATCGCTACGATTCTTCTGATCGCGAATGTTTTCTGGAAACGCAAGCTCATGAAAGGGGAACAGGCGCTGATTGCAGCAGGGAAGGAGGCACTCGCATGACGGAAATCAATGATCGCGATGTTGCGCTGGATCGCATGCGCTACGTTAAAAACACCGCTTCTTCCCGGCTCTGCTATCTGGCGATTCTGCTGAATGTTCTCTATTTCGTTTCAATTTATAAATCGGATGTCGGATCCTGGTATTATCAGCTGCTGATCGGCGGATCAATCGTCTATAATCTGCTGTTCATGCTGATGGCCTTCCTCGCCTCCGAGGGAGTTAAAAGCTATCAGAAAAAGTATTCCTGGCTGCTCTACGGGCTGGGCATCTTCCAGATTGTACGGATCTTTATCCTGCCGACGCAGGCGCATCAGGCAGAGGTGGAGATTGGCGGAACGATGACCCTGGCCATGGGCGACGGTCAGTATCTGCGCGTCCTTCTGTATCTGGCGGCCAGCGCTGCCTGTCTGATTGCCGCTGCCGTGATTAATCAGCGGAAATGCAGCCTGCTGGAGGGGCATCTGAATTCCCTGGAAGGAAAGGGGGCTGTGTAAGATGGCCGAATTGAAGCTGAGCCACATTGATAAGATTTATGACAACAACGTTCAGGCTGTCTTTGATTTTAACCTGGATGTCAGCGATGGAGAGCTGATTGTGCTGGTCGGGCCCTCCGGCTGCGGAAAGTCTACGACCCTGCGGATGGTTGCCGGGCTGGAGGATATCAGCCGCGGACAGCTGATGCTGGACGGAAAGGATATTACCCAGACCCCTGCCAAGGACCGGGATATGGCCATGGTTTTTCAGAACTATGCCCTTTATGGCCATATGACCATCTATGAAAACATGGCGTTTTCCCTGACCCTGCGGAAGGAAAACCCCAATGTCATTCATAAAAAGGTGCTGGCGGCAGCTGAAATCCTCGGGCTGACATCTCAGCTCAATAAGAAGCCTGCGCAGCTTTCCGGCGGTCAGCGTCAGCGGGTTGCCATGGGACGCTCTATCGTCCGGAATCCCAAGGTTTTCCTGTTTGATGAGCCACTGAGCAACCTGGATGCCAAGCTCAGAGGCGCTACCCGGCGCGAGATTCTGCTTCTGCATAAGCGGCTGAAGGCTACCATGCTGTATGTGACCCATGATCAGACGGAGGCACTGACCCTGGCGGACCGAATCGTCTGTATGTCGATGGGACATGTTCAGCAGGTGGGGACACCGCTGGAACTGTACGATCATCCCAATAACCTGTTTGTGGCGGGCTTCATCGGACTTCCTCCCATGAATACCTGGCGGGTTACCGTGCGGGAAGGCTACCTGGAAGGGAAGGGAATTCAGTGCCCGCTGAGCGACGCGGAAAGAGGCATTCTTGCCGCCTACGCCGGAAAGGAAATCGTTCTGGGAGTTCGACCGGAGGAAATCGCACTGGGCGACGATCTGTTCGTGAAGGTGACCAATAACGAAAACCTGGGCATGAATACGCTGGTGTACGGTCATCTGGGCAACGGGTCGGATGCCTCTACCCGGATCTCTGCCAAGCTGAAGGGCTGGATGGATTATACCGGCGGCGATCAGGTGAAGGTGACGTTCGTGCGGAAGCACTTCTTTGATCCGGATACGACCAACGCGATTCGTTAAGGAGGCGCCTGACATGAAGGAAAAAATCCGGAAGTTTCTGGTTTCCCTGAAGAGGAGGCCTCACATGATCCCGCTGGTTGTGCTGGGAGTCGCTTTTCTGATCTATTCCCTGAAGCTGACGGTGATTTCCAATACCACTGCCCGCATTCAGGGTCCCGGGATGGGCCTTTGCGGATTCGTCACCATGCTGTTTTCCATGCTGGGGCTGGTTTCCTTTGGCCGGTCCTTTCCCCACAGAAAGCCAGTCAACAAGCTGATGCTGGCGCTGACCTTCCTGCTGTTCGCTGCTGTGATTTTTGCGGACTGGAAGTACATTCAGGCAGTGAATGCTGCGCTGACCCGGGAAGTGGATCCGATTGCGGTTACGGATGCGACCCGGTATATCTCTGATTCAGTTTCCATGCTCCGGACTCACATCGTTGTCCTGGTGATTGGCCTTGGACTGACGGCTCTTCTGCCTGTCTATCAGCCGCTGATCCGGAAGATCAACACCAACATCGCGGTGGAGGAGAATCAGGATATGGGAGCGATTGAGCTGTCCGGCGAGGAAGCATGAGCAGGAAGAAAAGGCGAGATTCCCGAAGCGTCCCTGGAAACCGGGAGGAAACGTCTGCATCCTATTATGAACTGAAGACCCAGGCGGTCGAGGATCTGGTCAATGCCAACGAGGAAAACTCACCCGCGGTGTCCCGGGAAGAAATCCGGAAATACACCTCCCGGGGCAGGCTGAAGCTGGCCGACTGGGTGAAGCTTCTGCTGATTAAATGGTGGTTTGCGGCTGCGGTGTGCTTTTTCTTCCTCTGGGGTCTGGGCACCTATGTTCCGCACCTGCTGGATCTGCTGGTGATTACAGCCATTGCCTCCGGCTTTGTAACGGACCTGCTGACGAACAATGTGCTGCGCTTCGTCGCACCGGCCAGGGGGGCCAACGATCGATGGATGATGTACCCGAGGAAGGGATTCATCAGTCTTCCCCTGAACCTTCTGCATGCTTCGGTGGTTCTGTTCCTGGTCTACACGGCGTATAATGCGCTGAATGCCGGGATGATTGCTCTGTCAGGCATGGAGGCGACAGCGGTGCCGCTGGGAGTGGAGCCTATCCTGTTTGGCTTGCTGTATCTGGGTTTTGATTTACTGCTGATTGCTTTGAAGCATGCTGCGCAACGCGTGCTGAGGGACGCACAAAAGAAAGTGAACAGTGCCGGCTGAGGCTGCCTGTTCAGGGATGAGGAGGATCTACGATGGCCTATCTGTCGCTGCGGGATATCAATAAGATTTATCCGAATGGATACCATGCGGTGCATAATTTCAATCTTGATATTGAAAAGGGTGAATTCATTATTTTCGTAGGCCCCTCGGGTTGCGGGAAGTCAACGACTTTGCGGATGATTGCCGGCCTGGAGGATATCTCCAAGGGTGAATTTCTGATCGACGGAGAGCGGGCCAATGAATGGGGTCCCCAGCAGCGGAAAATCGCCATGGTGTTTCAGAGCTATGCCCTCTATCCCCAGATGACGGTCTATGATAATATCGCCTTTGGGCTGACCCTCATGGGTGTGGATGAGGATGAGATTGATGCCAGAGTCCGGAAGACAGCGGCGACCCTTGGCCTGACGGATTATCTGGATCGCCTTCCCCGGGCGCTTTCAGGCGGTCAGCGGCAGCGCGTGGCGATCGGACGGGCCATCATCCGGAAGGTGGGCATCTTCCTGATGGATGAACCGCTGAGCAATCTGGACGCGAAGCAGCGGGTCACGATGCGCTCTGAAATTGCGCAGATTCATCGGTCCACGGGTGCCACGACGATTTATGTCACCCATGATCAGACGGAGGCCATGACCCTGGCCGACCGGATTGTCGTCATGAAGGATGGATATGTTCAGCAGATCGGAACGCCCAAGGAGCTGTATTTTAATCCGGTGAATGTTTTCGTGGCGGGCTTCATCGGTGAACCGCCGATGAATTTCGTCCGCGGTACCGTTCGGGACGGGGCTGTTTTCTTTGGCGAAAACAGGCTTTCCATTGCCGAGAAGCTCGGCGAAAAGGCTTCCGCCTATGAGGGAAAGGACATCGTTTTCGGATTCAGGCCGGAGAGCATTTCCGTGCAGCCGGTGGAGAATGCTCTTGAGCTGCATGCGACCGTGGAGCTGACGGAAATGCTGGGAGATAACGCGAACATCTATATCGACGCGAAAGGGCAGAAGGCGATCCTGAAGGTGACGCCGCATGAGATTCCGGAGATGGATCAGGAAATGATATTCTATCTGCCCCGGACGCAGATTTATCTCTTTGACGGAAGCACGGAACAGGTCATCGAGTGAGCCTGATCCCGCAAGTATCAAAGCCCCTCCGGGCACAATCCCGGAGGGGCTTTTTTTCAGGATTTTTGCGGATCCGTGCGGTTCGGAGAGGATTTCTCTTCCGTTCCGGCTGAGGCAGAATCGAGAGAATCATCCCCGCCTTCCGTCTCTTCGTTGCAGAGAATCGCAGAGGAGTAGGGAGACAGATCGAAGGTCAGATAGCCATTGACGACCGTGCCCCACTTTTCCGGCTCCGTGACATGACAGTCCGCTGTGGACTGCAGCCTGCGCCAGAAGAACTCGCCATCCGGCGCTCCGGCATCCCGGACATAAAGACGGAAATCCGTCCAGCCGCTGGTGTTGTTTACCGCTACGATGACCCGCTGATGATCATTGAAGCGGGCATAGGCGATCCGTCCGTAATCAGCGAGCAGCTGCTTGAGACTTCCGTCCCGCAGCACGGACAGGGACTGACGCATATGGATCAGATCCTGGTGCAGCTCGATCAGAGAATGATCCTCGTGGCCCCAGGGATAGGTTCTGCGATTATCCGGATCCGTCCAGCCGACCTGCCCCGCTTCATCGGCATAGTAGACGGTGGGAGCGCCCGGCCAGGTCATCTGCATGACGACCGCTTCGCGGAAAATGCCCTTATTGATGCCTGCGCCGGCGGTGGCGGAACCGAGCGTTGTCATTCGGCCCACCATGCGGTTGGTGCGGGTGAGGAAGCGGGAATGATCGTGGTTGCTCAGCTCGTTCATGGCGCACATCAGAGAGGGATAGCTGAGACGGGCCATCTTATCCCGCATAATATCAAAGAAGGCAGAGCCGTTCTGATACAGATCATCGCGATAGGAATCGGAATGCTTTTCCATGCCGGTCAGGAACCAGGTAACCGGTTCCATGAAGGCATCGTAATTCATGACCGTGTCCCACTGGGTTCCATCCAGCCAGGGAGAGGGATCACCGTAGTGCTCCGCAATGATCAGGACATCCGGATTGATGGCTTTCACCCTGCGGCGGAATTCGCGCCAGAACTGATGATTGAATTCAGGACTATGACCCAGATCGGCGGCGACATCCAGACGCCATCCATCTATGCTGTAGGGCGGAGAAACCCATTTTTCCGCGATTTTCATGATTTCTTCGCACAGCTCAGGGGAGGATTCATAATTGAGCTTTGGAAGCGTGGTATACCCCCACCAGCCCTCATAAACGGGGCTTCGTCCGTTGCTGGAATCGTTGAACTTGAAATAGGAGCGATAGGGGCTGTGAACGCTCTGAAAGGCTCCTGGCTGGAAACCGGCCTTCCCCAGATATATCCCTTCATGGTCCATCCATTTGTTAAAGGAGCCGCAGTGGTTGAAAACGCCATCCAGAATAATCCGCATGCCGCGGCGGTGCAGCTCATCGCATAGCTGCGCAAACAGCGCGTCACTTTTTTCAAGGTTTTCCATCGACGTAACGCGGCGGATATAGCGCTGCGCATAGCCGTTGTGCTTCTCCCAGAGCTGCATGGCATGCTCAACATCATCCGTAATCACGCCAAAGTGAGGATCGATATGGTCATAGTCCTGTATGTCATACTTATGGCTGGAGGGAGAAACGAAGATCGGATTGAGATACAGCACCTGAATGCCAAGGGACTGCAGATAATCCAGCTTTTCCAGAATCCCCTGGAGATCACCGCCGTAGAAGGAACGGATGTCCGTATCCGTAGGCATGGCATCCCAATCCTCCACGTGCTTGGCGTGACCGATGGTATAATAATACTCATTGTCCGTTACATCATTGGAGGGGTCGCCGTTGCGGAAGCGATCCGTAAAGATCTGATACTGAACGGCGCCCTTGGCCCAGTTCGGCACATGAAAACCGGGAATAAAGCGGAAGGCATAGGCTGGGTTAAATTCCGGAACAGGGCGCTCATCCTCCCGCGCGCCGCTTTTATCGTAGGCAATCACGGAGCCATCGGTGCATTCGATCAGAAAACGATAGATGATGGCAGTATCCCGGCAGACGATGCCGGCTTCATAAATATCAAAATAGGCGTCGCTTTCCACAAGACGCATCAGCGTCCCCATGGTCAGCGGCTCCAGAAGAAGAATGACGCGGCTTGCGCAGCCTCTGGCAACGCGGAGCCTGATTCGGACTGTATCGCCGGGATTCGGCTCCGAGGGAATGCGGTAGAGAGGGGATTCATCGCTGAAGACGGCGGAGAGGGTGGCGTGGTTGACGGACATAAATGCAAACCTCCTGTCATGAAACGAGACCATTATACATGAAATACAGTCCCGGAACAAGGCGGCAAATCAAAAACGCGGGAGATACACTCCCGCGCGGATGAATCAAAATGCCGATACAGGCCGAAGCGATCAGGGCTGCTTGCCGATGTAAGCCAGGATTCCTCCGTCCACATAAAGCACATGGCCATTGACAAAATTACTGGCATCACTGGCGAGGAAGACAGCGGGACCCTGCAGGTCTTCCGGATTCCCCCAGCGGGCCGCCGGCGTTTTTGCGATGATGAACTGATCAAAGGGATGACGGCTGCCATCAGGCTGACGCTCGCGAAGCGGAGCGGTCTGGGGGGTGGCGATATAGCCGGGGCCGATGCCGTTGCACTGGATGTTGTGCTCGCCGTACTCAGAGCAGATGTTCCGGGTGAGCATCTTCAGGCCGCCTTTGGCCGCCGCATAGGCGGATACGGTTTCACGACCGAGCTCGCTCATCATGGAGCAGATGTTGATGATTTTTCCGTGGCCCTTCCGGATCATGGAGGGGATGACCGCCTTGGAGCAGATGAAGGGCGCGTTCAGGTCCACATCAATGACCTTCCGGAAGTCCGCTGCGCTCATTTCGATCATCGGAATCCGGCGAATAATACCGGCGTTATTGACCAGAATATCCACCACGCCTACTTCTTTTTCAATCTGCGCGACCAGCGCCTGAACCGCTTCCTCATTGGTCACGTCGCAGACATAGCCATGTACGGGAATGCCTTTTTCGGCGTAAGCCGCAAGTCCTTTATCGACGAGCTCCTGATTGATATCATTGAAAACGATGGTGGCCCCTGCCGCGGCATATGCCTCAGCAATGGCAAAGCCGATGCCATAGCTGGCTCCGGTAATCCAGGCGATTTTTCCTTCCAGACTGAAAGCTTTCATGTCCATGTGGTACTTACCTCCTCTTATCTCAGTTCGGTGGTGGGAATGTTATCCATATCATCAAAGGCCTGGTTTTCTCCTCCCATGGCCCAAATGAAGGTATAGTTGCTGGTTCCGGCGGCGCTGTGAATGGACCAGGAGGGGGAGATCACGGCCTGCTCGTTCAGCATGACGATGTGCCGGGTCTCCTGTCCCTCGCCCATCAAATGGAAGATGACCTGATCCTCGGGAACCTCAAAGTAGAAATAAATCTCCATTCGCCTTTCATGGGTGTGCGCGGGCATGGTGTTCCAGACGGAGCCTGGCTCCAGGACGGTCATGCCCATGGAAAGCTGGCAGGTTTTCAGAACCGAAGGATGAATGAACTGATTGATGACCCGTTTATTGCTGGTTTCCATGGCGCCGACAGGACGCTTGGCTGCGTCAGCAATGCGAATGAGCTTGGTTTCATAGCTGCAATGCGCAGGCGCGGAAACCAGATAGAACTTGGCGGGAGCGGAGCTGTCCCGGCTGGAGAAGAGCACCTCTTTTGCACCGCGGGTAATATACAGGCAATCTTTAAAGCCAAGCTCATAGACAGTTCCGTCCACGGAAACGGAGCCGGCGCCGCCTACATTGAACATGCCGCATTCCCGGCGCTCCAGGAAAAAATCCGTGCCGAAATTTTTCCAGATGTCGATTCCCTGATCGATGCTGACTGTTTTCCGGACGGGCATGATCCCGAGGGTCACCATTCGATCCACGTGACTGTAGACAGCGGTGACTTCATCAGGAACGAAAAGCTTGTCAATCAGGAACTCCCTGCGGATTTCCTGGGTGTTGTAGCGCTGAAAATCGCGCTGGTTGCAGGAATACCGGATATCCATAGGCATCCTCTCTTCTTTTCCTAAATATTTGGAACCGGACTGAGGGCCCGGTCAACCATCGGGGTGAACTGAGGCAGAGGGATCCAGGCCGATGATTTCGACCTGCTCCTGCCGGAGAAGCGAAACGAAGTGTGCGATGATCCCCTGGCGGGAAATCGCCGGTACTCCCTCGGCCATGGCAGGCACCGAGGGCTGTGCATCGGGTGAAAAGCTGAACTGACAGTCCAGAAGGGACACTTTCCGGATAGGCCGCTCCGGGAGCCCCAGCAGATAAGCCACACAGGTCTGACAGTCCGTTGCCAGAACACGCTCAAAGACGATTTCGCCAATGGCAGGCGTCGTCCTGTCGACCGGGTGAGGATCACGGCTCTGTACGAAATCGGAATGCCCATCCGGATCGCAGAAATACATGCTGTTGATGACAAGCGGGGTTTTGACGCCCTCCATCCGGACGTCGGAGAAACAGATCCGATCGATGACACCCTGTTCACCGCGCCCGCGGCGGGTTTTTACACGAAGCCCCCGGTCGTTCCCGCGCATCCAGCAGTGGTGCACATGCACATCCTGAACGCCGCCCGCCATTTCACTGCCGATGGTGACCCCGCCGTGACCGTCCAGCATGGCACTCCAGGCGATCTCCAGATCCTGGCAGGGCGTTTTGTAATGGCTACCCATATAGATTTTACCGCTTTTGATGGCGACGCAGTCATCCCCGACGGAAAAACGAGCGCCGTATACACGGACGTGGCTGCAGCTTTCCGGATCGAAGCCATCCGTGTTAGGGCTGTTTGCGGGGGCTTCCACCGCGATATCACAGAAGAGCAGGTTTTCGCTGAAGGTCGGATGAAGGTTCCAGGCAGGACTGTTGCGGAAGGTTATGCCCTGAACGGCAACGTTGCTGCATCCGCGCAGATAGAGCAGACGCCCGCGATAGGCGCCGCGGCGCTCCTTGGGATGCACCCACCAGTCTCCCTTCTGCGCCTGTCCATCGATCACGCCCTCTCCGATGATTCTGACATCCTCCACTTCCAGGCCGGTCAGGGCAGAAGCAAAGCAATCCAGCGGATTGCCTTCCCAGGAGCCCAGAAGAAACTCCCCGTCCTCGGTGAAGGTGGTTCCCGGCAGAATGGGGAAGCGGCTGCGGTCTGTGTGCAGGGCGAGCACAGCGTTGTATTGCAGCTCCAGCGTCATATGACTTTTCAGAAAAAGCGGCCCGGTCAGATAGGTTCCTGCGGGGACCCGGACACGACCGTCCCGGGGGCAGGACAGGATAGCGGCCTGCAGAGCGGCCGTATCATCATGAATGCCATCGCCCACCGCGCCAAAGCGGCGAACATCCAGAGATACACTTTCCTTCAGCGTCCTGAAGGCGATCTGCTCTGCCTCTTCACCGTCGCGCCAGGCGGACAGAAGATAGTCGGTATCCGGCTTCAGATGATACAGCGAGCAGACAGAGCGCTCCTGCACCGGAAGCGGCTGACCATTCAGGGAAACGGACAGGGGCGCGCGAAGACGGTAATCTCCGCTGGGATCCAACAGCACGGAGGCACTGCGGCTGGAAAGAAACAGAACTTTCATGGTACCCTCCCAATGGCAGTCAGTTTTTTTCAATGCCGGTTCAGCAGTTTACCTTCAGCGCCTCCGAAAGTGCCATCATATAGGGACCGACACCCTTGGCATCATCCTCGACGACGGGCTCGGAGAGATAGTATGCAACGCTGCCGTCCCGCCTGCGGTTGGAATCCGGCCCCA
>ODAI014036258.1_pt1 | contig 20450 bp, 17 predicted proteins | sample 1539321 | NCBI WGS metagenome assembly ODAI01 (sample SAMN02144231, study PRJEB22623) | gut metagenome | biome: sheep rumen | host: Ovis aries | place: New Zealand
GCAGGACGATAATAGTCTTACGCAGCCCTTTTTCATACTGGCGAACCGTTAAAACGGGATATGATTCCCACCTGAGGCATTCCCGAACGCCGGTCCTTAGCGATTGGCGAGCCGAAGGCGAAGACAGAGCTTAGTACCGCTGCGTGAGCGGCCATGAGCGCGAGCGTCCGAAGGTGGGTATCCATATCCCGAAAAAGGTTCGCGAGAATAATAGTATTTGGAGTAAACGAATGAAACTCATGCATTTAGGGGACCTGCACCTGGGCAAGTCCCTGAACGAATTCAATTTGATCGAAGACCAGCGCTTTATCTTAGAACGGCTGCTTGAGATCGCGGACAAGCAGGCGGTGGACGCGGTCCTGATCTGCGGAGATGTGTACGACCGGGCGGTGCCGGGGGAGGCTGCGGTGCAGCTGTTGGACCGGTTCCTCACCCGTCTCAGCGAAGCCGGGAAGAAGGTCTTTATGATCAGCGGGAACCACGACTCCGACGAGCGGCTGAATTTCGCCAGCAGGATGCTGGAGAAGAGCGGCGTGTTCATCACCGGCCGGTACGACGGGCGGCTGGGGCACGTGGAGATCAGCGACGAATACGGACCGGTCCATTTCTGGATGCTGCCCTATGTGAAGGCGTCCCGGGTGAAGCACTTTTTCCCGGAGGAGACCATCGAGAATTACGATGATGCGGTCCGGACGGCCATTCGCCGGGAGGAGATCGACCCTTCCGTCCGGAACGTGATCCTGGCCCACCAGTTCGTGGTGGGGGCTTCGGATCCGGAGCTGGCGGGGTCCGAGACGGCGCTGGCGTCTGTGGGCACTTTGGACCGGATCTCCTGGGAGTGTTTTACGGACTTTGACTATGGGGCCCTGGGCCACATCCACCGGAACCAGCCGGTGGGGCGGGAGACTCTTCGGTATGCGGGTTCTCCTTTGAAGTATTCCCTGGAGAAAAATGAACTGGAGCAGGAGAAGACGGTGACCCTGGTGGAGCTGAAGGAAAAGGGGACGGTGGAAGTCCGTCACCTGCCGCTGGAGCCCCTTCGGCAGATCCGGAGGCTCAAGGGTACCCTGGAAGAGCTGATCCGAAGCGCAGTGGATCCACAGGACTATATCTACGCGACCCTGACGGATGAACAGACCCAGATCGACGCTATGGCCCGGCTGCAGAACGTGTATCCCTTCACGATGAAGCTGGACTATGACAACGGGACCCTCTTGGAGGGGCTGGAGCCGGCGGCCGCCTCGGAGGCCAGGGATTTCCCGACCTTGATGAAAGACTTTTACCGCTGGATCCTGGGGAAGGAGCCCTCGGAGGAAGAAATGGCGATCCTGGAAGATGCGGCGAGAGAAGCGGAGGTGATCGGATGAGACCGATAAAGCTGACCATGAGCGCCTTCGGCCCCTACGCAGGGGTGGCGGAGGTGGATTTCAGCACCTTCGGAAAGGAAGGGCTGTTCCTGATCACCGGCGACACCGGCGCGGGAAAGACGACGTTGTTCGACGCCATGACCTTCGCGCTGTTCAATAAGACCAGCGGGACTCTTCGGGAGGTGGGGAGCCTGCGGAGCGATTTCGCGGATCCCACGGTGGATACCTTTGTGGAGCTGACCTTTGAACATGGAGGCCGGGAGTATCGGATCCGCCGTTCACCGGCCTATGAGTCTGCCAAAAAACGGGGTGTCGGCACGACCCTCCGGACGGCGAAGGCGGAACTGCACCGGGAACCGGAGACCCCCATCGAAGGGGTGGAGGCGGTGAACCAGGAAGTGGAAGAGATCCTTCGGATCCGCTACGACCAGTTCAAGCAGATCTCCATGATCGCCCAGGGAGAATTCCGTCAGGTGCTCAATGCCGGGTCGAAGGACCGGAGCGAGATCCTCCAGAAGATCTTCTGCACGGAGAATTATGCGAAGATGGGGCAGATCCTGCAGAACCGGGCGAAGGACGCCCGGGAGATGGTGGGACAGTCCCAGCGGAACCTGGACCAACAGCTGGAAGGAGTGGAATGCGATCCGGAAAGCCCTCTGGCAGAAAGGCTGGATGAAGAAAAAGAGCGGGCCAGAAGCACCGAGAAGATCTACGATCCGGAAGATCGGATCCATTTGGTGGAGGAGGTCCTCGCGGAAGAGGAAGCCCGGATCGGAGCGCTGGAAAAGCAGGTGGCCGAAGAGGAATCCGGCTATCAGAAAAAGCTGGAGGAGTCTGTCCGGGCGGAGACCCTGGAACGGGATTTTAACGGGCTGGATCAGCTGAGCGCTGAGCGGAAGAACCTTGAGGAGGAAGAACCGGCGGTCCGGGAGCTGGAAGAGAAGACCCGGATCCAGCGTAAAGCGGTGTATGAGGTGGATCCTTCTTATCAAAGATATATGTCTGCGGCGGAACGACTGTCGGAGGCAGAGAAGGAATGTCAGAAAGCGGTTTCCCGGCAGGAAACCAGGCTGCAGGAAAAGACCCGGGCGGAGGACGCACTGGAAGAGGCGTCCAGGAGACAGCCGGAAGCGGAATCGAAGAAGATCCGGGCTGCGGGGATCCGAAAAGAAGAGGGAAAGTACCAACGAAGAGAAGAACTCCGGCAAGCGGAAGAAGGCCTGTCGGCGGAGATCGGAGGATTGGAACAGGCTCTGGAGAATGACCTGAGACAGCAGGAAGCCCTTCAGGTAAAGATCCGGGAAAGCGAGCAATGGCTTCGGGAATCCGGGGATGTTCCGGAGGAACTGATCCGGACGGAACAGGAAGTGAGCCGGCTGCGGACCAGGATCGGAGAAATGGAGACGACGGAGAAGAAACGGATCCCGGACCTGGAAAAGAAAGAGCGTAAGAAAGTAAAGGCCCAGAAGGACTTCGAAGAAGCCCGGGCAGTGTATGACCGGGAAGAGAGTCTGTTTTTGCATGCGGAGAAGATGCTGGAGCTGTCCCGGGCGGGGATCCTGGCGAAGAGCCTGCGGCCCGGGGAAGCCTGTCCGGTCTGCGGCTCCCTTGAGCACCCGATGCCGGCAACGATCCCGGAGGAGGGCGTGACGGAAGAAGCCCTGGAGGAACGGAAGGTCCAGCGGGACGGAGCCGCTGCAGAGAAGGATGCTGCCTATAAGGCAGCGGTCGCGGCGGTCGGCGAAGCGGAGAGTTCGGAAAAGATCCTCCGAAGCGAATTGCTGCGGCTGGTGGGAGAACGTGTGCAGGAAAATGCCGGGATCTCTGATCTGCTGGACGCTTTCCGGCAGGAAGTCAAACGGACTGAAGAGGTCCTGGATGAACAGGAAAAACGACTGGATGTTCTTCAGAAGGAGCAAGAAAAACGGGAGCAAACGTCAAAGACTTTGGAAAAAGACCGGAAGGATGCTGCTGGTTTGGAAGTGAGCCTGCGGGAACAGCGGGAAGCTCTGACCAAAAAGAATGAAGAGCGAGCCGGATATCTGGGCGAGATCCAGCCGCTGCTGGATCTGGAATTCGAAAGTCGGGAAGCGGCGATGACTGAGGCGGATGCTCTTGAAAGGGAGAGCCGCGCCATGGAAGACGCGGTAAAGGCGGCCCGAGAGGCGGCTGCGGCAGCTTCGGAGGCCTATGCCGGCGCGGCGGATGCGGCGTCGGAGATCGTGAAGCAAAAGGAACGGGCAGAGACCGAAGCGGAAGAAGCCCGGGCCGAATACGAGCGTATCCGGATCCGGGAAGGCTTTGGAGAAGAGGCAGATTTCCTGGAGGCGCGGGTCAAAAAGGATACGATCGAAGGGTCCGAGAAGGTGATCAAGAGTTTCCGGGATAAAGAGGCACTGAATAAAGCGAACCTGGAAAAGGCGATCAGGGACCTGGAAGGGAAGGAACGTCCGGACAGGGAAGCGGCGGAACGGGCCGTGAAAGAAGCGGAGACCGCATGGAAAGAGACCCAGGAACTGCTGAACCGGGCGAAGACCCGCCGGGATCACGGCCGGAAGGCACTGGAGAAGATGACAGCGCTCCGGGAAAGCCTGAGGGAAGAACTCAGGCAGCTCACCCTACTGACGAATCTGGCGGATCTGGTGCAGGGCAAAGTCGCCGGCAGGAACCGGACCTCTCTGGAGGCCTATGTCCAGACGGAGGGCTTCGATGCCATCATCGCTTCCGCCAATCAGCGGCTGCTGCCCATGAGCGGAGGCCAGTACCGTCTGTACCGGCACTTGGACCCGGAGGCCAAGAAGGACATCGCACTGGAGCTGGACATCCTGGATTACCACACCGGGAAGAAACGTCCCGTCTCCACACTGTCCGGAGGGGAGAGCTTTATGGCGTCCCTGAGCCTGGCGCTGGGGCTGTCGGATCGGATCACCGCGGAAGCCGGCGGGGTCAAGGTGGACGCGCTCTTCGTGGACGAGGGCTTTGGGACACTGGACCAGCGGTCTCTGGACGGGGCCATCGGCATGCTGCAGGAGCTGACCGCCGGGAACAAGCTCATCGGCATCATCAGCCACCGCCAGGAACTCAAGGAGGAGATCCCCAAAAAGGTCCTGGTGGAGAAGAGCCGGCAGGGGAGCAAAATCTCCATCGATACGGGAATCTAGCGAAATTCCTTCGAAAAGTGACTCGAAAAGCTTTCTAACGGATTGCATTTTTCTGCCTGAAAGAGTATAATGGTGAAAATTGTATTTAAGAGAGAAGGGAGAAAGTATGGAGAAGAAGAATATCGACTGGGGAAGCCTGGGGTTTTCCTACGTAAAGACCGACAAACGTTTCGAAGCGCACTATAAAGATGGGAAATGGGATGAAGGACAGCTCATCGATGACGATATGATCACCATCAGCGAATGTGCCTGCGTATTCCAGTATGCTCAGACCGTTTTCGAAGGTCTGAAGGCTTACACCACGCAAGACGGCAGAGTCGTATGCTTCCGGCCGGACCTGAATGCGGAAAGAATGATGGAATCGGCAAAGACGTTGGTGATGCCGCCGTTCCCGAAGGAAAAATTCATCGACGCCGTGCTGCAGACCGTCAAGGCCAACATCGCATGGGTACCGCCTTATGGCAGCGGTGCGACCCTGTATGTCCGCCCCTTCATGATCGGTTATGACCCGATCATCGGTGTAACACCGGCGAATGAGTATAAATTCCGTATTTTCACTACACCGGTAGGCCCCTATTTCAAGGGCGGCGCAAAACCGGTGACCATCTGCGTCAGCGACCTGAACCGGGCGGCTCCGGCAGGCACCGGCCACATCAAAGCCGGCCTGAACTATGCGATGAGTCTGATGGCCCATGAGATCGCTCACGAGAACGGGTTTGACGAGAATATGTTCCTGGATCCGGCGACCGGGACGAAGGTCGAGGAGACCGGCGGTGCGAACTTCCTGTTCGTGACCCACGACAACAAGATCGTGACACCGAAATCCACCAGTATCCTCCCGTCCATCACCAGACGGTCTCTGGTGTACGTTGCCAAGGAATATCTGGGACTGGAAGTAGAAGAAAGAGAAGTATATCTTGAAGAATTGAAAGACTTTGCGGAATGCGGACTGTGCGGTACCGCAGCCGTGATCTCTCCGGTCGGAAAAGTGAATGACCACGGCAAGGAGATCTGTTTCCCCAGCGGTATGGAGGGAATGGGTCCTGTGACCAAGAAACTCTACGACACACTGACCGGGATCCAGATGGGCCGGATCGAAGCGCCGGAAGGCTGGATCTACGAGATCAAATAATCCTTTTGCAGATCAGTTGTTTATATTTTTGTTTACTCCAATCGAATCCGGGCGGGGCGATGAATCTTCATCGCCTCGTTCGGATTTTCAGGCTATTTTTCCAGATAATTCGTCAATTCGCCGATTTGGTCGATGACGCATTTCACTTCATTTCCGGGTTGTAAATAGCGGGGCGGTTTGAATCCCATCCCCACGCCTTTGGGGGTCCCCGTCATGATCATGTCCCCCGGGAACAGCTCGTAGCCCTGGGAAAGCTCGTGGATGATCCTGGCGACTCCACGGATCATGTCCCGGGTGTTCCCGTCCTGACGAAGTTCTCCTTCCACATAAGAGCGTACCGAGAGACACTGGGGGTCCGGGATCTCTTCTTTGGTGACGATCCAGGGGCCCACGGGGCAGTGTGTGGTAAGGCTCTTGCCCATGAACCAGTTCACGTGGCGGTTCTGGACGTCCCGGGCGGAGATGTCGTTGCCGATGGTATAGCCGAAGACGTAATCCAGAGCGTTTTCTTCCGGGATATACGTGCCCTGTTTGCCGATGACCACGGTCAATTCCGCCTCGTAGTCGATGGAGGCGGTGACGGTCTCATGCCGGAGGATGGTGCCGCCGGGCTCCAGACAGGGATAGGCGGCTTTGGTGAAGTAGATGGGCCACTCCGGAGCGCTGTCCTTGGGCCCGCCGGTGATGCCGCCGATCTCCTTCACGTGTTCCAGGTAGTTTTTCCCCAGGCAGATGATGTTGCGCCGGGGGTAGGGGATGGGGGACAGGAGGCGGAGTGCCGGGTCCTTCAGGGACAGCAGGTCTTCTTCCCGGCAAACCGCGGCTTCCCGCTCACATTCGTCCCTCAGGACGTCATAATGGTCGATGAGGTATTGCAGGTCTTTTCCTTCCAGGGCGATCAGGGGCAGGAGCGCCTCCCGCTCCCGGAAGACAGCGCAGACCTGCTCCGCGCCTTTGTATTCGATGGTTGCGTATTTCATGTCGATTCCTTTCTGAGATTCGCTTATTGTCTTTTGGTCTCGGGTCCAGATGTGCCAGAAGGCGAGCAATAGTTCCTCGGAGCGAAAGGCGCTCGTAGAAGTTGGACCATTCCTGGCGATCTAGCCCCGTCCGAGGCGCCGATTCCGGAGAGGAATCTATTGTCGCCCCAGCAGCCTGGATTAACTATTTGCATTATACCACAAAAGGAGAGTACATTCGATGAATACTGTATTAGGCATCCTGATCCTGATCATTTTATGGAACCTGGCCATCATAGATATCCGCCACCGCATCGTGCCGAATGCCGGACCGATCATCATAGCGGTGCTGGGCATCGTCCGGGTGTTTTCGGGAGAGCTTTCCTGGGCCTCGGCCCTGTCCGGAGCCGCGCTGCTGGGCGGTCTCACGCTGGCTTTGGCGGTGGCCACGGAGGGCGTGGGCGGAGGCGATGTGAAGCTGTTTGCCGCCCTGGGACTGGCCTTTGGGGCGGTGGAAGGGGCGAAGCTGAGTTTTCTGTCTTTTTTTCTCTCGGGTATCTTCTGCGCCGGGGTTTTGATCCTGCCTGTTATCGTTGGAAATTCAAGGTTTTCCAGGATCCGCGAGATCCCTTTCGTGCCCTTTATCGCTTTGGCGGCATCCTTGATTTTTTTGCAGAATCGATTATAATCTATATAAAATAAAAAGAAAGGATGATAGCATGCTTCAGATCAGACATCTGATCGAGCCCACCGACTTTTCTGTCAAAGAGCTTGAGGATCTGTTTGAACTGGCAGATCTGATCATAAATGACCCTAAAAAGTATTTGCACCAATGCGACGGGAAGATCATGGTAACGCTGTTTTACGAGCCCAGCACCCGGACCCGCTTCAGTTTCGAGGCGGCGATGATGCGGCTGGGAGGCAGTGTCCTGGGGTTTTCCGACCCCAATTCTTCTTCCACCGCCAAGGGAGAGAATATCCCGGATACCATCCGGATCGTGTCCGGCTATTCGGACATCGCCGTGATGCGCCACCCGGTGGAGGGGGCGCCCAAGGCGGCTTCCCTGTTCTCCCGGATCCCGGTGATCAATGCGGGAGACGGGGGACATCAGCACCCCACCCAGACCCTGACGGACCTGTATACCATCCGGTCCAAATTCGGGCGGCTGGACCATTTGAAAGTAGGGATCTGCGGGGACCTGAAATACGGGCGGACCACCCACTCTCTGGTGAAGGCCATGTCCCGGTATCCCGGCAATGAATTCGTCTTCATTTCCCCGGAGGAGCTGCGGATGCCCCAGTATATCTGCGACGATCTGGACCGCAGCGGTTCGGCGTCTTACCGGGAGTGCCGGACCATCGAAGAAGGCATCGGAGAGGTGGACATCCTCTACATGACCCGGGTCCAGCGGGAGCGTTTTTCCGACCTGGATGAATACGAGAGAGTCAAGGATTCCTGCATTTTGAATGTAGAGAAGATGAAGCTGGCGAAGGAGGACATGATCGTCCTGCACCCGCTGCCGAGAGTCAACGAGATCCACTACGATGTGGACAAGGATAAGAGAGCCTGTTATTTTGAGCAGGCGGAAAACGGGATGTATGTCCGGATGAGCCTGATCATGCTGCTGCTGAATGAGACCGGGGACTTCTACAACGGACGGGTCCTGAGCGTCAACGAATCCGTGATGAGTTTCGTGGACCTGGATAAATGCCGGAACCCCAAGTGCATCACCCAGATCGAACCGTCCCTCCGGCAGCGCTTCCTGACTTACGGAAACGGGGTCAAGGTGTGTGACTACTGCGGAGCGGTATTGGAGTAAGTTCTGTGTTGTACCGAAGTGGGAATGATGGTATAATACTGACAGTTAAAAAAGAGTATCGATCCTTGGATTGGAGGCTAAAATATGGAACCAAAATATAAACGTGTGTTATTGAAAATAAGCGGAGAGGCACTGGCCGGTGGTAAAGGCTTTGGACTGGACGAAGAGAAGCTGCAGATGGTGGCGCTCCAGGTGAAAAGCGTGCTGGACCTGGGGGTCCAGGTAGCAGTCGTCGTAGGCGGCGGCAACTTCTGGAGAGGCCGGACCAGCAAGTCCATGGACCGGGCCACCGCTGACTATATGGGGATGCTGGCTACGGTCATCAACTCCCTGGCACTGCAGGATGCCTTCGAAAGAAACGGAATCCCCACAAGAGTGCAGACCGCCATCGAAATGAGAGAAGTGGCAGAACCCTATATCCGCCGGAAGGCCATGAGCCACCTGCGGAAGAACATCGTCGTGATCTTCGGGTCCGGCACCGGCAATCCTTTCTTCTCCACCGATACCACCGCGGCCCTCAGAGCAGCGGAGATCGAAGCGGAAGTGATCCTTCTGGCGAAGAAGGTGGATGCGGTCTACGATGACGACCCGGAAAAGAACCCGGATGCGAAGAAATATGACACCCTTACCCACAGAGATCTGCTGGATCAGGGACTGGGGGTCATGGACTCCACGGCGGCTTCCCTCTGCATGGAAAACAAGATCCCAATCCACGTGTTCGGGCTCAACGAGAAGGATGGCGTCGTGAGGGCCGTCTGCGGTGAAAAGATCGGAACATTCATTGAATGACAGATAAATCGAGAAATCGTTATAGATGTAAATGGAAAGGAGAACAACTATGGCAACTCGTTACCCACAGCATGATGCAATGCTTGAAAAGATCGAAAAAACCATCAAATACCTGAAAGATGAACTGAACACCCTTCGGGCCGGCAAAGCCAATCCGGCGATCCTGGACCGGGTCATGGTAGATTATTACGGCACCCCGACACCGCTGAAGGCAGTGGCGAATATTTCCGTTCCGGAACCGCGGATGCTGCTGATCTCTCCCTTTGATCCCAAGAGCATTCCGGATGTGGAAAAGGGCATCAACATCGCCAACATCGGCATCAACCCGGCCAACGACGGCAAGGTGATCCGTCTGGTGATCCCGCAGCCTACGGAAGAGAGAAGAAAAGAACTGACCAAGTCCGCCAAGAAGATGGGCGAAGACGCGAAAGTGGCAGTTCGGAATATGAGAAGAGACATCAACGATGAATTGAAGAAGATGCAGAAGGCCAGTGAGATCACGGAAGATGACCTGAAGGGCGCGCTGGACGAAGCCCAGAAGATCGTGGACGACAGCATCAAACAGATCGACGGCATCGTTGCCGACAAAGAAAAGGAGATCATGGAGGTATAGCCTTGGCTGGAATACCGGATCTGACCGGCTGGCTGCAGGAGGAAGCGGAAGCGCTGCTTAGGGAGGCCGGAATACAATATGTGATGTCGGAGACGACTCCGCCCCGGGGACCCATCGACGGGGCAGAGATGCGGGTAGTCCGTCAGGTCATGAAAGCGGATGTGCTTCATATCACCTTATGCAGATATTGATTATAGCGGGCGGTTCCGGACGGGGCCGTCTGTTCTGTATGGGGAGCGGGAAGCTGGGAATTGGAAGCTAGAAGCTAGGAGCTATTGCCGCATCTGCAGCCCGGATTATAGTATTAGGAGATAGTATGAGTGAAAGTTTGACAATGCCCGCTCATGTGGCGGTGATCATGGACGGCAACGGCCGCTGGGCAAAAAAACACGGTGTGCCCCGGCTTTCGGGACACAAGGCCGGGATGGAAGCGCTGAAGAAGATCGTTCGCCGCTCCGGTGAACTGGGGATCGACTACCTGACCGTCTATGCCTTCTCCACGGAGAACTGGAAGCGTTCCGAGGAAGAAGTGGGAGGCATTTTCCGGATCCTGGTCTATTATATGGAAAGGGAGATCCGTGAACTCCACCAGGAGAATGTGAAGGTCAATATCCTGGGCGATTACAGCATCATCCCGGAAGCGGCCCGAAAGGCTGTGGCGGATGCGGTGGAGAAGACCAAAAAAAACACGGGATTACAGTTTAACATCGCACTGAATTACGGGGGAAGGGACGAGATCCTGAGGGCGGTCAAAAAGATCGCCGGGGAAGTCCGGGACGGAAAGCGCGATCCGGAGGATCTGAAGGAGGAGGACATCTCCGCGGCGTTATACACCGGCGGGATGCCGGATCCGGATCTGATCATCCGCACCAGCGGAGAACTGAGGCTGAGCAATTTCCTGATCTGGCAGTGTGCCTACAGTGAATTCTATTTCACCGACACCCTCTGGCCGGACTTCGATGAGAAAGCCTACGAGGAAGCCCTGCAGGCTTTTACACACAGAAAACGTAATTTTGGAGGAAGATAACATGAAAACGAGAATCATCTCCGGGTGCATCCTGGCACCGCTGCTGGTATTCGTGTTCCTGGGCGGGATCTGGCTGAAGATCTTTGCGCTGGCAGTGACGATCCTGGCTTTATATGAATTCTTTACCGTCCACCACAAGGACGAGATCAAAGCCAGTTTCCCCATCGCCGTGGGTTCGGCGGTGCTGCTGTATTGCTTCAGCTTTTTCCACCTGGATCCGGTGTTCTACCTGTTGTGGCTCTTTGTCAGCGTTCTGGCGAGTCTCCTGTACCTGTTCAATATCCACAAACGGATCTCGGAAGATGCTATGCTGCCCATCACCGGCATTGCCTACATCACCTTCTTTATGTTCCACCTGGCGTGGATCGCGGATCTGGGGGATTATGCAAGACTGGCCTGGTTGGTAGTGATCACGGCCTTCGTGACAGACATCGCAGCTTACTTCGGCGGCTATTTCCTTGGGAAGTACCACATTTTCGGAGATAAGAAGCTTTGTCCGTCCATCAGCCCCAAGAAGACCCGGGAGGGTGCTGTCTGCGGCGTGTTGGGTTCGGCACTGGTATCCCTGGCCTTTGGGATCCTCTTTACGGAGGGGCTGTGGCTCCACTGCCTGATCATCGGCATCATCGGCAGCATCTTCGCTCAGTTGGGAGACCTGACGGCTTCCATTTTCAAGCGGAAGCTGAGAGTGAAGGATTACGGGAAACTGATCCCGGGCCACGGCGGCGTACTGGACCGGGTGGACAGCCTGCTGTTCACGGCACCGGTGGTTTGCTGGTATATACTGCTCATTATCATGAAAATGGAGATCCACTAAATGACGGCTATAAAGAGAATAGGGATCCTGGGATCCACCGGTTCCATCGGTACCCAGGCCCTGGACATCATCCGGAAGAACCCGGACCGGTACCGGGCGAATGTTTTGTCCTGCGCCCGGAACCTCTCGCTGCTGGAAGAGCAGATCCGGGAGTTCGAACCGGAATTGGTAGTGACAAAAGAAGAGAAAGATGCAATGGGATTGTCCCGGCGTTATCCGAAGACGGACTTCGCCTTTGGGGAAGAAGGTCTGAAGGAAGCGGCGGCCCTGGGGAGCAATGACCTGGTGCTGAATTCCCTGGTGGGGATGCAGGGCCTGGTGCCCACCTGCGCGGCCATCGATGCGGGGACGGATGTGGCCCTGGCCAATAAGGAGACCCTGGTGGCGGGGGGCGACCTGGTGATGAGTACCGCCGCAGAAAAAGGCGTGAAGATCCTGCCGGTGGACAGCGAGCACAGCGCGGTGTTCCAGTCCCTACAGGGAAATGATATGAATCCATACCGGAAGATCATCCTGACGGCTTCCGGCGGGCCCTTCCGGGGCTGGACCCGGAAACAGCTGGAGCAGGTCCGGGTGGCGGATGCGCTGAAACATCCGAACTGGAGTATGGGGAATAAGATCACCATCGACTCTGCTACGCTGATGAATAAGGGGTTGGAAGTCATCGAAGCCCACCACCTGTTCGATGCTCCTCCGGAGAAGATCGACGTGGTGGTCCACCCTCAGAGCATCATCCACTCCATGGTGGAATACGAGGACCGGGCCGTGATGGCGCAGCTGGGGCTGCCGGACATGCGGGTGCCCATCGCTTATGCCTTTGCGTATCCGGAAAGGGTGCCCATGGAGGAGGAGAGCCTGGATCTGGCGAAGCTGGGTCAGCTGACCTTCGAAGAACCGGACCGGGAAGTGTTCCGGACCCTGGATCTGGCTTACGGAGCGTTGAAGACCGGGGGCGGTGCCTGCTGCACTCTGAATGCGGCCAATGAGGTATTGGTGGGTCTTTTCCTGCAGGAGAAGATCGGGTTCACGGACATCCAGGACCGGCTGGTGGACTGGATGATGAACTTCTCGCCGGTGAAGGCAGATACGTTGGAAGATATCCTGGCACTGGACCGGGAGACCCGGGCAAGGGTCCTGGAGACAGTAAAGGTTTAGAGATATGATTAAAACGATCGTTATAGTTATTTTGATGCTCGAAGTGTTGATCATCGGTCACGAATTCGGGCATTTTATCACGGCCAAAAAATGCGGGATCACCGTCAACGAATTCGCTGTTGGGATGGGTCCCCTGCTGGCGAAAAAAGTGAAGAACGGCACTCAGTATTCCCTTCGGGCTTTCCCCATCGGAGGTTATTGCGCCATGGAGGGGGAAGACGAAGACACCGGGACCGCAGGGAGCTTCGCCTCGAAATCGATCCCGAAGCGGATCCTGGTGGTCTCTGCCGGCGCCATCATGAATTATCTGATGGCGATCGTGATCCTCATCGTGATGCTGATGATCATCGGTTCTCCGGTGACGACCCTTTCCGGCGTGGTGGAAGGGGGCCCGGCGGAGAAGGCGGGGCTTCAGGCCGGCGACAAGATCGTGGCGGTGCAGGGCGTTCCCACAAACTCCTGGGAGGATGTGGTGGAGGAGATCTCCGAATCGAAAGTCGGAGATCAGCTCACCGTGACGGCGGTCCGGGATTCAAAAGAGATCACGGTCTCCGGAGTGGAAGTGCTGGAAAATGAAGAGGGAGGACTGTACATCGGCATCTACGCCGGGCGGCAGCCCAACTTTTTCAGTGCGGTGAAGAACTCCTTTGCGGAATCGGTGGAGCTGGTGAAGCTCATGTATCAGTCGCTGTGGATGCTCCTGACGGGCGGCGCGTCGGTGAATGACGTGGTGGGCCCGGTGGGCATCGTCTCCGTGATGGACGACGGCGTCCATACGGGAGGGCTGGTGTACGTGCTGTTCATGGCGGCGCTGATCAGCGTGAACCTGGCGGTGATCAACCTGCTGCCCCTGCCGGCGTTGGACGGGGGACGGCTGCTGTTCCTGCTGCTGTGCGCCATCACCGGGAAAGAACTGGATCCGGAGATCGAAGGACGGATCCATTACTTCGGATTTCTGCTGCTGATGTTGTTGGCGGTTTTGATCACCGTTAAGGATATCCATCAGTTTATTTTGTAGCTGGGAGCTTCCAGCTAACAAGGAGAATCAAATGAAACAAACAAAGCAGATCCACTGCGGCACCGTGGCTATCGGCGGCGGCGCCCCGGTGACGATCCAGTCCATGACCAATACAAAAACGGAAAACGTCCGGGAGACGGTGGACCAGATCCTGCGGCTGGAGGAAGCCGGCTGTGAGATCATCCGCTGTGCAGTGCCCACCATGGAGGCGGCAGCTGCCCTTTCGGAGATCCGGGAGAAGATCCACCTGCCTTTGGTGGCGGACATCCACTTCGACTACCGACTGGCGGTGGCGGCCATCGAAGCCGGCGCCGACAAGGTCCGGATCAATCCCGGAAACATCGGCGATGATGACAAGGTCTTCGCGGTGGTGGAGGCGGCGAAAAAGCGGGGGATCCCGATCCGGATCGGTGTGAATTCCGGTTCGCTGGAAAAAGATCTGGTGGAAAAATACGGAGGCGTCACGGCGGAAGGCCTGGCGGAGAGTGCCCTTCGGAATATCCGGCGGGTGGAAGGAATGGACTTTACGGACATCGTGGTGTCCATGAAATCCTCGGATGTCCGACTGAATTTTGAGGCCCACCGGCTCCTTCGGGACAAGGTGGCGTACCCCTTCCACATCGGGATCACCGAATCCGGCAGCGTCCGGGGAGGCACGGTGAAATCCGCGGCAGGGCTGGGAGCCCTGCTGGTGAATGGCATCGGCGATACTCTGCGGGTGAGCCTGACGGGAGATCCGGTGAATGAGATCGGCGTGGCGAAAGAGATCCTGAAGGCCTGCGGGTGCAGAGCCTTCGGGGTGAACATCGTGTCCTGTCCCACCTGCGGCAGAACGAAGGTGGACCTGGCGTCCATCGTAGACAGGATAGAGAGAGAAGTCTCCGGTATCGACAAGGATCTGACGGTGGCGGTGATGGGCTGTGAAGTGAACGGCCCGGGAGAAGCGAAGGAAGCGGACTGCGGCCTGGCCTTTGGGAAGGACAAGGCGGCGCTGTTCTGCCGGGGAGAAGTCCGGGAGACCCTGGAGACCGAAAAGGCCATCCCGGCTCTGCTGGATCTGATCCGCAGCATATAAAGGAAATGCATCATGGAAGAACTGATTTTACGATACATCAATAAAGAAGAACTGGGATTCCCGGAAGAAGCCGTTCCCACGCTGAAGGTGAAGGAAGCGGTCTTCTCGGAGGAGGAAGGGCGGCTGGACATTGGTCTGACCGCCAACTTCGTGGTGCCCGGATACGTTCTGGATGTGGTGAAAGGGTCCATCTGCCAGAAGATCGATGGCGTACAGGAAGTCCGGTTCGATTTTGAATATAAGGATATGGTGGAGGTCATCCGTCCCGAAGCACCGGCCAAACCACGGGAGAACGGCACCACCCGGATCCGGGGGCTGAATCCTTCAATGGGGAGAGTGGAGATCCAGGGGATCGCCCTGACCATGGAGACCCGAAAGCTGAAGAGCGGGAAGACCCTGCTCTCCATGCAGGTGACGGACCACACGGAAACGATCCTGGTGAAAAAGTTTTTGACGGAGAAACAGGCGGAGAAGATGCCCGGCAAACTCCACAAAGGCTGCGTGATCCTGGCCTCCGGCGACGTGCGCTACGACGAGTTCGAGCGGAGCAACGTGTTCATGGCGGGGAAGATCTCCTATGCCGGAGAAGCGGAGAGTGAAGAACGGATGGATACCTGCGCCGAAAAGCGGATCGAACTCCACGCCCACACCAAGCTCAGCAAGATGGACGGGATGACGGATCCGAAGGATCTGGTGAAGCGGGCGGCCCAGTGGGGTCACGAAGCCGTCGCCATCACGGACCACGGGGTGGTCCAGGCTTTTCCGGACGCTCTCCATGCGGCAGAGGATCTGGCGAAAAAGGGAAAGGATATCAAGATCCTTTACGGCATGGAAGGGTATCTGATCAACGATATGGCCGAGAAAGAATCGATTCCTCTCGACGCGGAATATGTGGTCTTCGACCTGGAGACCACCGGGTTCTCGCCGGTGGGGGACGAGATCATCGAGATCGGGGCGGCCCGGGTGAAGGGCCGGGAGGTCCAGGAGAGTTTCCAGACCTTCGTGAAGCCGAACCTTCCGATCCCGGAACGGATCACCCAGCTGACGGACATCACCGATGAGATGGTGGCGGACGCTCCCGGGATCGAAGAGGCCCTGCCGGCTTTTCTGGAATTCTGCGGTGATGCGGTGCTGGTGGCCCACAACGCAGACTTCGACCTGTCCTTTATCCGGGCGAACGCCAGGCGTCTGGGGATCCCCTTTGACTGCCGGGAAGTGGATACGTTGTATCTGGCCCGGGTGCTGCTCACTGACCTGAAGCGGCACAATCTGGCGGCGGTGTGCCGGCACTTTGACATCAGCCAGGAACACCACCACCGGGCGGACGATGATGCCCGGGTGACGGCATTGGTGCTGTTGAAGTTGATGGATATCATCGACAAGGCCGGGTATACCAGCGTGAATGATGCGGACAAGGTCTACGGGATCAAAGAGAACTTCAAAAACCGCCAGACTTTTCACGTGATCCTGTTCGCACAGACCCAGGAAGGTCTGAAGAATCTGTATAAACTGGTGAGTCTGTCTCACCTGGAATACTATTACCGCAGGCCCCGGATCCCGAAATCTGTTCTGCAGGAATACCGGGAAGGGCTCCTGGTCGGCGCGGCCTGTCAGGCCGGGGAGGTCTACCAGAGCGTGCTCCGGGGGAAGAAATATGAGGATTGTCTGGAGATCGCCCGGTTTTATGACTACCTGGAACTGCAGCCCCGGGAAAACAATATGTTCCTGGCGGAGGGCGACGAGCGGAGAGTGAATGGAGAGGAAGAACTGCTCCAGATCAATAAGACGATCGTCGACCTGGCAAAAGATCTGGGGAAACCGGTGGTGGCCACCTCCGACACCCATTACCTGGACCCGGAGGATGCGATCTACCGTCAGATCCTGATGAAGGGCCAGGGTTTTGAAGACGTGGAAGGGGACGGAGGACTGTATTTCCGGACCACCGATGAGATGCTGGAAGAGTTCGCTTACCTGGGGGAAGACATGGCCCGGGAAGTGGTCATCGACGGCCCGAAGAAGATCGCCGACAGCATCGATGAGATCCGGCCGGTGCCCCTGGAGAAATATCCGCCGAAGATCGAGAATTCCGAGCAGGACCTGAGGGACATGTGCTTTGCCAAAGCCCACCGGATCTACGGAGATCCCCTGCCGGAGATCGTGGAAAAGCGGCTGGAGAAGGAACTGAATTCCATCATCGGCAACGGCTACGCCGTGATGTACATCATCGCTCACAAGCTGGTGGCGAAATCCATGTCGGACGATTATGTGGTAGGGTCCAGAGGCTCCGTCGGGTCCTCTTTTGCGGCCACCATGAGCGACATCACGGAGGTCAATCCGCTGCCGCCTCACTATATCTGTCCGAACTGCAAGCATTCGGACTTCGATCACGGAGAGGAGGCCGCCTGCGGGGTGGACCTGCCGGATAAGGTCTGTCCGAAATGCGGGACCCCCTATATCAAAGAGGGATTCGACATCCCCTTCGAGGTCTTCCTGGGGTTCAAGGGAGACAAGGAGCCGGATATCGACCTGAACTTTGCCGGCGAGTATCAGCCGGTGGCCCACAAGTTCATCGAAGAACTGTTTGGCGAAGGACACGTGTTCCGGGCGGGGACCATCGGCACGGTGGCCGCCAAGACCGCCTACGGATACGTGATGAAATATTTCGAAGAGCTTCACCGGCCCGTCAGCAAGTGGGAAGTGAACCGTCTGGCGGAAGGGTGCGTGGGCGTGAAGAGGACCACGGGGCAGCACCCCGGCGGGATCATCGTCGTGCCGAAGGAAAACGACATCCACGAGTTCTGCCCGGTGCAGCACCCGGCGGATGACCCGGATTCCGACATCATCACCACCCACTTCGATTATCACTCCATCGACTCCAACCTGCTGAAGCTGGACATCCTCGGCCACGATGGTCCCTCCATCATCAAAATGCTCAAGGATATCACCGGCATCGACCCCATGGGTGTGCCGCTGAGGGATGACCGGGTCAACGGGCTGTTCCTGGGGACGGAGACCCTGGGTCTGGTGGACGACCGGTTCCGGGGTGACAAGGGGAGCCTGGGGATCCCGGAATTCGGGACGAAATTCACCATGCAGATGCTGGAGGATACGAAGCCCAAGACCTTCTCGGACCTGGTGAAGATCGCGGGGCTGTCCCACGGCACGGACGTGTGGCTGAACAATGCCCAGGAGATCGTGCTCAGCGGGACGGCGGAATTCAAGGATGTTATTTCCGTCCGGGACGACATCCTGAACTATCTGCTGAAGAAGGAACTGGAGCCTTCCAGGGCCTTCAAGATCATGGAAAACGTCCGGAAGGGTAAGGGCCTGAAGCCGGATGAAGTGGAATACATGCAGGAGCACGAGGTGCCGGAGTGGTACATCGAATCCTGTCGGCGGATCAAATACATGTTCCCCAAGGCCCATGCGGTGGCCTATGTGATGCTGTCCTACCGGATCGCCTGGTTCAAGATCCATTACCCGCTGGCCTTTTACGCGGCATACTTCACTATGAAGGTGGCGGATTTCAACTATGAAGTGATCATGAAAGGCGTGGATGCCATATATGAACACATGGAAGAAGTGGAGAGAAAAGGCAAGGCTGCTACGCCGAAGGAAAAGTCGGAGCTGCCGGTGATGGAACTGGCGGCGGAACTCTACTGCAGAGGATTTGAATTCCTGCCGGCGGACCTGAAGCGGTCCGGTGCCACCCAGTTCCGGGTGGAGGACGGGAAGGTCCTTCCGCCGTTCTCGGCTCTGGCCGGGGTGGGGGAAAATGCCGCGCTGGCCCTGTATAACGACCTGAAAGAGAACGGAGATTTTTTCTCGATCGAGCAGATGAAGGAACGAACGGGATTGAACAAAACGGCGTTGAAAGCCCTGGAGGACAGCGGCGTATTGAAGGGGATCCCGAAGACGGATCAGTTGTCGTTCTTTTAACCGGGCGTTGGAGGATCGGTGTAAGGGTTGCCGGTAGGCCGGAGACTCGAGTCACGAGTCTGAAGGCTGAAGCCTGGAGAAGCTGAGCTGGGAGCTTGAAGCTTATAGCTTGCAGCTTGAGGCCGGAAGAAAATCCTTCGCTTCGCTCAAGATGACAGTTTGGTGTCGTGCCGGATCCGGATTTGTCATTCCGAGACTGCCGAGGATTTTACAAGAGGCTTAAGACTTGGGACTTAAGACTTGAGACTTAAGACTTAAGTCTCTAATTTCACGAGGAGAAGGAAAATGATGAAGAATCGCGATGTGCTGTATCATTATACAGACTTTCAGGCTCTGGACGGGATCCTGAGAAATTCCGAACTGAGGCTGAACAATGTGCTGAATATGAACGATGCTTCCGAGATGAGACTGTTCATGCGGGGGCTCTGCGACGCGGTGGAAGACCGGTTCGTCCGGGAAGGGAAGGAAGAGAAAGCCCGGCAGGTCCGGGAGCTGTTCCGCCGGGAGCTGAAGCGGGAATTCCACTATTCCGGATATGCGGCCTGCTTTTCGGTGTACCGGGACGATGCTTCCCAGTGGGAACGCTACGGGAACCACGGCCGCGGGGTCTGCCTGGGATTCGACCGGAAACTGTTGGAGCGGATCGCCGTGGGAGCGGTGTCCCTGAAGACGGTGTTTTACCGGGATGAAGACGATATCGACGAGCATGAACTGGTGGAGGTCTTCTATCAGTTGATGGAGCCGTTGGAGAAGATCGAGGAGGAGGATCCGTCGATCCGGGAAGCGCTCAATGCCGCCTGGGTTTGCTCGGCCGCTTTCAAGCACCCTTCATTCTCCGCGGAAAGAGAGGTGCGTCTGGTGATGTCTCCTTTTGGAAAAGAGTACTTTGACGGGAAGCCCCAATACCACATCGCCCGGGAGCGGATCAAGAAGTATTATCCCCTTAATCTGAAATTCATGTGCATGCGGGAAGGCTTGGTGCTGGAGGATCTCATCACGGAGATCATCATCGGCCCGGAATCCACCCAGTCCCGCCCGATCCTGCAGGATTACCTGGAGGACAACAAGATGGGAGCGCTGGCAGGCAAGGTCTCCTATTCCGACTGTCCTTTGCGCCGGACCGGGGACCGGAGCGGTTCGCTGTCGGATCAGTGATTTAATTTCAGGTTTCCCCTTGACTTTGAACGGATATTCGTGTATTATGTCACTTGTTGAAAACAGTATAGGGGTATAGCTCAGTTGGTAGAGCAGTGGTCTCCAAAACCACGTGCCGAGGGTTCGAGTCCTTCTGCCCCTGCCAAAAAGTCCTTCGCGCAGAGCGCGGAGGATTTTTTCGTTAAGACAAGTGAATACGAGGCTCGGGCATGTTCGGGCAGCAAAGAGGTTCGCAGCGCATGAGACGAGGCTGGCAGCACTTGGAGATCTGCCTTCCGACCCTTTCTTTGTCGCTCTCGAGGCGCCAGATACAGACAGATGAGCAAACTGCAGAACTTTGTCTAAATGATGTAAAGCTGCGATACAGCCAGATGAGTAAACTGCAGAGCTTTGTCTAAATGATGTGAAGCTGTGATACAGACA
>ODAI013375461.1_pt1 | contig 20449 bp, 19 predicted proteins | sample 1539321 | NCBI WGS metagenome assembly ODAI01 (sample SAMN02144231, study PRJEB22623) | gut metagenome | biome: sheep rumen | host: Ovis aries | place: New Zealand
TAGGAGCGGGGACCGAGCCCGGTGCCCATGAAGATGTCCTGGACGTCCCTGCGGCGCACCTGCTGGCCGTTGATGATGTAGGCGTTGGAGCCGTCGCGCGTCATCACGCGCTTGATGGAGAGCTCGGCGTAGCTGCCCCAGGGGCCGCCGACGCGCCCGTCGGCATTGTCAAGCACCATCTCGACCGAGGCGCGCGAAGACGGCGGCCGGTTTGACGAGCCTGCAAATATAAGCTCGGTCATCGAGTTCGAGCCGCGCAGCTCCGTGATGCGCCCCTCGCCCAGCACCCAGCGGATGGCATCGATCACATTGGACTTTCCGCAGCCATTGGGCCCCACGATGCCGCTGAAGGCCCCCGGGAAGTCAATGACGACCGTATCGGCAAAGCTTTTGAAGCCACTGATTTTGAGCTGGCGAAGACGCACGTAAGAACTACCGGATCAAAGGGAAGGAACTTGAGGCTCGTGGGCCTGCATTTTTGGTGGGGCAATGATAAAGGTTTTGTGTTGTCAGAGCATTCAGATTCACTCGGGGACTCAAGGTTTTCGCTGAATCTCTACCAGAAACACAAGTCCCCCCGAAAGAAAACTTCCGGAGGGACTCAGGATTAAACCCTATCCAACTGTGGCTGAGCCACAAGAATTAGATTAGAAGTTGTGACGCAGACCGAAGAAGGCAGTTGCGTAGTCAGCCTTGTCCTTCCAGTCACCGGCCTCATCACGACCCTTGCGTTCGTCCTTGCCAAAGCCTGCAGCAGCGTAAACATTGGTGCGCTTGCTGAGCGGATAGGAGTAGCCGACCGTAGCGCGGATGCGGCTGATGTCGTTCTTCTCCACTTCTGTCACACCCTTGGCCTTCTTGCCGTCCATGTAGCCGACGCCAGCAAGCATCGTGCCGCCAGCCAGCGGGATGGACGCAGACAACTGAGCACCCCAGCCCTTGACGCGACCGTCAAAGACGTCATCAGCAAAAGCCCCCTTGAACGTCGAGGCCTCAATCTGATCGAAGTACTGAACGCCACCGAAGAGCTTCAGAACGCCGAAGTCATAATTACCGCCGAAGGTATAGGTCGAAGCCGTATGGTGCTTGGAGTGCGCCTCGTGCGCGTAGTCGGTTGCGTCAACAGCACCGTACAGGTTCAAGGCGCCATAATTGTAGGTGGCAGCCAAGGCGGCATAGCGATTGGTCTTGCGAGCCTTGTTTTCATTGGCACCATCATTAGCATCGTTGCTCATGGCGTACTGCACATGAACCTGAACACCAGCGAACTTCGGAGACTGGTAGGTGATCATGTTGGGGAAAAGGCTACCGGCAGCAAACACGCCGACAGCATTAGCAGAGTAATCGGTGTAGGACGTACCAAAAGCATTGATCATGCCAATCTTGCCCGTGGAACTCGTACCCTGGTTGACAGAGCCCATGCGACCAAAGAGGATGCGACCGAAACCACCCTCAACAAACAGGGAAGATTCACGGTTGAAGAAAGGATCCGTCGACTTCTTCGCGCCGGTATCGGAATTAAAGCCGTTCTCGAGGATGAAGCCAACCTTGTAGCCGTTGCCGAGATCCTCAACGCCCTTCAGGCCCCAGCGGGAACCAGCCTGCTTGCCGGACATCATCTCGAATTTGTTGGTCTTAACTGCCGTCTCGCCGTCCGGCTTAACCTTAGTGTGAGTGTACATAAGACCGGTATCGACAACGCCGTAAAGCGTCACGTCAGAAGCAATAGCGGTGCCGGCAAAAGCGCCGAGAACAGCAACCGCGAGCAGAGACTTTTTCATAGTATTTTTCTCCAAAAATTTTGCGAGAGATTTGCTTGCCTAACGTAAAGGTGTAATCCGCCGCGGTAGTCCTGGGCTGGGTACTAAGCAGCCCCCGCGGCGGCGCCTCTCTCATTAGAAGCACCCTCATTGTCGCGGCGAAAAGCGCGATCATCAATTTTCTGAAGACTCATCTCGCAGCATGTAAGGGTTTACCCCGAGAACTATTTGATACATGCCGCTATATTTACAATCATGAATGCGCAAATATGTCATACCCCCCCCCCCGAAATAAATCTTCTTACTGCTATTTTCTTTGCATTTATTTATTAGTAATATAGATTATTAAACATGTAATAACACATTAAATTTATTATTTTCTTGCAATTTAATCATGATAAGTGCATAGCAACATGAATCTGAACGATTTTGAATTTCATATCAATCTCGAATGACAAAACAAACAATCGGCTCGGTCTGATATATAGCGATACCAAACCAAACAGCTAAACAAAGAATCTGAAAACAGAAACGCTCCAAAAAGAAGCTGTAAAGAGACCTCCGGACGGCGTCAAGTCCCAGGCCTTGTCTCCTGAGCAAACCGTCACGCCAAGGTGGGATATAGACCCGCGCAGGACAAATGAATGTGCCGCTCGCGAGCGGGAGACTCCCGCCCCGTCTCTACATCTGCCGCTTCAGCCGGACGATCGTGATGCGGATGGCGTTCGTGAGATAGAACAGGCTGAACAGCGTCATCGCGCCCGAGATCATCCAGCCGTAGCGCTCGATGCCGAGCGCGTAGCCGCCGAAGAACCCCGTGGAGACGACAAAGCCCGCAATGCGGATCGATCCGTTCACCATTCGGTCGCGCCGCTCTTCAAGAAGTTTCAGGATCCGAGCAAACTCCTCCCCGATCTGCTCGCCCGTGCCGCCCTTGCCGGCCTTCATGTCGAACCAGCGCTTTGCCATCAGATCCACGTCAAAGCGGCTCATCCTCAGCAGAAGCACTCCGCGCCAGGCGGCAATCAGGGCCGCGGCCGATATGAACGCGATGCCAACCATCATGGGGGAGAACCCCATGTAATCGCGCACGCGCTGCGCCGGAACGCTGTCCACAAAGAGCGAGCCGGCTGCGAAAGCCAGCAGGTACTGCACGTACACGCTTCCAAGGTAGCGGATCACAACGAGATAAATGTCGGTGAGCGTGTTGGCGAACTTCTTCTGAGGCATTTGGTCTTTTGCAAGAGAAAAACATGAGGATTGCCCCGAAGAATAGCGGGACGCGCGGCAAAACGCATGCCCTCTTCTTTATCATTGCGCCCTGACCGAACCGTGCCGGTGCCCGAACGGACGCTTTTCCAGCGCGCGCCGCACGCCGTTTCGCACCGATTCCTCTTTTTTATCTGACTTTTCTGAACAGCAATCATGTCTACTGCAGCAAGCCGCAATCTTGAAATCTTCGACAACCCCAGCCCCAAGCGCGACTACCTCATCCACATGGAGATCCCCGAGTTCACGTGCCTGTGCCCGCTCACCGGGCAGCCGGACTTCGCCACGCTCATCCTCGACTACATTCCCGACGAGAAGAACGTCGAGCTCAAGGCGCTCAAGCTCTACATGTGGAGCTTCCGCAGCGAAGGGCACTTCCATGAGGACATCACCAACCGAATCCTCGACGACCTCGTGAAGGCCGTCAATCCGCGCTTCATGCGCCTTGAGGCCCGCTGGTGGGTGCGCGGCGGCATCTACACCACCGTGCGCGCCGAGCACAGGAAGGAAGGCTGGAAGCCCGCCGAGTCGATCGACATCCCGTCCTTCCCCGGCAACTCGCCGATGCGCAGCATCTAGACCTCCCGGACAACACCTCCGGTCCCGGACAGAAACAAGTCCGGGACCCATTCAGACACCATTTTCGGAATCACCATGACAACGATCGCTGACACCCGCAATCTCACCACCCTGTGCGACCTCGTGCGCTGGGCGATGAGCGAAATGGAACGCAATGAAGTGAGCCTCGGCCACGGTACGGCCGATTACTGGGAAGAGGCGACGTTTCTCGTTCTGAGAACATTGAAGCTGCCCTTCGATCGGCTCGAATCCTTCTGGCAGGCGCACGTGACGCCGAGCGAAGCCGAAAAAGTGCTCGAGAACATCAGCTACCGCGTGAAGGAGCGCGTCCCCTCTCCCTACCTCGTGAACGAGGCCTGGCTCTCCGACTACTGCTTTTACTGCGACGAGCGCGTGCTGATTCCGCGCAGCTTCATCGCCGAGCTGCTGCGCGAGGGGCTCTCGCCCTGGGTGGAAGACCCCGAAGAGGTGACGAGCGTCCTTGACATGTGCACGGGGAGCGGGTGTCTTGCCATCCTCGCGGGCGAAGCCTTCCCCAACGCCTCCCTCACGGGCGCGGACATCAGCACGGACGCTCTGGAAGTGGCCGCCGTCAACCGCGAGCGCTTCGGGCTGCAGGAAGAGCTCGAGCTCGTTCAGAGCGACCTCTTCTCGAACCTTGAGGGCCGCAGGTTCGACCTCATCATCTCCAATCCCCCGTACGTCACGAGCGATGCGATGCACGAGCTGCCCGAGGAGTACCGCCACGAGCCCGCGCTTGCGCTAGGCGCGGGCGAGGACGGCATGGACATCATGCGCCGCATGATGCCCGCCCTTGCCGAGCACCTCAATCCCGAAGGCATCGCCGTCATCGAGATCGGCGACGGGCGCGAGGCGTTTGAGGCGATCTACCCCGATCTGCCCGTGACCTGGCTCACCACGAGCGGCGGCGACGACCTTGTGTTCGTCGTGAAGGCCGAGGATCTCAAGGGGCGCTTCTAAGCCATGCTGCGCCTCACCAACGTCAAGATTCAGCGAGGGCTTCGCGTTCTCTATGAGGGCGCGACCGCGGTTGCAAGCGACGGCGAGCGCGTTGCGCTGGTCGGCGAAAACGGCTGCGGCAAGTCCTCCCTCTTTGCCGCGATCCTGGGAGAGCTGCAGCCCGAGGACGGCGCCATCGAGGCGCCCGAGCCCGCACGCATTTCGCACGTTGCGCAAAGCGTCGTGGAGACCGATGAAGAGTGCCTCGAATACGTGCTCTCAGGCCATGCGCCCCTCATCGCAGCCAAGGCCGAGCTTGCCGCAGCGCAAAAGGCGGGCGACGCGATGCGCGAGGCATCCGCCCTTGCCGTCCTTGCCGAGATCAACGAAGGCGCGATCCGCGCCCAAGCGCTCACCATCATGGCCGGCCTCGGGTTCCTGCCCGACGACGGAGCGCGCCTTGTGAAGAGCTTCTCGGGCGGCTGGAGAAACCGCCTGAGCCTTGCGCGCGCACTCATGCGCCCTGCCGATCTTCTGCTCCTTGACGAGCCGACGAACCACCTTGACATGGACAGCCTCATCTGGCTCGAGGCATGGCTCAAGCGGGTGCGCTCGACCGTGATCATTATCAGCCACGACCGGGAGTTCCTCGACCGCGCCACGCAGACCACCTGGGCGATCGAGGACAACGCCCTCACCCGGTACGGCGGCAACTATTCCTTCTATGAGGCGCAGCGCGTCGAGCGGCTTGCCCAGCAGGACGCGGCCGCAAGGGCGTACGAGCGCCAGGCAAGCAAACTCACCGCCTTCATCGAGCGCTTCCGCTACAAGGCCACCAAGGCGCGCCAGGCGCAAAGCCGCATCAAGATGCTTGACAAGCTTCAGGCGATCGAGCCCGTGCGCGCGCGGCGCGAATGGCGCTTTCAGTTCCTGGAGCCCCTGCGCACTCCGGAGCACCTCATCGACCTAGAGAACGTGCGCCTCGGCTATGGAGACAAAACCGTCATCGGCAGCGTCACGCTCTGCATCCGCTCGGGCGAGCGGATCGGCGTGCTCGGCGTAAACGGCGCCGGCAAGTCAACGCTCATCAAGGCAATTGCCGGGACGCTCGCGCCCTTTGCGGGCGAGATCCGCCGCGGCGACGGCCTTGTGATCGGATACTTTGCCCAGCACCAGCTCGAGCAGCTCGACATGGACGAGACGCCGCTTGAAGTCATGCGCCGCAAGGCACCCCTCGTGCGCGAGCAGGAGCTGCGCGACTACCTGGGGAGGTTCCGCTTCGGCGGGGATTTCGTGAATGCAAAGATCGGCACGATGTCGGGCGGCGAAAAGGCACGCCTTGCCCTCGCGCTCATCACCTGGGACAAGCCCAACCTTCTTGTGCTTGACGAGCCGACGAACCATCTTGACATGGCAACGCGCGAAGCGCTCACGATGGCGCTTTCCACGTTCGAGGGCTCGCTCCTGCTCGTTTCGCACGACAGGCACCTGCTGCGCTCGACCTGCGACAAGCTCGTGCTCGTGCACGAGGGGGAAGTGTCCGAGTACGACGGCGACCTGGATGATTACGCAGCCCTCGTGCTGGAGCACCGCAAGGCGGTGCTCGAAGCCGAAAAGCAGGCCGCGCGGGCTGAGCGCCCCACTGCCGAAACGACCTCCGTGAACCGCCGCGAGGAGCGGCGCCTTGAAGCGCAGGAGCGCGCGAGAAAGGCTGCGCTCAAAAAGCCGTTTCAGAAAAAGCTCGATGCGGTGGAAAAGGAACTGCAGTCCGTGCGCGCCGATCTGGATGCGATGGACGCGAGGATCGCGGACGCCGGCTGGTATCAGAGCACGCCGCAGGACGAAGTCTCAGAGACGATGCGAAGGCGTGGGGAGCTCGCCAGCCGGTGCGACGAGCTTGAGATGAGCTGGCTGGAGATTTCCGAGGAAATCGAAGCGATCGGCTGACCGTGCGTGCGAAGGAACCTCTAGCAGCTCAGAAGAAAGATCGACCTAAACAGCATTGCTTGCGTGTCCCCAATTCGGCAGAAGATTGCTGAAATTGGCGTAAAATGAGGTTGGAAATTCCTACTTTCCTACCGCTTTTTGTCAAGGAGTTCGCATGCCAAATGCAATGATTGTGAACGATGCAAGAGTGATGTCCAAGGGACAGGTAACCATCCCAAAGAACATCCGGTCCCTTCTTGGCATTGAACCAGGAGACCGAGTCAGTTTCATCTTCGAGAACGGAAGCGTCAGAGTTGTCAACTCTGCGATTTACGCGCTGGAGAAATTCCAGAAAGAAATGGCCGGTCAAGCAGCGGCAGCCGGTTTTCTGACAGAGGATGATGTCGCAGAGTGGATCACCAAATCCCGTAGATCGGAGAACCAGAAGTGAAAATAATGATCGACACAAACATCATTATTTCCGCGGTTCTGTTCCCCCATGGGAGAGTTGCCCACGCACTCATCAAAGCGCTCCAACCACCATATGAACCCCTGCTCTGCGACTACATCGTTGACGAACTACATCGGAAGTTCCTAGAGAAATTTCCCGCCCGGTACGAGGAACTCTGCTCGTTTCTGTCAACGATCCGAGAACTTGTTTGCATTGTTCCAACGCCAACACAGGAAGTTCTCGAGGAACAAAAGATTCGGGATCCAAAGGATCGTCCTATCTTAAGAGCAGCCATCAATGAACATGCGGAACTGTTTCTCACCGGTGACAAGGACTTCCTCGAAGCCGCAGTCAGCGATCCCAGGATTCTCAGCGTGTCGGAATTTCTAAGCTTGCAGGAACCTTTCTTAACCTAAAGCTGACCTCTTTCCTTGAAGACTGAGCGGCGGGCGAATGCGCTTTTTCACTTCCAACAAACACGGAGATGCTTGATTTTCTCCTGCAACCCAAAGGAACTCCTCGCTCAGGGACGCCGGGTTTTGGGATCGCCAGCGTCAATTTCCTGACTTACCGATTGAGGAACAGCGCGATCAGGCAGCCGATGATGATGATCGCGGGAACGAGCCTGAGGAACTTGGCCCGCTTCAGACTCACGTGCCGCGCTTTATCTTCTGCGATGTAGAGATCATCGACATAGCCCTCAAGGAGCTTTTTCTCCAGCTTTTCGTCCCTGCCGGCAGCCGGAACAATCAGTGCGGGATTCCCGTGGGCCCAGTAGACCGTATCAGTGTCCCGCCTGTCGATATTGCACTCGTAATTGAAAAGGGCATTGCCGCCGCAGCCGGTGACCTTCTCCTTCAGGGCATCCTCGGCCTCGCGGGCGCTGGTGCCCATGGTCATTGCTTCGATATTCATCGTGCTTCTGAGCACGACGTAATCCTCGCCCGGGCGCTCGTCGCCCCGGAAAATGAAAAAGCTCTTCTTGCGTCTGCTGGGCTTGCTCATGGCGTCTCCTGCTCAAGCAGTTTTCCGTGTTTCTCGTAGTGCGCGATGCGAACCGGCCGGTTTTTCTCGTCAACGAACACGACGCAGGGCCGGTGCGAGGCGGCCTCCTCGGCGCTCATGCGCGCGTAGCTCATGATGATCACCTTGTCGCCCGTGGCAACGCACCGCGCCGCGGCGCCGTTCAGGCAGATCACGCCGCTGCCCGCCTCTCCCGCAATCGTATACGTCTCAAAGCGCGCCCCGTTCATGATGTCCACAATCTGCACCTTCTCGTACTCAAGGATGCCGCTCGCCCTGAGCAGGTCGGCGTCCACCGTGATCGAGCCGACGTAGTCAAGCTCGGCCTGCGTGACGGTCGCCCGGTGGATCTTGGCCTTGAGCATCTCAAGCTGCATTCGGGGCTCCCTTCGTGATGAAGTTGTCGATGAGGCGCGTCCTGCCGATATAGACGGCCATCGCAAAGAGCACGGGACCGGAGAGATCCGTGACGGGCTCAAGGTTCACCGCGTCAACCGCTTCGACATAGTCGATCCGCGCCATGGGCTCGGCCTGAATGACGCTCTTCATGTCCTCAACAATATCCTGCGGGCTGGCGCCCGCGGCGGCAAGCCGCTCCCCGGCGCGAACGGCCCGGGAGAGACAGAGCGCGGCCTGACGCTCGGCGGCCGAAAGGTACGTGTTGCGGCTTGACTTGGCAAGGCCGTCCTCCTCGCGCACGATGGGGCAGCCCACGATCACCACGTCCATGTTCAGATCGCGCACCATGCGGCGGATGACCGCAAGCTGCTGGGCGTCCTTCTGCCCGAAGTACGCGCGGTCCGGCGCGGCAATATTGATGAGCTTGTTCACCACCGTGCACACGCCGCGGAAATGGATGGGACGGGTCTTGCCGCAAAGCACCGAGGAAAGACGCTCCATGTCCACCCACGTCGTGCGGTTCGGGGCATACATTTCCTCGGGCGCGGGATGGAAGACGAGATCCGCTCCGCAATCCTTGAGCAGCGCGCAGTCGCGCTCGAAATCCCTCGGATAGCTCTCAAGATCTTCGTTCGGCCCGAACTGCGTGGGATTGACAAAATCGGAAACGACCACGCGATCGCATTCGCTCTTCGCCCTCTTCACAAGACTTGCATGCCCCTCATGCAGGTAACCCATCGTCGGCACGAGGCCGACGGTGAGGCCGGCCTTCTTCCAGGCCTTGACACGCTCGCGCACCTGCGCGATCTTTGTTGCTATCTCAAGCACGGTTCTGCTTCCTTAAATTCCAAAACGATTCCCGGATGCGGGCGGCTTGGCTCGCCCTGCATCCCCATGAATTCACCGTGCAGCACTTCTGCGCCGAACGGCTCGCGGGATCCCTCATCTTACTCCGTGAGGGCCGCTTTTCCGCGCGCTGCTCCTTGCCCTATTAGCCAAAAGCCCGCAGGTACGACAGCAGCAGCTGCTCGACCACGACCTTGCCGTTGATCGGATGATCCTCGACCCGGCGCACGTCCCGCACGCTGTTGATCCAGGCAAAAAGCGCTGCCGGGCTCGTGCGGCGCGAAAGCGCGCCGATCGCGGCCGAGCGCTCCGGGAAATAGCGCGGCGCAACGCCGCTCAGGGCTCCCGCCATGTCATAGGCCCAGCGCGAGAACAGCATCGCCGCTGCCGGCAGCGCGATGTCCCGCGGCACGGCGGCGATCGCCTGGCTGATCGCGGCATCGGGGCCAGCCGAGAGCACCGCGAGGATCCGCTCGCGCACCTCGGGCGCAAGACTCCGCCTCTCGTCGGTTTCAAACACCTCAAGAGGCCGGCCGCCCGCTTCAGTGAGCTTCTGCTCGGCATTTTCTACATTCTGGCTGGCGAGCCAGGCAAGCGCCGTTTCGCGGCTCGGCATCGGCGCGCGCAGCAGCCGGCACCGGGAGCGGATCGTCGCAAGCACATTGTCGATCTCATCGGCAACGAGCAGAAACGTTGTGTTTTCGGGCGGCTCCTCGAGGCTCTTCAGGAGAGACGCCGCCGCCTCGGCACGGATCTGATCGGCCGGATAGACCAGCACGACGCGCCTGCCGCCCTCGTGGCTTTTGAGCGTGAGGAACTCGCCGAGCGGCCGCGTCTGGTGAATCAATATCTCCCGATAAAGGTTCTTTCTGTCCGGCGCAGCATTTTCGGGCGGCTCGAATGGAATTCCGCGCGGCAGCGCCTCGGCTTCGCTCACCACATACTTGAGGTCCGGGTGCGTGCCCGCGGCCGTCATCGCGCAACCCTTGCAGTGTCCGCAGGGCGTTCCGTCCGTCTCGGGCGCTTCGCACAGCAGGCTCTTGGCAAATCCGTGCACGAGGTCGAAAAGCCCCGTTCCGCGCTGACCGTAAATCAGCAGTCCGTTGGGCATCGTCGGGCGCATTGCCACAAGCTCCCAGGCAAGCTCCGTCTGCCAGGGATAAAGCGCTAAAGCCATGAGCCCACCTCCTTTAAAAGCTCCTGCCGCACGCCCTCTGGCGGCTGCATGGTGCTCACGATGAAAAACCGCCCGGCAGAGCGCCGCGCCCGCTCAAGATAAGCGTTGCGCACGTTCGTGAAAAAGCGCACGCCCTCGCTCTCGAAGCGGTCGGGTTCGCGCGCCGAGGCAAGGCGCCTGGCAGCCTCTTCTGGCTCGATGTCAAAGAGCACCGTGTGGTCGGGCTGCAGATCTCCCTGCACGATCCGTTCGATCGTCTCGACGCATGCGCCTGGATACCCTTTTCCGCCCACCTGGTAAGCGTAGGTTGCGTCCGTGAAGCGGTCCGAGAGCACCCAGGCGCCGCGGCAAAGCGCAGGCGCAATGACCCGTTCGATATGGTCGGCCCTCGCGGCAAAAAAGAGCAGCGTCTCGGCCGTGGCGCCCATGCCCTCGTGCAGAAGCATCCCTCGGATCTTTTCCGCGAGCGGCGTGCCGCCCGGCTCGCGCGTGAGAACGACTTCGATGCCGCGCTCCTCCAGAAACGCGCGCACGGCGGCGATCTGCGTGGACTTGCCCGCGCCGTCTATGCCTTCAAAGGTGATGAATTTGCCCCGTGCGCTCACTTTTTCTTTCCTCTCTGATAGATGTCCACGGCCTTTTCATGTTCGGCCAGAGTCTCGGAGAACTTCGTCGTGCCGTCGCCCCGGGCCACGAAATAAAGCAGCTTCGTGTCGGCCGGATGCAGCGCCGCATGGATCGAGGCGCGCGAGGGCATGGCGATCGGCGTCGGCGGCAGGCCCGTGTTGAGATATGTGTTGTAGGGCCCCGGTGCCCGCAGGTGCTTCGTGCGCAGGCGTCCCTCGAAATCCGGTCCCTGCCCGTAGATCACCGCGGGATCCGTCTGCAGCCGCATCCCAAGCTTCAGGCGGTTGTGAAAAACGCTGCTCACGAGGGGCCGGTCGGAGGGCTGCCCCGTTTCCTTTTCAATGATCGAAGCCAGAATGAGCGCTTCATACGGCGTCTTCAGAATGGCTGCGGATTTATCGCGTGCCGCCCACTCCTCTTCGAGCGCCTTTTTCTGATGCCGGTACGCAATGCGCAGCACGGCGATGTCGCTCGTGCCCCAGTTGAACTTGTAGGTCTCGGGCGCAAGCAGTCCCTCAAGGTGCTTTTCGGCAGCGCCGATGGCGCTGATCAGCTGCTCATCGGTCATGGTGCCGGCAGTGCCCTTCACTTCGGGCGCCTGAGCAAGCTGCCCGAGCGTCTGCCTGAGCGTTGCGCCGTCGGCAACCCGGAACGCCCCCTTCAGAACATCTCCCGCGCGGTACTTCTCAAGAATGCGCTTCATCGTCACGCCCCGCTCAAAGCGGTAGCGTCCCGCGTGGATCGCTCCGCCCTTGGCAAGCCGCATGGCGGCCAACATCGCGGGAACGGACACCTCGACGCCGGCCTCGCGGGTTCGCTCTGCAATCTGCCTGCCGCTCATGCCGCTTGCGATGTCGACGTCAATCGTGGCGGCTCCCCCCGCAAAGGGGATCTCCCGCTTTTCATAGAACCAGGATCCGAAGGCAAGCGCGCAAAGCGCGAGAACCGCAATCAATGCGGCAGCGGATGTCTTGGGATAAGCCAGAACCTTTGTGCGCACCCGCTCGAATGCAGACCTTGCAGCGTCAAGGATCCGCCCTGAGGGCTCGGGCCTTGCCTCCCCAGCGTCACCCTTTGATTCCCCGGCGGTGTCCTTTGATTCCTCAGACGGAGAGGCTTCCGGCTCGTCCTGCACGCTTTGCTGCCCCGCATCAGCGGGTGCGGGCTGAAGCTCCTCGCTTCCCGCGTTCACATTCCCGGATTTGTCCTCGGCCTTGTTACCGTCTAGAGGCTGGGTTGTTTGCTCCGACACCTTTCCTGAACTCCCGTGCTGACAGACGCGCCGTTGCGCCATAATGCTGTGATTTCCAATTCAGACATTTACCTTCTGATGTCAGTTATGTCCGAAAACTCAAACCAAACGGCCGCGCAAATGACAGAAGCGATGATTTTAGACACTCTTGCCGTGGTCCGTTTCAGCCAGAAAGACGCCCTGCCCTTTCTTCAGGGCCAGCTCACCCAGGATCTGCTGGGCGATAAGGGGCGGCTCCTTGCCGCCGGGTACTGCTCGCCCAAGGGGCGGCTCATCGCAACGCCGCGCCTGGTTGTTGAATCCGGCGACTCGGTTCTTGCCATTCTCCCGAAGGCGGGACTTGAATCCATCGTCAAGCGCCTGCGGATGTACGTTCTGCGCAGCAAGGTGACCATCTCTGTTGACGAGCGACTTGCGGTTCTGGGCTTTGTCGGCGCCGTCCCCGAGTCGTTCGAGGGCTGCCCCGTGTATGCGCAGGCCTCGGGCTTGCCCGCCGCGCTCATCGCGGGGGCACTCCCCGCCGGGCGCGCCCTGGCGATCGTTCCCCGCGAGAAGCTGCCGCAGACCGATTCGGCCGAATCCCTCTACTGGGCGGCCAGCATTGCGGCGGGCGACCCCTGGGTGTTTGAAGGCACTCGCGAGCAGTTCGTCCCCCAGGGCATCAATCTGGAATGCACGGGCGGCGTGAGCTTCACCAAGGGCTGCTACACCGGCCAGGAGATCGTCTCGCGCGTCGAGCACATCGGCAGGACCGCAAGGCGCGCCGCGCTTTTTGCCGCCAACCGCGAAATTGATCTTGCTCCGGGAGCCGACATCCTTGAGAACGGGCAGCCTGCCGGAATCCTCGTTCAGAGTTCAGCGCGCGCGGGCAGAACCCTCATGCTCGTTCAGGTCGAGCTGGACCGCGTCTCAAGCCGCGGCCTCACGGCGGACGGCGAAGCGCTCCATCCGCTTCCCCTTCCCTACCGGTACGAGCGCGCATAGGCCGGGCTGCCAGCGGACGCAAAAACCCCGGGACACGCGCTTTGCAGCGATTCTCCCGGGGATTGGCTCCTGCGCCCGAAGGCGCAGGCTTTCGGCTGCCTACCTGATGATCAGCAGCGGCACGGTTGTCAGAGCCGCGATGTTCGTGGCGGTCGAGCCCATGAGAGCGGACTTGAAGCGCCCGCGGCCGCGGCTGCCCAGAATCAGCAGGTCGGTGCCGTTTTCCTTGACAAAATCGGCGATCGCTCTGGCAGGATTCACCCCCACAAGACCGACTTCCTTGCACGCAAGCTTCGCGCCGGCAATCTGCTTTCTGACCGGCTTGAACGCGGCCTCGTACTCGGCCTTCTGCGCCTTGGCAATCTCCTGGGCAAAGTACTCCTGCGGATTGTCCTGCGGAATCGCCTTGCCGGAGAGCTTCTTCAGAACGGAGTCGGGCACGTCGGCCGAAACCGTCAGGGCGACGATTTCGCTTTCCTTGTACAAGCCGCGATGCTCGGCGATGTGCTTGACGCCCTTGAGGCTCGCCTTGGAGCCGTCAACCGCCACGGCAACATGGAACTGGGGCGATTCGAACGTGCGCTTGTCGCGCAGCACGAGAACCGGAATCTTGCACTCGGCAAGAACGCCGCTCGTCACAGAACCGAAGAGCAGCGACTTGAGCGACGAGAGCCCCCTTGCGCCCATCATGATGATGTCGGCCTCAAAGCGCTTGGCCTCCTTGGCAATCGCTTCGGAAGGATGGTCGCCGTAGAGAACCTTCGTTTTGACCTTCACGCCCTCACGGACATTCTTGAAATGCGCAAGCGCGCTGTTGAAGAACTTCTCCGAGGGCTGCTGTGCGATCTCGGGCAGATCCACCCCGGCTTCGGCAAATGCCTGCTGGGGATCGAAGCCGCCTCTTTTCTTCAGAATCTTGTCAGCCACGGTGACAATCTCAATCTGAAGCGACTTGGAGGAAACTGCCGCGAGGGATGCGGCAAACGTCAGAGCGAACGTACAGTTCTTGCTCTTGTCGACAGGAATCAGTATCTTCATACGCCACCCTTTTTTTCAGAGTTGTTTCCCTGCTTTGCATTGTAGCCAAGGCGCATAAATAATTAAATTGTCTGGCGATAACTTTCCGAGTTTTTTGCCGTATGTTGTGGTATTGTCTGAAGCCTCAAGGCGGACACGTCAGAAAACTCCTCTTTTCCCCTTCCGAAGATATCACGCCCGCTGTTTGCTTTTTGGGATAGATTTTTATGTCTGAAAAAATTGCTATCAACTCAGCCGAAGACATCGCGCGCATGCGCGAGATCGGCCGCAAGGCATCCGAACTGCTCGATTTCATCACGCCGTACGTCAAGCCCGGCGTCACGACAAAGCGGCTCGACGACCTGATGCTTGAATACACGTACGACGTGCTGCACTGCAAGTCGGCCTGCCTTCACTACGCGCCGTACGGCATGACGCCCTATCCGGCCGCAACCTGCATTTCCGTCAATCACGTGATCTGCCACGGCATTCCGAGCGAGAAGAAAAAGCTCAAGGACGGGGACATCGTCAACATCGACATCACCATCACGGACGGCGAGTACTTCGGCGACAACTCCCGCATGTTCATGATCGGCAAGCCCTCGATCGCGGGCAAGCGCCTTTCGGAGGCCACCTATGAAGCCATGTGGAAGGGCATTGAAGTCGTCAAGCCCGGCAACTGCTTCAACGACATCGGCATTGCCATCCGCAACTACTGCGATCCGCTCGGCCTTGCCATCGTGCGCGAGTACGGCGGCCACGGCATCGGCCGCGAGTTCCACGGCGCGCCGCACGTGAGCCACTATCCGCTCACGACGCCCACGGCAACGTTCGTGCCGGGCATGATCTTCACGGTCGAGCCCATGATCAACGCCGGCCGCCGACACATCATGAATCTCAACGACGGCTGGACCGTCGTCACCAAGGACCGCTCACTGTCGGCCCAGTGGGAGCTCGAAGTTCTCGTCACGGAAACCGGCTACGACATCCTCACCGTGAGCGCCGGCTCGCGCGAGGCCCCCGAATGGGTGAAGGGCTGGAAGAAGCCCGACTTCTCCGCCCCGGCAGCGTAGGCTTTCCCGCTAGATCTCAATCACGGCGTCCGGTCTCCAGCCGGACGCCTTTCTTTTCACCGTGCTGCCCAGCTGGTTGCACACAATGTCCGTCGTGCCGATCCGGACATTCATGTTTGCATGCGAGTGGCCGAAGATCCACGTGTCAGCGCCGCTCCCCGCAATCCACTCGCCCAGCTCGGCGACAAAGGCGCTCTCAAGTGTGCTTCCCCGGTAGCGCTCGCTGACCGCCTGTGCGGTGGGCACGTGGTGCGTGACGACGATGCGCTTTTGCGCGGTGCTTGCGGCAAGCGCTTCCTTCAGAAAGGTCAGGCACGCCTCGTGCATGGCATTGAACTCCCGGGCTTCCAGAAGATGCCCCTGCCACTTGATGCAGGAAAAGTCATTGACGTAGTCAAGGCACGCCGTCTCCCAGAGCGGATTGATCCTTGACCAGAGCGTTGAAAGGATGAGATCGGCGTCCCCGATGCGCACGACCTGGTTCTGCGCGTAGCGCACGTTGTGCCGCAGCTGCCACACCCAGCGCGCTCCGAAGACCGACGCGTCCGTTTCATAGAACTCGTGGTTGCCCGGCACGGCATAGGTCTCGCGGAAATGCTTCGAGCACCAGTCCCAGAACGGATCGATCCGCTGCGGATGCGCAAGGGACACGAGATCGCCCGCAAGCACGAGAACATCCCCCTTCACGGCGAGTCCCCCGTCCAGCACGTATTCGAGATTGCCGGGCGTTTCCAAATGCAGATCCGATGCATACTGCAGCAGCACGTTCTTCTCCTTGCAGGGGCTTGCCCCCAGAAACAACTCTGCCCATCATAGCGGCTCCGGCAGCCTCTGCAGCCTCGGCTCCAGTCCGGGCAGCCCAAGGATGGCTCACCTTTGCCGCCACATCAACGCTGCTCCTTGCGGCTAAACTCACGCCATTAGCACTCCTTTTTCGAAAGCGCATTCATGCCTGAACTTCCCCGCTGCGACACCTTCCAGACCATGCGGCAGACGTATGCCGAGACTTTCCTCAAGCACGGACGCGCACGGCTGTACCTCTCACGGCACTCGGCCCTGCTCGACCGGACGGTGCGCGAGATGGCAAAAGCCTGCGCCCTGCCGGCAAGCTGCGCCCTGGCGGCCGTCGGCGGGTACGGGCGCGCGGAAATGTTTCCGCACTCGGACATCGATGTGCTCGTGCTGATGCCGCAGGACCACAGCGAGCAGGACGACGCCTGCATCGAGCGGTTCGTGACCGAGCTCTGGAACCTGGGACTCAATGTCGGAAGCGGCGTGCGCACCCCCGCTGAAATGCTTGCGATCGCCAAGGAAGACATCACCGCGGCGACCGCCTTTCTGGAAGCCCGGTATCTCGCAGGCGACCGGGAGCTCTTCGAGACGACCTACAAGGCCTTCATCAAGCGGCTTGACGCCCGGCAGTTCTTCTCGCGCAAGATGCTCGAAATGCGCCAGCGCCACCAGCGCTTTGCCGATACGCCCTACGCCCTGGAGCCCAACCTCAAGGAGAGTCCGGGCGGACTGCGGGATCTGCAGGTGTTCCTGTGGTGCGCGAAAGTCGCGGGCTATGGCAGCTCGTGGAACGAGCTTGCGGGGAGCGGCCTCATCACGCAGGTCGAGGCCTATCACCTGAGCGAATGCCAGAACTTTCTCTTTGACCTGCGCATCCGGCTGCATCTGCTCACGGGCCGGCACGAGGACCGGCTTCTCTTTGACACACAGACGCCGCTTGCAAAGGGGACAGGCTACAAGAAGACCGCCGGACTCATCGAAAGCGAAGCGCTCATGAAGCGCTACTACATCAACGCCAAACATGTCGTTCAGCTCAGAACGATTCTGATCCAGTCGATCTCCGAGCGGCTTCTGGGAATTGCCGACGACTCGGCTCCCGTGCGCAAAATCGACGATCTGTTCATTGCACGGGGCGATGCGCTCGACATCCTCGACGACACCGCTTTCAGGAATGATCCGCAGGCGGCTCTGCGCCTGTTCTTTGTATATGCGCAGCACAAGGAGCTCAAGCTCATCTCCTCGCATCTGCTGCGGGCGCTCTGGCATGCCAGGTACCGCCTGCCCGCCTCATTCAGAACCTCGCCCGAGAACAAGCGCCTCTTTGTTGACATCCTGCAGCAGCACTACGGCACGTACCACTGCCTGAAGAACATGAACATCTGGGGCATCCTCGGGCGGTTCCTCCCGGTCTTCCGGCGCATTGTCGGCCAGATGCAGCATGACCTTTTCCATGCCTACACGGTCGACCAGCACACGATCATGGTCGTGAAGTACCTGAGGCGCTTCTGCCACTCGGCCTACGCGCACGAGTTTCCGCTCTGCACCCAGGTGATGAGCGAAGTGCCGGAGAACTGGCGCCTGACCCTGGCAGGTCTCTTTCACGACATCGCAAAGGGCCGCGGCGGCGACCACTGCGAGCTCGGGTGCAAGGAAGTGCTCGAGTTCTGCCGCAGTTTCGGCATTGGAAAGGACACTGCCGAGTACTGCGCATTTCTTGTGCGCTGGCACATCGAGATGAGCCGAGTGGCGCAGAAGGAGGATACGAGCGACCCCGAGGTCATCCGCCGCTTTGCCGAATTCGTGGGCACCAAGGAGCGGCTCGACGGCCTGTTCCTGCTCACCTGCGCGGACATCCGCGCCACGAGCCCCAAGGTGTGGAATGCCTGGAAGCAGCAGCTTCTCGAGAACCTCTACACGAATACGCTTGAAGTGCTGCGCGCCAAGGGCGGGATCCCGGACGGCGACACGCTCTTTGCCTTGAGGCGCAAGAGAACGCTCCAGCTCGTGGATGAGGCGGGCGTCCCTGCCGAAGTGCGCGATGCGTTCTGGAGCAACTTTGACATCGCGTATTTCCTGAGGCATACGCCAGAGGACATCGCCTGGCACACGGCATCGCTCGCCTCAAGCGCAAGCAGCTCCGCCCCCGTGGTGCGGTGCCGGGCCGCCCGGAACAACGTCGGCCTAGAAGTGCTCGTGTATCTGCCAGACCAGAAGGATCTCTTCGCCCGCGTCGTCTCGTACTTTGAGCGGGAGGGCCTCTCGGTGCTCGACGCCAGGATCTATACGACAATGAACGGCTGGGCACTCGACACGTTCCTTGTGCAGGTGAGCCAGGAACAGATGGATGACCTTGCGGATCTTGCCGGCCGCGTCCAGACGCGGCTCACGCGGCAGCTCGAGCAGCAAAAGCCTCTGCCCAAGCCGAGAACCGGAAGGCTCTCGCGCCGCTCGCGCATCTTCCCGACCACGCCGCTCGTTGACATCGAGCTTGACCAGAGCAAAAAGCGCTGGATGCTTCAGATCATCTGCAACGACCGGATCGGCCTGCTGTTCTCGATCGCCACGGTGCTTGCGAAGTACGGCATCAATCTGGAAACCGCCAAGATCTCGACCATGGACGAGCGCGTCGAGGATACGTTCCTCGTGAGCGGCCCGGCGCTCGCAAGCGAAGAGCAGGTCGTTGCGCTTGAAAACGACCTGCTCGCCGTGATTCGCGACGCGCGCTGAGCTGCGCATCGCCGAAGGGGGAGAATGGCTCTGAGGAAGCCTACTGGCGCTCCTCGATCGGCAGAACCTCGCGCTCGGCCGCGCCCGTGTAGAGCTGGCGCGGACGGCCGATGCGCTGCGCCGGATCCTCGATCATCTCGTTCATCTGGGCAAACCAGCCGACCATGCGAGCCATGGCGAACACGGCCGTGAAGAGCGAGACCGGAATGCCGATCGCCTTCTGCACGATTCCCGAGTAGAAGTCAACGTTCGGATAGAGGTTGCGGCTCACGAAATACTCGTCGCTGAGCGCTATCTCCTCGAGCTTCAGCGCGACCTTGAAGAGCGGATCGTTCTTCAGTCCCAGCTCTTCAAGCACGTCGTGGCAGGTCTCGCGCATGATCTTTGCGCGCGGGTCATAGCTCTTGTAGACGCGGTGGCCGAAGCCCATGAGGCGGATTCCGCTCGAGTGATCCTTCACCTTTGAGATGAACTCGCCGATATGTGCTTCGCCTCCGCGATCCAGAATATCCATCAGCATGCGCAGGGCCGCTTCGTTGGCTCCTCCATGGCGCGGCCCCCAGAGGCAGGAGATGCCTGCCGCAATCGCGGCAAAGGGGCTCGTTCCTGAACTTGCGCACAGGCGCACGGTCGAGGTCGATGCGTTCTGCTCGTGATCGGCGTGCAGAATGAAGATCCTGTCGATGGCACGGGCGAGCACGGGATTGACCGGGTAGCGCTCGCAAGGCGTGGCAAACATCATGTGCAGGAAGTTTTCCGAGTACGTGAGTTCGTTTCTCGGATAGATCACGGGGTCGCTCACCGAGTGCTTGTAGGCCATGGCAACCAGCGTGGGCATCTTGGCGATCATCTGCACGGCCGCCATGTTGCGCTGCGCGGGATCCAGGACATTGCAGCTCTTCGGGTAGAACGCGCTCATGGCGCCAACAAGGCCCAGGATGATCGCCATCGGATGGGCATCGCGGCGGAATTCATGCAGGAAGTACTGCAGCTGGTCGTTGACCATCGTGTGGTGCGTGACGAGGTACTCGAAATCACGCTTTTCCCGCTCATTGGGCAGTTCGCCGTACAGAAGCAGATAGCAGACCTCGAGATAGTTGCATCGGTCAGCAAGCTGCTCGATCGGATAGCCACGGTAAAGGAGCTTGCCGGCCTGGCCGTCAATGTAGGTGATGTTGCTGCGGCAGGATGCCGTCGCAACGAAGCCGGGGTCGAACGTAAACTTTCCGGTCTTCTTGTAGAGCTGGGAGATGTCGATGACATCCGGGCCGCACGTCCCCCGGTATATGGGGAGTTCCGCGTCGGGAGTTCCATCGGAGAAATGCAAGCTTACGCTGGCCTGTTCGTTCGCCATGATTCTGATTCCTTGCTGCTTAGGGGTTCTGCGAGAGGGGGCAAGTTTAGCGCCGGCCTTTGCCCGCGCACAACCCGGCTGACCATTTGCGCCCGAATCGAGTAGGAGGTGAGTGATTATTTCACTCACCGTCCTCTCACACCACCGCCCATACCGATCTAGTAGGCAGACCTCGCGGTCTGTTTTACGGCGGTTTCTAATGTTTTATTCCCATCCTCCTGGCTTGCATGAGA
>ODAI012765603.1_pt1 | contig 20448 bp, 21 predicted proteins | sample 1539321 | NCBI WGS metagenome assembly ODAI01 (sample SAMN02144231, study PRJEB22623) | gut metagenome | biome: sheep rumen | host: Ovis aries | place: New Zealand
GATGTCTATCTGCCCTAAGAATAAATCTTCCAGAAGTCATAGAGATAAGAGAAGAGCAAACTGGAAAATGACTGCTCCGACTCTCGTGAAGTGCAGCAAGTGCGGTGCTCTTACGATGCCCCACAGAGTGTGCAGAAATTGCGGCTCCTATAATAAGAAGACCGTGATTGAAGTCGAAGACTGATGGAATCGGATTTAACGACAAAATGAAGAATCGAAGCGGATGTCCTGCGGACATCCGCTTCTTTTTATAACTTCTTTTTATAAAACGAAGATTTAAAAAAAGGGGTTTTGAGCAGGGACTTCTACAATTTTTACGGGTTCTTGCATTCTGGCATCCCTTTTAGTATATTATTTGGGTAACAGCGAGTCTCAAACGGACCGTATTTTGATCAGAATGGAAGTGGGAAAAGGAAATGAGTGATTTTGTACATGTTGCTGTTGATGCAATGGGAGGCGACAATGCGCCCGCTGAGATCGTAAAAGGTACAGTGGAAGCGCTCGAGAGCTGTCCCAATCTGAAAGTGACATTGACAGGAAAAGGGGAGATGATCAGAGCCGAGCTTTCCAAGCTCAAATACCCGGAGGACAGGCTGGAGATCCTTGAGTGCAGCGAAGTCATCGAAATGGCGGAACCTCCCGTGGAGGCGATCCGCACCAAGAAGGACTCTTCAATCGTAAAAGGTCTTCGCCTTGTAAAGGACGGCACGTGCGACGCGTTTGTGACGGCCGGAAGCACCGGGGCAGCTCTTGCGGGAGGTCAGCTCCTTGTCGGCAGGATCAAGGGAATCGAGAGACCGCCGCTCGCACCGCTTCTTCCCACTGCCAAGGGACCGGTCCTTCTTGTGGACTGCGGAGCCAATATGGACCCCAGGCCTTCCATGCTCGTACAGTTCGCGCAGATGGGGTCCATCTATATGCGCAGCATGACGGGGGTGGAAAAGCCCAGAGTCGGTTTGGTCAACGTGGGCACAGAGGAGGAAAAAGGCAACCAGCTGACGAAGGAGGCACATCAGCTTCTGAAGAATTGCCCGGACATCTGCTTTGTCGGAAATATCGAGGCGAGGGAGATCCCGGAAGGCGTCGTGGACGTAGCGGTCACAGACGCATTCACGGGCAATGCGATCCTGAAGATGTATGAGGGCGTTGCGAAAGTGATCCTGCATGAACTCAAGGGCGCACTTATGTCGACGCTGATCAGCAAGATCGGTGCCCTGATGATCAAACCTGCTTTAAAGGGGATGATCAAGACCTTCGACGCATCTGAATACGGTGGAGCTCCGATGCTGGGACTTAAGGGTCTTGTCGTGAAGACACACGGCAATTCCAAAGCCTCCGAGATCAGGAACGCTCTTGTCCAGTGCTTTACTTTTAAGGAAAAGGCAGTCAATGAGCTATTCCGGACAGAGATGAAACTGGACGAAGCCGCGGCGAACCGCATGAAAAACAAAAAGGCAGCAGATGAATCCTGATTCGAAGATGCTGGTAATTGCCATGAGCAATTATAGTTTGTGATGTATTGTATTTAACTTTAAGGAGACAGATATGGACGAAGATTTCAAGAAACTGTGTGCGATAATTGCAGATGTACTCGGTATCGATCCCGATGAGATCACAATGGACACCACGTTTGATGATGATCTCGGTGCGGATTCCCTGGATATCGCCTCCATTATTATGGGAATCGAAGATGAATATGATGTAAAAGTTGAGCAGGAAGTTGCCGCCAAGGTGACGACTGTGGGTGAGGCGCTCGCGCTGATCAAGGGAGCAACTGAAGGATGAGAAAAACTTCTTTGGAAGTGCTGGAAGGACGTATCGGTTATCATTTCAGGGACAAGTATCTTTTGGAATGTGCTCTGACCCATACGTCCTTTGCCAATGAACAGAAAGTTCACCGGTATAAGGATTATGAAAGGCTGGAGTTCCTCGGGGACGCGATCCTGGAGATGGTCTCCAGCGCTTTTCTGTATAATGAATATCCCGATAAGAGAGAGGGAGAGCTGACTAAGATCCGGGCCAGCCTGGTCTGTGAGCCCTCTCTGGCGGATTGTGCCCGGCAGATCGGTATCCCCGAGTATCTCCGTCTCGGAAAGGGTGAGGAGACCAGCGGCGGAAGACAGAAAGAGTCGATTCTGTGTGATGTCGTCGAAGCAGTGATCGGAGCCATGTATCTGGACAGCGGAGAGCTGGAGCCTTGCAGCCGCTTCATCATGCATCATATATTATCCGACAGAAGCCGGGTCTTCTTTTATGATTCCAAAACAATGCTTCAGGAATGGGCCCAGAGCAGAGGTGAGACGCTGCGCTACGAGATCATTGCCGAGAACGGCCCCGAACATATGAAGACATATAAGACCGGCGTATTTGTGAAAGACCGCATGATCGGCACCGGAGAGGGGCGTTCCAAGAAAGCGGCCGAGCAGCAGGCAGCATTTGCCGCCATCAAGAATGTCAGAAGCAGGGATTTGGAATCATAAAAGCAGGAAGCAGGATCAATGTATTTAAAATGTATTGAGGTACAGGGCTTTAAGTCTTTTGCCAACAAGATCAGATTTGATTTTCACAACGGGATCACAGGCATAGTTGGCCCCAACGGAAGCGGAAAGAGCAACGTGGCGGACGCGGTCCGCTGGGTCCTGGGAGAGCAGCGCGTCAAGCAGCTGCGTGGGTCCTCTATGCAGGACGTCATATTTAACGGCACAGAATCCAGAAAACCCATGGGCTATGCCTACGTAGCGATCACACTGGACAACTCGGACCACAAGCTTCCCACGGATTATCAGGAAGTCACGGTGGCCAGGAAGATCTACAGAAGCGGAGAGACGGAGTACCTGATGAACGGTGCGCCTTGCAGGCTGCGGGATATCCACGAACTCTTCTATGACACCGGGATCGGCAAGGAAGGATATTCCATTATCGGTCAGGGACAGATCGACAGGATCCTCAGCGACAAGCCGGAGGACCGCCGCGAACTCTTCGATGAAGCGGTGGGAATCGTCAAATTCAAGCGGCGCAAGGATTCAACGCTCAAGAAGCTGGCCAGCGAGAAGGACAATCTTGTCCGGATCAGCGACGTTCTCACTGAATTGGAGAGGCAGGTGCCGACGCTGGAGAAACAGGCGGAAAAGGCCAAAATATATTTCAGGGAAAGGGAAGCTCTGAAAAAAAGGGAAGTGAACCTCTTTCTCGTGGAGAACAGGCGGTGCCTTGAGGAACTGGAAAAAGTCAGAAACAATGAGGGGATCGCGTCCTCCGATCTGGAAAAAGCCCGTGAGAGCTATGAAAAGATCGGTGAGGAGTACGAAGCCGGCCAGTTGAAAATACGGGAACTGGAGACCGAGATCGAGACGGTGCGCGGAAAGATCACGAATGCAAGCGTCATCCGGGAAAAGCTGGAAGGCGACATCAAGGTGTTCGAGGAGCAGGTGAGAGCGGCCTCCGGAAATGCGGAGCATTTTAAAAACCGGAAAGAGACCGTTTCCGCCGATATCGAGAGAAGCCGCAGAGAGCAGGAAGAGATCCTGGAGCGCAAAAAGGAGATCGACTCCAAGGTCGAGGAACTGCGCTACGAGCAGATGAAAGCTCGTGAGAGCGCCTCGTCCTGCGCGGACAAGATCACAAGCTACGCAAGACAGGCGGACCTTGGAAAGAATGAGATCCTGAGGATCCTGAGCGAAAGAGCGACGATCAAATCGGGCATGGCCAGCATCAGGACACGGCAGGAAGAAAACGAGCGCAGAAAGGCGGAGCTGTCTGAGGGAATCGAACAGGCCCATACCAGCGAAACGCAGAATGCGCAGATGATCGAGGAGCTCAGAGAGCAGTTCCGTGAGATCACGGTGACGATCAAAGATCTGCAGAACAGGCAGAAAGAGATCGAAGAGACGATCGGCGGAATGAAGAAGAGGCTGGGCGACGAGGATGAGATGCTTCGCTCATCGCAGCTGAGGTTCCATCAGGAGAAATCGCGGCTGGATGCGCTGGTCAATATCACAGAGCGCTATGAGGGCTTTGGCGGCAGTGTACGGAAAGTCATGCAGAATCGGACGCAGGGCAGCGGCGTGATCGGCGTTGTGGCGGATCTGATCAAGACGGACAAGAAGTATGAGACTGCCATAGAGGTAGCTCTGGGCGGAAATATACAGAATATTGTGACGGAGGACGCCGAGACCGCACGCCGTATGATCGAACTCTTAAAGAGAGAGAAAGCCGGCAGGGCCACTTTCCTTCCGCTGCAGGATCTGGGAAAGCCGCAGGAATTCAAGAATTACAGAGTGCTGGAAGAGCCGGGCGTGATCGGCCTTGCGGACAGCCTGGTCCGCTGCGAGGACAAATACCGGCCTGTGGCCGCTTCCCTTTTGGGCAGGATCGTGATCGTGGACCGATTTGATCACGCGGCTTCGGTCAACAGGAAATACGGTCATACTGTGCGCATGGTGACGCTGGAAGGGGAACTGTTCATGCCGGGCGGCGCCATCAGCGGCGGTGCTTACAGAAACAGCAGCAATCTCCTGGGAAGACGGCGCGAGATGGCGGAGCTCACGGAGAAGGTAAAGGACTGCGAGAAAGAAGCGCTAAGTCACGAGAGAGCGATCGAAGAGATCAAGGCACAGAGAACGCAGCTCAGAAAAGAGTTGGAGGAGAACCGCCAGGAGCAGCAGAACGCATTTATCCGGCAAAATACCGTGCGCATGAACATTGCGCAGCAGCAGGAGAAGCAAAAAGAAGCGGCCGGCAGCGCGGAAGAACTCCTCAGAGAGCAGAAGCAGATCGAGCAGCTCAGAATCGAACTGGAAGCGGAAAGCAAAAAAGCACAAGAGCGTCTGGAGGCATCTTTCAGCCAGGAACAGAAATTAAACGAGGCTGTCAGCGAGCTGGAGGATAAACTGAAGGACCTTCGCGAGCAGGAGGGTGTCCGGACACAGGTCCTGGCCAAGTGGGATACGGAGATCGAAAAGATCCTGCAGCAGCAGTCTTTTGAACAAAGAGACCTGGACCGCGTGCAGGAAGACCTGAAAAGGCGCAGCAAAGAGCTGGCTGAGATCGAAGAGGCTATCGAACAGGGCAGTGATGTGATGAAAAAGGGCGCCGAGCAGATCGGCGCGCTGAGGGCACAGCTGGCCGGATCGCAGGATGACCAGGACGAGAACAGAAAAATACTCATGGAGAAGAACGAGGAGAAGGAAAACCTCAGACTCCGCATGAGGGAACAGATCAGCAGCAGGGATTCGCTCTCGGAAGAGATCCGGGGACTGGACAAAGAGTGTGTGCGCCTCCACAACCGCATCGAGCGGCTGCAGGAAGAAGTGGACAGCCGTGTCAGTTACATGTGGGAGGAGTACGAGATCACTCTGAGCACTGCCAAAGAACTCAGGGACGAGAGCCTGACGGAAGCATCGTCCATGAAAAAGGAGATCGCCGAGATCAAAGCCAGGATCAAGGCACTGGGCAGCGTCAATGTGGAGGCAGTCGAGCAGTACAGAGAGCTGATGGAGCGGTATACCTTCCTCAAGGGGCAGTACGACGACCTGACCAGTGCGGCGGCCAGCCTCGAGAAGATTATCGAGGAACTCGACGATTCGATGAGAAAACAGTTCAGCGAACAGTTCGGCAGGATCCGCGAGGAATTCGACAAGGTCTTTAAACTAATGTTCGGAGGAGGAAAGGGCCGGCTGGAACTGATGGAGGACCGTGATATCCTGGAAGCCGGCGTGCGCGTGATCGCACAGCCTCCGGGCAAGAAACTCCAGAATATGAATGCACTGTCGGGAGGGGAGAAGGCGCTGACAGCGATCGCGCTCCTGTTCGCGATCCAGAACCTCAAGCCCTCGCCGTTCTGTCTCCTCGACGAGATTGAGGCGGCGCTGGACGAGAGCAATGTCGTGCGCTTTGCCGAGTATCTGCATAAGCTGACGGAACATACACAATTCATTGTGATCACACACAGAAGAGGAACCATGCAGGAAGCGGACCGCCTCTACGGCATCACGATGCAGGAGAAGGGCGTCTCCGCACTGGTCAGCGTCGATCTGATCGATGAAAAAGAACTTGTTTCCTGAGCGTCTAAGGCGCAGGCAGCGCCGCCGGATGCGGAAAGAATGAGAGGTGAAAATGGCTGAACAGGAAAAAATGGGCTTTTTTGCCAGATTGAAAAAAGGACTGAGCAAGACAAAAGCCAACATTGCCGACAATATGGACCAGATCTTCAACACCTACGGGTATGAGAAGGTCAGCGAGGAATTCCTGGAGGAGCTGGAAGAGACCATGATCATGGGCGACATCGGTGTCCAGACCACTGAGGAGCTTTTGGATGATCTCAGGCAGAAGGTGAAGGACGAGAGGATCAAGTACTGCCCTGACTGCCGTCAGGAGCTGATCCTGGGAATCCGCAACAAGATGAAGCAGCCCGCGGATGCCTATGACTTTGAGCATGGTCCCGCGGTCATCCTTGTGATCGGCGTCAACGGCGTCGGCAAGACGACCTCTGTCGGAAAACTTGCCGCCAACTATAAAAGGATGGGCAAAAGAGTGCTGATCGCCAGTGCGGACACATTCCGTGCAGCTGCGAATGAACAGCTGACCGAGTGGGCTAAGCGCGCGGGCGTCGACATTATCGGCGCTGCGGAAGGGTCTGACCCGGCCGCGGTGGTATTTGACGCGGTGCAGGCGGCGAAAGCCAGAAGGACGGACATTCTGCTCGTGGACACAGCGGGACGTCTCCATAATAAAAAGAACCTGATGGCGGAGCTCAATAAGATCGACAGGATCATTACAAGGGAGTACCCGGGCTGCTTTCGCGAGAACTGGGTCGTCCTGGACGGCACGACCGGACAGAACGCCATTTTCCAGGCCAGGGAGTTTGCGAGCGTCACAAATCTGACAGGAATCGTTCTGACCAAGATGGACGGGACTGCCAAGGGAGGCATCGCGATCGCAGTGCAGTCCGAGCTCGGCATTCCGGTCAAATTTATAGGTGTCGGAGAAAAAATAGAGGATCTTCAGAAATTCAACCCCGATCAGTTCGTAGACGCGATCTTCTACTGAGCGGTATTACATCAGGATGGTAAACAACAATGAGTGAAACACACGGCGAAACTATTAGCGATACATTTAACGACAATACTAACGAAACAAATAACGCAACAAATAACGCGATCAATAACGAAGCAGCTGCAGAAGAAAAACTGACACTCGCGAAATTTGAAGAGGCCTGCGAGGCTGTGGACAAGGTGACATTGGACACATCGCTCATCTTCTCGGATTATTTCAGCGAGCTGACCGGAGGCAAAGTCTTCCTCAAGCCGGAGAACCGCCAGAGGACCGGTGCTTATAAGGTAAGAGGCGCCTATTATAAGATCAGTACGCTCAGTGCGGAAGAGAGAGCGCGCGGACTGATCACAGCTTCTGCGGGAAATCATGCGCAGGGTGTTGCCTATGCGGCCAAACAGTTCGGCGTGGAAGCTGTCATCGTTATGCCTACGACCACACCGCTCATCAAAGTGAACCGGACCAAAGCGCTCGGGGCAACTGTCGTACTGCACGGCGACGTCTATGACGAGGCCTGTGCACATGCGCTGAAACTGGCGGAGGAGAACGGTTACACCTTTATCCATCCTTTCGACGACCCTGATGTGGCGACCGGACAGGGAACGATCGCAATGGAGATCATAAAGGATCTCCCTCTGGTGGACATCATCCTTGTGCCGGTGGGCGGCGGCGGACTGGCGACCGGCGTTGCGACGCTGGCCAAGATGCTTAAGCCCAATGTCAAAGTGATCGGTGTGGAACCGGAAGGCGCAGCCTGCCTGAAAGCATCTCTCGAAGCCGGAGAAGTCGTGACGCTGCCGATGATCGATACGATCGCAGACGGCACGGCAGTCAAGACACCCGGCAGGGTGATCTTCCCGTATCTGCAGAAGAATCTCGACGAGGTGATCACGGTCCCCGATGCGGAACTGGTGGTATCATTCCTGGACATGGTGGAAAACCACAAGATGATCGTGGAAAACTCGGGCCTTCTGAGTGTGGCGGCGCTCAGGCACCTTGACTGCAGGGGCAAAAAAGTGGTATCCGTTCTGAGCGGCGGCAATATGGACGTGATCACGATGTCCAGCGTCGTGCAGCAGGGACTGATCATGAGAGACAGGATCTTCTCGATCTCAGTCCTTCTTCCCGATAAGCCCGGTGAGCTCCACAAAGTGTCGGGCATCATCGCGCAGGCCAATGGTAATGTGATCCGTCTCGAGCACAATCAGTTTGTATCCATCAACAGGAACGTGGCGGTGGGACTCGAGATCACACTGGAAGCGTTCGGTACGGAGCACAAACAGGAGATCATCAAGGCGCTTGCGGACAAGGGATATGACGTGAAGCTGGTACAGACCAGTATCTGATGAGTGTAAAGACATCTGCTGCGCACGCTGCAGCGTGCAAAGCGCTTCGAATTGGCGGTGAAAAATGGAAAACAGAGAATCCGGCAAATCAAATCCGAATCGGGGCAGAACTTTCTACTTTCTGAATATCATTTTTATGTGCCTGATCACGGCGATCTCTCTGACTCTTGCCGCGACCTGCTTCATCCGTCTTGAGAGGATCAGGAATAAGGAAGAGCAGGAGGGCAGGCATTACACGGACGCACAGATCGAGAAGATCAAGTATGCGGCGATGGAGAGCGAGAGAAACCGGCTGCTGCTCGAGATCCAGTCCTCATTCGAGTCCGGAAAGAGCACGATCTCAATGCTCAGGGACCTGTTTCCCGGAGATCTGGTGGTGATGTTCGAGGGAAGATACTATTTTTACCCGGTGAACAGAAATCTGCAGATGAATGAATTCTCGGAAACCGATTTTGAGATCGGTGAGAACGGGATGATGGAATATGTGGGCGATGACGAGTCGGTGAAGGTGAGCAACGGGATCGACATCTCCTCCATGAACGGTGAGATCAACTGGCAGAAGGTCTCGGAGGACAGGATCGGATTCGCTATTTTGCGTGCGGCGCACAGGGACAGCACGGGAAAGCTCGTCGTGGACGAGAGATTCCAGGAGAACCTGAGCGGCGCCAGATCGGCGGGGATCCGGACCGGCTGCTATGTGGACCTGGAGGTCGTCGGCGAAGAGGAAGCCAAAGAACTGGCGCAGTTCGTACTTGAGCATGTGGGACTGAGCCAGAAGGAGATGGGGGCACCGGTCGCGATCCGCGTGCAGGCGCCGGACCATTCCAGCTCAATGAGCGAGCAGTCCCGCGAAGAGTGGACGAAGAGTGTGAGAGCTTTCTGCAGCATAATAAAGAAGGCCGGTTACGAACCGGTCATATATGCCAATACGGCGGCCTTCAACATGCTGCTCAGGATGGACGGGATCGAAGACTTCAGCAAATGGTTTGCGGATTACGGAGACTACCTGTATTTCCCCTACAAATTCAGCTGCTGGCAGTACAGCCTGAAGGGCACGGTCAACGGAATCGAGGGGGATGTGCCTCTGGATCTGAGCGTCTCCTTCGCGGAAGAGGAGGAGTCAAAAGAGGAATAAAGGGTGTAAAGAAAAAATACTTGACACCCGGACACCGGACATGTATTATAGGTCAGGTGATGGAAAAAATCGTAGAGCAGGGCCTCTTGTATGATTTTTACGGTGCTCTTCTCACCGGGCGCCAGCAGGAGATCTATGAGAAGGTCGTATATGACAATTTATCATTGAATGAGATCGCGTCAGCTGAGGGTATCAGCAAGCAGGCTGTGCATGATCTGGTGAGACGATGTACTGTGATGATGCGGAGCTATGAAGAAAAGCTCGGTATGATCCGGCGCTTTGGCAGGATCCGCGAATCGGCGGGATCCCTGAGGGAGATCGCCTCGTGGGACGGCATGCCGGAAACTGCGTCGGAGCGGATCAGACAGATCGCGAGTGCGATCTGCAGGGACCTGGAGTCCTGACGGCACAGGGCAGACAGAAGCCGCCGGCTGTGCAGAACATGAATACTGCTCATCACCATTATCGGTGTTATTCAGTGATAATCACAATTTATAAGGGTAAACCATATGGCATTTGACAGCTTAACAGATAAGCTCAATAGCATATTCGGCAAACTCCGCGGTAAGGGAAAGCTCACAGAGAGCGATGTCAAATCCGCCATGCGCGAAGTCAAGATGGCTTTGCTCGAGGCGGACGTCAACTTTAAGGTGGTCAAGCAGTTCGTCAGCTCCGTCCAGGAGAGAGCGATCGGAGAAGAGGTCATGAACGGCCTCAATCCGGCACAGATGGTCATCAAGATCGTCAATGAAGAGATGACCAATCTGATGGGGAGCGAGACCACGGAGCTGGCGCTCTCCCCCGGCAAGCAGATGACCGTAGTCATGATGGTCGGTCTGCAGGGTGCAGGTAAGACGACGACGGCAGCTAAGCTTGCAGGCAAGTTCAAGCAGAAGGGGAAGAAACCGCTTCTGGTCGCACTCGATATCTACCGCCCCGCGGCGATCAAACAGCTGCAGGTCAACGGCGAAAAGGTCGGTGTCGAGGTCTTCACGATGGGAGACAGGCACAAACCGGCGGATATAGCGAAGGCGGCGCTCGAGCACGCGCAGAAGAACAAGCAGAATCTGGTCTTTCTCGATACGGCAGGACGACTGCAGATCGATGAAGCGATGATGAAGGAGCTCGAGGACATCAAGCGCGCGGTAGAAGTCCATCAGACGATCCTGGTGGTCGATGCCATGACCGGACAGGAAGCGGTCAACGTGGCCAAGACCTTCGACGAGAAGGTCGGCGTCGACGGCGTGATCCTCTCCAAGATGGACGGCGACACCCGCGGCGGTGCAGCCCTTTCCATCAAAGCGGTCACCGGCAAACCGATCCTGTACGTAGGTATGGGAGAAAAGCTCTCGGATCTGGAACAGTTCTATCCGGACCGAATGGCGGGACGTATTCTCGGTATGGGAGATGTCCTGTCGCTGATCGACAAGGCCCAGCAGGCGCTGGACAAACAGGATGAGGAAGAGAGCCGCGACATGGTGGCTCACCTCAAAAAAGGCAAGTTCGATTTCAATGACTATCTCAACAGTCTCAAACAGATGAGGAAGATGGGCGGTCTTACCAGTATTCTCGGTATGCTTCCCGGACTCGGCATCAGCAAGGACCAGCTCGAGGGCGCCATTGATGAGAAGCAGCTCAAGAGGACAGAGGCGATCGTCCTGAGCATGACTCCGGAGGAGAGGATGAATCCCAAACTCCTCACCCCCCAGAGAAAATACAGGATCGCCAAAGGCTCAGGCAACGACATTGCCGAAGTGAACCGCTTTATCAAGCAGTTCAATCAGATGTCCAAGATGATGAAACAGACCGGTGCCAAGAAGGGAAAGAGGCGCAGGAACTCGAACCCGTTCGGCGGCATGGGAGGTTTCGGAGGCATGGGCGGCTTCGGAGGAAGAGGGGGATACCCCTTTTAAGAGGCGCTGAACCAAAGCTGTTAACTACATAATCATAACCAAGGAGGAAATCATGGCAGTAAAAATCAGATTGAAGAGAATCGGTGAGAAGAAGGTACCGATGTACAGAATCGTGGTAGCAGAGGCTTCCACTCCCAGAAACGGCAGAGCGATCGAGGAGATCGGCACATACAATCCCAACACGGATCCCGCAGCAGTCAAGGTAGACGTAGAAGCGGCGAAGAAGTGGATCGCGAACGGCGCACAGCCTACTACCGTTGTTAAGAAGCTCTTCAAGCAGGCCGGCGTTAAATAAGCATCTGTGAAGTGATTGCAAAGTTCGGACCTGACAGTCGGAAGGAATATATATGAGAGAATTAGTTGAACTGATCGCCAAGGCGCTTGTCGATCATCCTGATGAAGTTGTCGTTACTCAGACGCAGGAGGGCAAGAACATCCGGATCCAGCTTCATGTCGCACCTTCTGACATGGGGAAAGTGATTGGCAAACAGGGCAGGATCGCGAAAGCCATTCGCTCTGTTGTCAAAGCCGCAGCCTCCAGAGATGATATCAGAGTGGATGTGGACATCGACTGAGCAGCCGATTGAATTGCTTTTTGTTGCGGCGGCAGCGGTTAGCGCTGCCGCCGCATGTTTTGTCTTAAGACAGCGGTTACTATTTAATAAAAGATCCGGATGAGACCATCCGGATGAATGTATATTCGGAGAGAACGGTATGGTATCCAGATTCAGAGTCGGTGTGATCGCCGGTACACATGGACTGAAAGGCGAAGTCAAGGTCTTTCCCACAACGGATGAGCCCTTGAGATTCAGGGATCTCGAACAGGTCATCATGGCCACGTCGCGCGGTGAGAAGATCGTCAAGATCCGCAGCGTGAAGTTCTTTAAGAAATTCGTCATCCTGGGGTTTGAAGGGATGGACCGCATTGAAGATGTGGAGAGGCTCAAGGGCGCTGAGCTGCTGATCCCCAGAGAAGAGGCGATCCCTCTGGAAGAAGGGGAGTATTTTATCCCGGATCTGCTCGGCCTTAAAGTGACGACGGACGACGGGAGAGAGCTCGGCACGATCAAGGACGTGATCGAGACCGGCGCCAACAATGTCTACGATGTCCAGGACGAGGAGGGCGGAAGGATCCTGATCCCCGCGATCCCCCAGTGTATTCTGGATGTCCGGCTCGAGGAAGGCGAGATGACGGTCCATCTGCTCAAGGGACTCTGAAGTGCGCTCAGTATTTTGAACTCATCATATTAGAAGAGGAAAGTATGAGATTTCATGTTTTAACGCTGTTTCCTGAAATGATCGAGCAGGGGCTTGGGACGAGTATCACCGGCAGAGCCATGGAAAAAGGACTCGTCAGCCTGAACGCCGTCAATATACGCGACTATGCAGCCAATAAGCACAGGAAAGTGGATGACTACACATATGGCGGCGGCGCCGGAATGCTGATGCAGGCCCAGCCTGTCTATGACGCCTGCATGGCGGTGCAGAACAGCCTGGAAAAGCCGGCGAGAGTTGTCTATATGACGCCCCAGGGCAGTACTTTTAACCAGGAGATGGCCAAGGAACTGGCAGAGGAAGAGGATCTGATCATCCTGTGCGGACATTACGAGGGGATCGATGAGCGCGTACTGGAGGAAATCGTGACGGATGAGATCTCGATCGGTGACTATGTCCTGACGGGCGGAGAGCTGCCGGCCATGGTCGTGATCGACACGGTCTCCCGCCTCATTCACGGGGTTCTCGGAAACGGGGTCTCGGCAGATACGGACTCGTTTATGAACGGACTGCTCGAATATCCGCAGTATTCGCGCCCGGAGACATGGAGAGGGCGCACGGTGCCCGCAATCCTGCTCTCAGGTGATCACGCCAAAGTAGACCGGTGGAGAAAGGAACAGTCCCTGAAGAGGACCAGAGAGAGGCGGCCGGATCTGTACCGGAAGTATATTGAGGAGCATCCCGATGCGGAAAAATACTGAAAAGTACTGTAAGTGATTTTTTGCTTGCATATCTGCCCGGTGTGTGATAAATTATTAATGTTGTGTTGACAACATGTCCAATTCGAAGACGGTCCTCTGCTGTATCCCGTCAGGCGGTGAATGACGGCAAGAACGTCCTAAAGCAAAGGAGAATCAAATGAACTACGAAATCATCAAGGAACTTGAGAAAGAGCAGCTGAAGGAAAGTGCTCCTGTATTCAACGTAGGCGATACCGTCCGCGTTCACAACAGGATCAAGGAAGGCAACCGTGAGAGAATCCAGATCTTCGAGGGAACAGTACTCAAGATCCAGGGCGGCGGTGCCAGAACTACATTCACAGTCCGCAAAGAATCCAGCGGAATCGGCGTCGAGAAGACATGGCCGCTGCACAGCCCTAACGTCGAGAAGGTCGACGTTGTCAGACGCGGTAAGGTCAGAAGAGCTAAACTGAACTATCTGCGCAAGCTGAGCGGCAAGAAAGCCAAGGTCAAGGCTCTGAACGATCGCTGATCTGTAATCATCATAAGTCTGAATGAATGCCGCACTGTATTTGCAGTGCGGCATTACTTGTTCTCAGAGGGTCGTTAAGCCGCTATGAGATGAGCAGAAGCAGCAGACAAAATCACTACTTAACGGGAGACAGAGAATGGATTATCAATGGTATCCCGGGCACATGACAAAAGCCCGCAGGATGATGCAGGAGAATATCGGCCTTGTGGATCTGGTGATCGAGCTGGCGGATGCCAGGATCCCCTTGAGCAGCCGCAATCCGGATATCGATACATTGTGCGGAAGCAAGGCGCGGATCCTCTTGTTGACAAAAGCGGATATGGCGGACCCTGCAAGGACGGCGGCCTTCCAGAAATATTTCGAGGATAAAGGATTCATGGTGATCGCTATGGATGCGCGCACCAGAAAAGCCAATGACAAGATCCGAAACTATGTGGAGAAAGCATGCGCCGCCAAGAGAGAGCGGGACAAACGCAGAGGGATCATAGGACGTCCCCTGCGCGCGATGGTGGTCGGGATCCCCAATGTGGGCAAGTCCACCTTCATCAATTCATTTGCCGGCAAAGCCAGCGCCAAGACCGGCAATAAACCCGGCGTGACGCGCGGCAAACAGTGGATCCGGCTCAATAAGAACCTGGAACTGCTCGACACGCCCGGTATCCTGTGGCCGCGCTTTGAGGACCGTCAGGTGGGCGTCAATCTGGCTCTCACAGGAGCCATCAGGCAGGAACTCCTGGAGGAACAGGAACTCTCGATGGAACTGCTGGGTTTTCTGCAGAAAGAGTATCCTTCTCTCATTAACAGCAGGTATGCCCCCGAGGGAGAGGAGTGGACCTTCCCGATGGACAATGCGGAGCTGCTCATGGAGATCGCTAAGGCAAGAAATCTGGTGCGGACCGGAGGGGAGCCTGATCATCAGAGGGCGTCCAAGCTGATCCTGGACGATTTCAGGAACGGAAAGACCGGCAGGATCACACTCGAATTGCCGCCGGAGGGAGGAAGCACAAGTGAATGACAAGATAAAGAGCCTCATCTCAAATATTTCCTATATTGCTGCCGTCATTCTGATCTCGTTCCTGATTGTCCGATATGTCGGACAGCGCACCGAAGTGATCGGCAGCTCCATGGTGCCGACATTAGAGGACGGCAATCAGCTGATCACGGACAAGATCACATACAGATTCCGGGATCCTGAGAGATTTGACATCGTCGTCTTTCCCCATGAGACCGATGAATACTATATTAAGAGGATCATCGGAATGCCGGGTGAGACGGTGGAGATCCGGGACGATCACGAGATCTATATCAACGGGGAAATCCTCGATGAGGATTACGGATACGGCGTGACCGATCCGCAGGAACTGGCCGGGGAGAAAATAGTCCTTGGGGACGATGAGTATTTTGTCCTGGGGGACAACCGAGAGGTCAGTCTGGACAGCCGCTATTCGGAAGTGGGCAATATACCGAGATCCCTGATCATAGGAAGAGCGTGGCTGAGACTGTTTCCCCTGAGCGGGTTCGGCATATTGACGGGGAAGTGAGGACACGGCCATGACGAAAAAACAACAAGAGAGACTGGAAATGGAGAAAGAGCGGATCCGGGGGATGCGCTCTTTTGAAAATGAACTGGTTCGGGAAATGATCGAGGCCCGCCCTGATCTCGCAGAAGATATCCGCCCGGGATCCGTACTGATCGCCGGGATCGATGAGGCCGGAAGGGGACCCCTTGCGGGTCCTGTGGCGGCGGGCGCTGTCATATTGCCGAAGGACCACGACATACTGTATCTGAATGATTCCAAGAAGATTTCGGCCAAAAAGAGAGATCTCTTGTTTGATCAGATCAAAGAAGAAGCAGCGGCCTGGTCTGTCGGTCTTGTGGAGCCCGCGCGCATAGATGAGATCAACATCCTTCAGGCCACCTATGAGGCGATGCGCCTTGCGATCCAAGGCCTTAAGATCCGTCCCGGAGTGCTGGTCAACGACGCGGTGACGATCCCCGGAACCGATCTTCCGCAGATTCCCGTGATCAAGGGGGATGCCAAGTGCATATCGGTCGCTGCTGCCAGTATTTTGGCCAAGGTGACAAGGGACCGGATCATGGAGGAAATGGATGCGCTCTATCCTCAGTACGGGTTTGCCAAACACAAAGGTTACGGAACCAGGGAGCACATGGATGCGATCCGCACTTACGGTCCGTGTCCCATTCACCGAAGATCTTTCATCACGAGGATACTACAGGAGGTGCGCTGAATTTGTCCGTCGAAAATCTGCGCAAAAAGGGAAGTGACATGGAGGACATCGCGGCGCAATATCTCACAGGGCGCGGCGTGTGCATCCTCGAGAAGAATTTCAGGAGCAAAGAGGCAGAGATCGACTTGATCGGCCAAGAGGGGAATACACTTGTGTTCATCGAGGTCAAGGCCAGGAAAGCCGCCGGAAAGACCGGCACCGCCTCGGAAGCGGTGGGCGCTGCCAAGCAGAAGAAGATCTGCCGCTGTGCGGACTATTACATGTACAGAAATAATATCGCACCGGACAGCAGGAGCATTCGTTTCGATGTCGTGGCGATCACGATCCGGACCGGGGAGAAGGAGGATCCTTATGATATACGATGGATCCCGAATGCCTTTGATTATGTGCGCTTTCACAGGTCATCCCCGCACTGGAGAGTTTTCTGAGCCATGATGCGGGCGGCTTTATATACTGCGGTCTGAAAGAAGCGACCAGACCATATAAAAACGGCCTCTGCCGCAGCCATTCCCGATGAATGGATGAGGCGGAGGCCGTTTCTAAGATCGTAAAGATCACGGGCCGGCGGATCAGAACTCTGTCTGTTCGAGCTGCTGACGCTCCAGTTCCGTCTGTTCATTCCGGTTGAATTTTTCGAGGATCTTGTGGATCTTCTCGGTTGGTGTCCTCGTGCTGGAAAGCCCTATGTCGTGGTTGATGAAATCAATGATCATGGCCATGTATTTGGTCATGTCGGCAATTTCGAACCACTCCCTGTCCGCCAGCTCCGGAGGCTGATAGGTGAGGTTGGTGGTCACGAGTTTGTCGAAGTAGCCCTTCTCATATGCCTTGTCAAAGACATCCAGTCCGTCTGTGAACAGACCGAAGGTAGTGCACAGGAAAACTCTCTTGGCATGCATTTTCTCCTTGAGCTGGCGGGATGTGTCCAGAATGGATCCGCCGGAAGAGATCATGTCGTCAATGATGATCGCATCTTTGCCGTTGAGATCCGTGCCGAGAAATTCGTGTGCAACGATCGGGTTCTTGCCGCCGACGATGGTCGAATAGTCTCTCCTCTTGTAGAACATGCCGGTATCCGCTCCGATGACGTCTGCGAAATAGACAGTCCTGTCCATAGCGCCTTCGTCGGGGGATATGACCACGATGTGATCTTTGTCAACGATCAGGTTGTCCACGGAGTGCATGAGTGACTTCAGGAACTGGTAAGGCGTGGTGAAACTGCTGAAATCTACGAGGGGATTGACATTCTGGATCCTGGGATCATGTGCGTCGAAGGTGATGAAATTCTTGATGCCCAGATCACAGAGCTCCTTGTACATGATGGCGGCGTCGAGGGACTCGCGGCCGGTCCTGTTGTGCTGACGGCCCTCATAGAGGAAGGGCATGATGACGTTGATGCGATGCGCCTTGCCGTTGATCGCCGAGATGACTCTCTTGAGGTCCTGGAAATGGTCGTCCGGTGACATATGATTGGTAAAACCGTTCATCTCATATGTGATGGAATGGTTGGTGATATCTACAAAAATAAAGATATCCTTGCCTCTTGTAGAGTCTTCAAGAACAGCCTTGCCTTCTCCGGTGGAATGGCGCGGGAGGGACAGGGAGAGTCTGTAATCGTTCTCGTAGTATCCCTCATAAGTGGGATCATCTCTGTGCTCGTTGTGGTCACCCATACGGAAGTAGTGGATCCAATCATTGACTTTCTTCCCCAGCTTTTCGGCAGAGGGAAGTACGATCAGAGCGAGAGGTGCGACCGGATTGCTTGTCTGTTCCAGTTTGTCGTGTAGTGCATGTTCGGTAGCCATGTAATCTCCTTCATCTGAATTGATTTGGAATGCTGCGTCCGGAGCTGATCCGGAGAGCAGTATTTTGGCAAAATATCTATATTCCATTATCATTTTATAGGGTGTTTTCAAGAAATACAAGTAAAAGCATGGTTTACATTAACTGGCAGATTAGATAAAATATAGAAACATATGGATTTTAAGCAGAAAGGTATATAATGAGTAAACGCAAAAATAAGCCAATAGTGGCAGTGGTCGGGAGACCTAATGTGGGTAAGTCCACGCTGTTCAACGTGCTGGCAGGCAGAAAGATCTCCATCACCGAAGATACACCGGGCGTGACCAGGGATCGGATCTATGCGGACTGCTCCTGGCTCAATTATGATTTTACACTGATCGACACAGGAGGGATCGAACCGGACTCCGGCGACATCATTCTCTCCCAGATGAGGGAACAGGCCCAGATCGCGATCGATATGGCGGACGTCATTATTTTCATGGTGGACCTTAAGACCGGACTTGTGGACTCCGATATGAGAGTGGCGGATATGCTCCGCAGGGCACACAAACCGGTCGTTTTGTGTGTCAACAAGACGGATAATCCCACCAAGCAGATGGCGGATGTCTATGAATTCTACAATCTGGGAATCGGCGAGCCCTTCCCGGTATCTTCCGCCAACCGCACCGGCATCGGCGACATGCTCGACGAAGTGGTGAAGGGCTTTAAAGAGGGCACGGGAGAAGAGGAAGAGGACGACGCGGTCTATGTGGCTGTAGTCGGAAAGCCCAATGTCGGCAAATCTTCTATAGTCAACAAGCTGATCGGCGAGAACCGGCTGATCGTCTCGGATATAGCGGGGACGACGAGAGATGCCATTGACACGAGAGTCAGGCACGACGGCAAGGAATACGTATTCATCGATACGGCAGGCCTTCGCCGCAAGAATAAGATCAAGGAAGACCTGGAGCGGTACATGATCGTCCGCACGGTCGGCGCTGTCGAGAGGGCGGACATCACGATCCTGGTCATCGATGCCCAGGAGGGTATCACCGAGCAGGATGCCAAGATCGCCGGTATTGCGCATGACAGGGGCAAAGCGGTCATCATCGCCGTCAATAAATGGGATCTGGTGGAAAAGGACAATCACTCCGTCAAGAAGTTCACAGAGAAGATCAGGTCGGTCCTTTCTTTCCTGTCCTACGCGGAGATCCTGTTCATCTCGGCACAGACCGGCCAGAGACTGGTCAAGCTCTACGATGAGATCGACCTGGTCAGCGCCAACCAGAATATGCGCATCCAGACCGGTGTTCTAAACGAGATCATCAACGAGGCGTGCGTGATGCAGCAGCCTCCGAGCGACAAGGGACATATGCTCAAGATCATGTATTCCACTCAGGTCGCCGTCAAACCGCCGACTTTTGTTCTGTTTGTCAACAGAAAAGACCTGATGCATTTTTCCTATCTCAGGTATCTTGAGAACAGGATCCGGGATGCATTCGGGTTCCGAGGAACGCCTCTTAAGTTCATCGTAAGAGAGCGCGGTGAAGATAAGAAATAATACTAAGCATGAGGATCGTATCGGACAGATACAGCAATGTATAAGAAACTGTGAACGATCCGGAAAAGGGAGGAAAAGTGATGATCGGACTTAGAATTTTATGTCTTGCAATCGGATACTTATTTGGAAATTTCCAGACAGCTTATATTCTCGGCAAAATGAAGGGCATTGATATCCGCGAATACGGAAGCGGAAACGCCGGAACGACCAACGCGATCCGCGTTCTGGGCACCAAAGCCGGTCTCCTTGTTTTCCTGGGCGACATGTTAAAGAGCCTGATCGCACTCATTTTAGTGGGTGTGCTGTTCGGAAAGTCTCATCCCGAAGCGGTATACCTTCTGAAATCCTGGGCCTTTATGGGCGTTGTCCTGGGACACGATTTCCCCTTCTATATGAATTTCAAGGGCGGCAAGGGCGTAGCTGTCATGGCCGGATTCGCGTTCGGATATCACTGGAGTTTCATTCCCAGTTCCATCCTGCTCTTCTTTGTCCCATATCTGACCACCAAGTTTGTGTCCCTGGGCTCCCTTATGGTCTACGGCGGCACCTTCATCCAGATGATCATTGAAGGCCAGATGGGCGTTTTCGGACCTGCCAGCCAGGCTGTCCTGATCGAGATGTATCTGATCCAGTTCTTCCTGACATTCATGGCTTACTACAGACACAGAGCCAACATCGGAAGACTTCTGAGCGGAAATGAGAGAAAGACATATCTCTTCAAGACCAACTCGGAGAAACTGGACCTGGGCGATAAGAAGTGATCCGCATCGGATCTTTAGAAAAAGGAGAAAGGCGTTGGCTAGAATCGGAATGATCGGCGCGGGAAGCTGGGGAACGGCCCTGGCTGCTCATCTGGCGGGATGCGGCCATAAAGTGGAGATCTGGTCCATCATGCAGGACGAGGTGGACATGATCAACAACACA
>ODAI014456911.1_pt1 | contig 20447 bp, 16 predicted proteins | sample 1539321 | NCBI WGS metagenome assembly ODAI01 (sample SAMN02144231, study PRJEB22623) | gut metagenome | biome: sheep rumen | host: Ovis aries | place: New Zealand
CGTATATTTTGACATCATGGCATCAAAAAACTTGCAGAAATCATCTGCAATACAAAATAATTCAGTAACTTTGTCCTCGGTGATCATAGCGATTATTGTTTGTAAAACTTTGTATTTTGACACTATAAAGTTACAACAATTTTCGCTAATCACCAAATTTTCAGACAGTTATATTTCGTCGAACTCACGTTAAATTATAATCGAAATCCCTAATGAATCTTGCCCCATTGGGAAACTGTGAAAATCTATTTGTATAATCCCACGCAATTACGGGATTTGATAGGTAACTTTTTATCCCATCAAGATAGTCATACCATTGGGAGACAGCCCCAATATTGTTCTGATTGTAGGAATCAATAGTATTGATTTTCTTGGAAATATCATAGGAAAATCTTACTAGGAGTTTTGATGGCAACCTATCCTCGTACAACTGATATTGTTTCATAAGTTCTTCATAAGCCTATTTCTCAGATTATTGATTAGTTCTTCAGCGTCAACCCCATCTTGTTCCATTGGGTAATCCACCACCGCCGCTTTCATGGGTTCATTAGATTCGTTAATAGGTAGTTTAGAGAGATATTCATTGACCTGCCCCTGTGTTAATTCTCCCATTACATCCATGTATTCCTCCAAAGGAAGTTTGTTAATGCGCTCAATGTCCAGACTACCGTCTTCTTTCAAAAGTACCATAATTCAACGTATTTAATTGTCTTTATATAAATAGAATCTTTCTGACTTATTTTTCAATAAATATCATTTTCATACGCAAATATATGGAAAAAAAGTGATAAAAACAAGTTTATGGTGATATTTATTAGAAAAATTCCTATTATAATGAAAAAGACGATTATAAGATTAACAGAGTCGGATTTGCATAGGATTGTATATGACAGTGTTTATCATATATTGGAGCAAAAACAAGACTTAAATGAAGGCTGGAAGAATTGGGCAATGGCTGGTGCATTGGGTGCAGCATCAATGTTTGGGAGTCCACAAACCGCAAATGCTCAAGATAGAGATTGAAAAAAGTAAATTAGTTTTGCAACTGTACTTTTTCCACTTGCTTGCTGTCCTATTAGAATGAGGGCTGGTTTTATTACTATTGATGCTCTCTTAACAGGGCCGAAATCTGTTATTTCTAATCTTTGTGACATGTTTTGTACTCATTTTGGTTGCAAAATTACCATTTTTCTACGAAATTGTTGCAAGTTACAAAGAAATGTTAATCATATTTTACTTTTTTTGCTTATTATGATGTTTTTAATAGGTCTTGAACAAGTTCTTAAGGTTCTTCACGTCCATCTTCGCCATCACCGTCTCGCCCGCCTCCTTCAGCGTCTCATTGTGCTCCATCACGTGCCTCTCCCCGTGCTCCATGCATTACGCCCATAGGCACTCTAGGGCCAGTTGTAGTAGAGGCTCTCAATGCAGAAGATGCCATCTTTGACGTTTTTTTTCTGCTCCCTGTGGAAGTAGTTGTACTTGAGAACGCCTCCGTACCGTGGGCTGCCATGAAGGAGAAGTTCTCCTCACTGCTAGTGCGGCTTCTGCTCGCGTGCCATCAAGTGCAGAAGCTCGGGCGTGAACTCCACATTCTCCTGCCCGGAGGTGTTCTCCAGGGCTATCACCTCGTCTATCTGCGAGTGAAGAGCCTTTATCTTCTCGGAATAATTAGGGACTCCATAGAACTTAATATCATTAGGCACATGTCTCGTGTTGATTTTGTATATTTTATATGTCTTGCAAAGATAGAACAATTCACCGAAATGCTTTGAAAGCATACACATATTTCTTCAATTAGCCGAACTTTTTTAATCACAAGATTGCGTTTTTAGACAAAATTAGCTTAAATTGCATGCAAAACAATGTTTTTTATTCCAATTTCTCGAAAAATGTTGTATCTTTGTGCAGTGTTATGTAGTGAACTTGAGAGTCCGCCATTAAGAATGGTAAAAAACTCTATCTACTTGACATCGAGTTTATATTATCTTCAATTTTTATGATATGGAGAGAAACGAGTTTAATATAGATACACAGATAGCTAAAGGAGGCCAAAAGGTCGTCTATTCTGCAGTCAATAAAAGCAATCCTAAGTTGAAAGTTGTTATCAAGGATGCTCAAATCAATAGCACGGCCTCTTTGCAGCGCATTATACGTGAAGTAAATTTTATGTGTAGCTTAAACTCGCCATACTTTCCCAAGAATTATGGGTCGAATTTTGACATGAAAACTATGACTATGACAGTTATAGAGGAGCATATTGAAGGAGAAACGTTGAGAGCTGTTATGTCAAATTATAATGACTGGAACAGCATAAAAACCTTATTACTTCAGCTAATTGCAGGATTGGAAATTGTTTGGTCAAAGAATGTTGTACACAGAGATCTTAAGCCAGAAAATATTTTAATTCGGCCCGATGGAACTCCATGCATTATAGATTTTGGTATAGCAAGATTCCTTGATATGGAATCAATAACCAATACACTTCAAAATATGGGTCCTTGTACTCCCTTATATGCATCTCCTGAACAGTTGCGAAATGAAAAAACTATTATTGATCCTCGAACTGATTTTTATGCTTTGGGTATTATTGCGTTGGAACTTTACTTGAAATGCCATCCTTTTGATCCTACTATTGTTGGAGGTGGAATGCTATTTGACAATCTTATGGTTGGTAGGTATGCTACTCATACTTCTACAATCCCAGAAGATGCATCGGTAGTAGCAATGGCAAAACACTTGTTATGTGTACAACCATATATGAGACCTCGTACAGTCACACAACTTCGAAACTTAATAAACTCACTTTAAGCGTATGAATGTATTTCATCAAATGGGTTTCCGCGATAAATGGAACATTGATTGCCAAAAAGAGGGAATCGGTGATGGTTTGATATTCTCTCCAATTAATATGGAGTCTGACAAATTGTTAGCCTTACCAGCAGACATACGCCAGGTTTCATTCTTGGATCCTCAGTTTTATCTATTGAACATTGAGAAATCATCTAATGTCACATATCCTTTTTTTCCTGGCAACATAAAGAGTGATTTTTCTACTGTGGATTTGGATGTAAATAATGACCAATTGGCGGAGCTATGTGTCGATTATCAGTTAAACGCAGATTTAAGATACATTGTTATACCAACTCGTTACGTAGATGCATTGCCAACTAGGTATTTGGAGAATTTATCTGAAAACTTCGTGTATCCTTTTTTGGAGAATAAGGCAAAGAAAAATATCACAAAACCTTTTCTTTTAACAGTTCTTGTGAAACAAATTATGATAGAAGATGAAGCAAAGTGTGATGAATTGCTAAACTGGATGACAAGTTTTTCAGAAATAGCGGGCTTTTATTTGATTTTCGAAAACAACTACACTTCAAAACAGATAAAGGATTTTGAATATTTGAAGAATGTGTTGTTCTTTATCGACATTCTCAAAAAGAACGAGCTCGAAGTTCATATAGGTTATTGCAATACAGAGGGATTATTATTGAGTGCAGCAATGCCTGACTCTATAACTATTGGCTCCTATGAGAACCTGAGAATGTTTAAGATTTCTCGCTTTGAGGCAACCGAAGGTAAACAAATGAGGGCTCCAAACGCTAGATTATATAGTTCTAAGTTATTACAATGGATGGATTATAATTACATAGAATCCATGAAGTCTCTTGTTAGTGACTATGACAAGTTCTTTGATGATACTCAGTATAAGCCTCTTATGTTTAGCTTGGGCGAGTTCAAAAACCAACCTTATAGTTGGCATTTTGCGAAGTCTGAGATATACAAACATTATTTTGAAGTGTTCACGAAGCAGATTAAATCTCTGCCAAATGATCAGCTCACACGTATTGAATATCTGAAGGAGGTGATAAAAACAGCAGTATCAAATTACAAGATTATTGAAGACTCTGTGCTTCTTGATGGAGATAGTGATGGTTCCCATCTTCCAATTTGGTATAATGTGCTAAATGCATATAAAAGAACACTATAATGTACACATCAGAAGATTTAATGTCTGTTGATTTTGAGGAGTTTATCAAATCGACAATGGGCAATACATATTTTAAGGAATGGCAAGGACTCTTTGGCATCCCAGATTATGTGTGCTTCTCAAAACTTGATACAGGCATAAAAGTCGTTTCCTTCGAACTTAAACTCAAGAATTGGAGAGGGGCTATGATACAAGCTTTTCGATATAGGAGTTTCTCGGATTACTCGTATGTTGTGCTTCCAGAAGAAACTGCGGGTAAAGCATTTAATCATATTAATCTTTTCAAAAAGTATGGTATTGGGCTAATCTCATTTAGGAAAGATAAGTATTTTATCATGTATAGTCCAATACAAAACCGCCCCCTATCTCTACAATTAAGAGAAAAAGCAGAAACAAAGATAAGAAAAAGCCGTAAGAAGTCACACGAGACCGTAAACGCATTGCTATAGTGTTTCAGTATGGTGCAGAAGGGCCTGCCTACCTAAGTTTTACTTAGAACTACAATGATGAATACTTTTTTGTTGGCAATTATATACTTTTAGACCCCAAATAATGTGATTCCTCAGAATCCGCTATGGTTCTGAGGAATTGTGCTAATATGGGTCAACTGCTAGGTTATTGCCAAAACAAAAACTTTGAATTAGCATGTGTTAGATTTCACATAAATCACCAGAAGCGACCAAAAATTCTTTAGTCTTTGCTTTTGTACATTTGTAAGTGTCATTACATGACTTGCATGTTGGTGTAATATAATGCGGTCTTTTAGGGTCTAATATTTCAGATACCTTTAACACATGTGCGCCAACCATAGGGTTGCTTTCAGAAACACCCTCATTGCAACAAGGGCAAGTCGTTGGGAGATCTTTCTGCTTATGCTTTTTCCAATAATCTATCCATGTTTCGCCACTTGGGGCTGTATCAGAAGAAGTAAAAGTGTCATGACATACAAGAACAGTTTCAGCCATAGTGCAACATTTATTTCGTTATGGCACAAAAATACAAAATCCTACCGACATCCCATAGATGTGTCGGTAGGATTTATTCTTTATTAACCAAAATGAGCAGCCGTGACCGACTGCTCATGCGTAAATATACATTAATGGAACTCACTGCCAACAGGTATATCGTTCTCTTATTTTAATATAGTCAATCTCCTTGTTCGCCTTTTTTACTAAAGGCCCCCCAAGAAAAGTATAATATATTCCAGTACATGCAAGTCTGAATGCACAGAAACACTTTTTTCTTACTTTAAAGCAATAGAAGAAAGAAATCCCAACAGATGAAAATCGGCTGGAATTCCTTATGGATAACTATTTCACATAACCATTGTCCCATTTATCCATTAAATGACTATTACAGATGGAGTCTCTGAGGGCCACTCTATTCTGCCAACGACCACTATGCCAATACTCTCATCTGACAGGATCATGCTCTTTTAATGTAAAACCACTATTGGGCGGCTTTCTTCAAGATTATTATGATAGTTATAGCCTTCCGGTATTATTTACATTTCATCGTTTTAAGTGATGTTATCTTATATGATGTTGAAATTAATTCTGCCCCCCCAAACCCTCAAAAATCTTGAAAAGGGTGGAGGCCTGGACGTCAGTATGCCCGTTCTCGACTCGGGAGATGTAGGTCTTTTTCGTACCTATCCTCGTAGCGAGCTGTTTCTGCGTCAGTCCAGCCTTCTGACGTTCCTCTTTCAGTTTCTCACCAAGGATGAAAGCGTCACATCCATTTTCGAACTCCAGTCTTGAAGGAGTCCTCTCCTTACCGAAATCCTCCTCAATCAAATCCTCAATCGGTGTGAGATTGAGCTTCTTCATTTTTTCTCTATCCATTGTCTTCGACATTTTTCTTGTTACTAGTAATCACCATAAACGTTGACTTGTCTATTATATTCCTTTTTCATGAGAATATGGCGCAAAGTTAACTAATTGGTTTACAAATTCCATAAATTTCAGCCAAATTTTTTTGATTTCGGCTGAAATTTCTTCGTTCCTTACCGTGTCCATTTAAATTTCATCATTCAAATAATGATTTCCAGATAGTTAAAACTGGTTGAACTTCTTCATGGCCTCTGCCTTGATGTCGTCAGCCACGTCGATATACGGTTTCATTGACTTGTAATCACTGTGTCCCGTCCACTTCATGACAATCTGGGGAGATATTCCCATGCCGAGAGCATTGCAGATGAACGTCCTTCTTCCCGTATGGGTGCCTATCAACTCATATTTTGGCTTTACAATGTCTATTCTCTCATTGCCTTTATAGAAAGTCTGTCTGACAGGTTCGTTGAAACCTGCCATCTTGAAAAGCTCATGAAGGTACTGGTTCATCTTCTGGTTGCAGACCACAGGCAGGGCCTTCGAATCAGGAAAGTCAAAAGGCTCGTATTTCTCCAAAATCTTTCTGCTGACATCATTCAACTCTATGCGCAGGCTGTCACATGTCTTCTTTGTGGTAACCTCTATATAGTCTTTCTTGATATCATATTTTTTCAAGTTAGACACATCGGAATGGCGAAGTCCAGTGTAACAGCAAAACAAGAAGACATCCCTGACGCGATGGAGATAGAGTTTCGTCTTGGGAATTTCATAGTTCTCCAGTTTCGTAATCTCTTTCTTCGTGAGGAAGATGATTTTTTTCTGTGTCTTCTTGAATTTTGGCCGGAATGTCTCAAACTGATTGTTTTTATGGAAACCTTTCTGAAAACTCCAGCGCAGGAACCACCGCAGGAATTCCAAGTGCTTTTCTATGGTGGAGTTCTTCATGTTCTTGACATCACGTAAGTACTCCAGATATGAGAGCATGCCGTCATCGTCAAAATAGTCGAAATCGAAGTCGAATGACTTCAACCCCTGTTTTCTTTTGTATGCCCTGAGACCTTTCAGATGGTTGCGCATGGCTTGGAATTTTTCATGCGTGGATTCTGTCCAGTTGTTCTGTCTGCCACATATGTTTTCAAACTCAATGGCAACCTCCCAAAACTGTAAAGGTTTGTTAATTTTCGGCTTTTCGGTTTTCCCTTCATTTTTGTTAAAAAGGGTTTTGAGCGACACTTGTCCGCTTTTTGAGCGTGATTTGTCCGCAGGCTCAGGAGCGTTGATGACGACCTTTTTAGTGCTGCTTCTGGATTTTGTGAAAGACGTCTTTCCCGTCTTCACCCGCTCCAAAGTATCTTTGAACTGCTCTGGGGTAGGGACGAGGGACGCACTCTCGTATATTTCAACAACGTCATTCACATACTTAGCCAGTGTCATAATTCGGGCGTTAATCTCTTCAGCCGTCATGCCATCGCGATTAGGTCCGACGGCAACCTGTGCAGTTTCATTCCATCTCAGCGAGTCTATATGGCAGCCAGTTGACAATTCCAGCTTAAGGGATTTGTAGCTGATACGCATGGTAATTAACGCATTCGGAACGTTTGTCAAGGTTGTTGAGCTTGTCAGCTTTCTACTTTTCAATCTGAACTTAACTTTAAGATCTTTTCTCATACTTCAATGTATTATTTGATTATTATGATTATCAGTTTTTTGGATAATAATTGTGAGTTTGCATGTTTGGGCATTGTTTACATATTTTAAGTAGAAGACGGCAATTGTAAGGCCCAAAACTGGGAATTCCGCCTATTTCTGCTCTGGATTAGTTTCAGAATCACTCAGAAAACACTTGATTTGTTGTGTTCAATTAAAAGAAATTAGCACTTCTGGCATTCTTATATTGTGCGAATAGATTCCCCAAAGCTATTCTTCTCCTTAATTTCTCAATTAGTTGGAGGCCCTCGGATGTTCCCACATTCCTGTTCCCAACAGAGTTTTTCAAGAATTGCTCCCGAAATGTAAACAAACGTTCTTAGAACAAGTTCGTTTATAATCGTTAACATGGTTATTTCGTTCATATTCAATAATTTATATTTCGATTAACTTTATTTTCATATTGTTAATGGGATTCCCCATGTTCCCCAAATGGGTTCTCCACAACCGAGTTTCATCACACTTCACTTTGACACCCTGGGCGAAACATTCAAAAATGTTCCCACGATTCTTCCCTAAAATGTTAACGAAACTGGTGCAAATTTACATAGATGTTTCACATCTTCCAAATGTTAATAAATGTGCAATGTAAAGAAAAAGTCAGTTTTTGGTTAATTAATTTAACAATAAAACAGACAAAAAAAGGTCAAAACAGAACCATCTGTTTTAGCCTTGCCGATGATTTCTAATAGTTACAGGTATCAGAATGCTTGCTGTTCTCTCCGCATCAGAAACGATAAGAGGGTGTGGTATGATTTATACCGCGCCCTCTTTGTTTTTATTTGTCGCATTCAACAGCATGGTCACTTCTGCCGGATTAAGCGCCCACTCGTAGGTGTAGGCTTCATCGGCTTCGTCGGCACTTTCTGCAAAGGTAAGTCCTTGAGCCTTTGCCTTGATTTCAAGCAGTTCTCCTACGGAGATTTTGGTCTCCAGTTTGTGGAGCAAAGCCTCGATGGACGTGCTGTCAGCACCCCTCAACGTCTGAGAAGTGAATGGCATCTCAAGCCAGATGATTTCACGTTTTACCACATCGAGCACACCGAATACCAGCCCTTTGGAGAGGTTGCCCTCGCTGATGCGAACCATGTGCTGCACGCATGAGGGGTCGTAAGCCACACCATTCTCCTCGGAAATCTTCATCGGATAGGCTGAGTTCATCCATCCGACCACGAGATTAGGAGACAGGGCGCCCACGGAGTAGGCATTACAAGTGAAGGTCACGTATTTTGCACCTGCTTTCTCCAACTCGGGTAAAGACAGTTCGATGTACTCAGCCGTTCCCACCATTTCAGGAATAGAGCGTATGTCACCCGAATGCTTTGCACCTTCACAAGTGAGATTGTAGTAGGCGCACTCAGCTATCTTGTTGTCCGGCAAGGCTATACGACAACTGAGGTCCATGTCGAGGTGCTGAGCATGCAAGCCTTTTCCCCATTGGAGGAACAGGCGGACGCTGTCGCCTTCTACCGGAAAGCGTGTCCCCATCAGCGCGCAGGATGCGTCTTGGATGGTTGCAGAGCGGTCGCCCACGCTGACAGGAATGTTGAACAGAGCCGGTTCGATAAAGATGGTTTGGGCTTCTGTTTTCTGGGCAGCAAACCGTTTTGCCATCAATTCTTTATAGAGATTGTTGACAGCCCCAGCCATAGCCATTCGGTCATCTTCGCTATAGAGCGCCAGCAGTTTGTTAGGCTCAATCTTGTGGGTTCCACCCGTGATAGGACGGGCCAGCCGCGTTTCGTTCACATCGAAGTAGGCATCAGCCGCATTACCAAGCGACAGTAACAGACGGGCTGGCATCTTGTCGGCAATCTCCTTGAAAGCAGCCAACACCTTGTCGCTTCCGAAGCGGAGCATTGTGGCAAAAAGACAACGGGTGAAAAGCCCCGGACGCTCTTTCAGCAAAGCCAAAGTCGTCTCCGCGTCGTTCTCCGTGCGAGCTTTGTCCACTCGTCCTTGCCAAGTGGAATAGTCCTGTTTATAGAACACGTCGAGTATCTCTGCCAGATGCCCGAATCCCTTCTTGCGCGAATACTCTCCCAAGCGAAGGGCGCGAATCATTCTCACCCACATTCCACGCTTGGGGTTCATGTTCTCGGCTGCTTGCCAGGCTGTCATCGGGAGCGCATTCAGCCACTTCGCCACGCGAAGACAAGCCTTGCGGTCGTACTTCAGCCTTAGCTTTTCCTTCATTACCTTTGCCGCATCTGCGCTTTGGTCGAGCGGTTCCCATATATGGGAATACAACTTGCTGGCGCGGGCAACAAGTGTCTTCGGCTCGATAATCTGCACATAGCCGGTCTTTTCGAACCAAAGAAAGCGGAGCACATCAGTAGGAGACTTCAGCAACATCGACGCCTCGTCGGCTTTGCCTTGGGCAACCAGCAGCTTGACGACAAGCATAGCGGTCTCCTTCATCGTGATGTTGGCGCTCTCAGGCAACGGGAACTCGCGGAGCAACAGTTCCAAAGAGTCCTTTTGAGTGCCGTCGAGTGGAGTGGCTGAAGCCAACAACGTCTCGAACACATGCCGCAAATCTTCAACGGTGAACAGGCGCAACTCCTTCAGTTTGCTGCCTTGTCCCTTATAGACAAAGCCAGCCGTCACAAACGGTTTGCCGCAGAAGGGACAACCATTGTAACGCTCCAACGGGAATGTGCCGTCGGGAATGAGGTGGCCGCACGGAAGAGTAGTCCCCCTGAAACCAGCCTCTTCGCCGTAGATGTTGGCAATCCACGTGATGAGGTGGTCGGCAAAAGTCTCGCCAGTGGGCACATCCCACCCTTTCACGAGCGGCGCCCAGTTCAGCTTGACGCCCATCACGTCGTTGATGCATTCCGTGATTTCGGCGAGCCGGTCGGCAGAAACGGCATTCAGGGCATGAAGCAGCTCCTCGCTGACGCAATAGCCGCTTTCCTTCAGGCGGGCAACAAAGGCCATCATAGGCACCGACGCCTCCGACTTCATGTCGATATCCTCGCGGCTGATGTCGAGGAACACGGCTTGGTAGCGCAGAGCCACCTTCGTCAAATGCATGTTGTTCATATCGCATATAGTTTAAAAGGTAATTGACCAGCAAGAATCTCCGACATGAAGCCGAATCGCATAGGAGTATGCCAGTCTTGACCTTGTTAAAACGAAGAGGTAATTGAGGAACTAATGGAGCAATTAGAGCTTGCGCCCTAATCAAGATCTGGAGTAAGTCCCTCTTAGACCTCTTTTTATCTTCTGCCTTTTTGCAATCTCTCTCTTTCTCGTATTTTCTGATAAGCCAGCCGCTCGTCGCCCGACAGCAAGTAGATGATGCCGCAATAGCTGAAGCCGTGTTTCAGGATGTTGTGCTGCATAATCTTGTTGTCGCGATGCGTGTCGATGCGGATATTCGGCTCGTGTGAGAAGCAGAAATCCATGATGTCGCTGAAAATGCCGTGAACTTCAGGATAACTTGCTATTCGATGTACCACATGATAGGGTTGTTCATCATCGAGCCACTTCCCTTCATATATATTATTATAGGTGGGCTCCGGCGAGGGCAGAAAAGCGAAATAGCCGACAATCCTGCCGTTGTCTTCAACCGTGAATCCGCCATTCTTCTCCATGTCGGCAGCGATGACAGCCTCCGACGGATAGCCCTCTTCCCATTGGTGCATATTGCCCGAAAGCCGCATAATCCCTTTTGCAGCCTCCACGACCTTCATGATTTCAGCCACGTCGGCCAGTCTTGCCTCTCTGATGGTTCTGCCCATGTCTCTTTGTTGGTGGGCGCTAGCCGCCCAGCCACCTGTCGGTTAGAGCATCTTTTGTTATTTCTATTATTGCTGCAAATATAATAAAAAAAAGCGAAAGTCCATCTTTATCATCAGAAAAAACGCTACAATTCTGTCATTTTTCTATAGCTTAAATAGGGCAGAAACGTGAGCTGATGTTGTCAGAAGCATCAGTTGGTGTTGCCAAAAGCATCAACTGACGTTGTCAGATGTATCCTCTTGTCCTGTCATTTGTGGCATCTGACGTGGTAAAATAAATTATTTCATCAAGTAAAATAAATTATTTTGCCGTGTAAAATAAATTATTTTATCGAGTAAAATAAATTAATTTACTGAGTAAAATAAATTAATTTACAACACCAAAGGCTACAAGTGACAATATCAGATGTGGCAAATGAGGGGATTAAAGCATAGTTGTGAGCGGCTTGAAAAAAACGCTGAAATGTTGCCTAATTCCGTGAAAATGAATACCTTTGCAACCAAGAGATATCAACACATTAAATAACATGACGAAAACGATGATGAAACTTAAACTTATGACTAGGTGGCTAGTCGTGGCAGTGCTGCTGGCACTGACGCCGCGCCTGTGGGCACAGTCGGCTTTCGGCAATGTGCCGGAGACGGTTGACCCGAACGACGCCACCATCTCTGAGATGGGGCATCTGACGCTGACGATGGAAAGGGAGGTGGTGGTTGACCCACTCACGCAACAGGCGGATACGATGTTCAGGGTTAAGAATGTGGAGCGGAACACCGAATCGGGCACCGCCAAGAAGCGCATGGCTCGCCGACGTGCCCCCTATGGCTCCGACTTCCTTGACAAGGACACCGACTGGTGGCTCGACATGTGGTATTTCACCTACAACTACCCGTCGGTGGACGCTGAAGGGCAACCTCTTTCGCTCTCGGCCTTGGCCTGCATGCCCGACGAGGACTGCGACCATATCAACAACGTTATCATTGGCTGCCACGTGACCATCACGAGCAACAAGGAGTGTCCGTCGAGATACATCGCTGAGGGCAGCTCGCAGTCGGACGTGAGCATGCTGATGAACCACGCGGGCAGCGGACTGGTGGTGCATTCCGCGCAGAGCGACCAGCCCTACTACAACTTGGTGATTCTGCCCGACTACGAGGGTTACGGCCTGACACGCAACCGTGCACCCCCCTATCTCTATCAGGAACTCACGGCGCGACAGGTGGTCGATGCGACACGCTACGGCATCAGCCTTTACAAGTCGAGCAGCAAGGTGAAAGACGTGCGCCACTCGTTCCGCGACGGCTGGCGAAGTATCTGCGTGGGCTACTCGCAGGGCGGCTCGGTGGCGTTGGCCACTCAGCGCTTCATAGAGCAGAACGGGCTCACCGACGAGCTGCATCTGGCCGGCTCGGTATGCGGCGACGGTCCTTACGACATGATGGCCACGCTGATGTACTATGTGGGACAGCATAAGGATGGTAAGGACCTGAGCATGCCCGTCGTGATGCCGCTCATTCTGAAAGGCATGTGCGACAGCAATCCCTATATGGTGGACCACAAGGTGAGCGACTATATCAAGCCGCAGTTCCTCGAGACGGGCATCTTGGACTGGCTCAACGACAAGGAGAAGACCACCGAAGACATCACCGATGCGTGGAAAAAGCAATACAAGAACGGAACCACCGCCGACCAAGACCAGGGAAACGGCTACGGGCCGACGTATTTCCATGCCGTGCTCAACTCTGACGGCACTTCCTCTCTCTCGAAGATGTTGCGAAACGATGCGCTGGTGTATTTCGAAACGCTATACGACGCCAACATGAGCAACTTTACTTGGGCCTCAGGCATTCCCCTGCCCACCAAGCGCGGGTTGATGGAAGACTTGCACTTCGCTTTGGAAAGCAACAACATGACCAAGGGTTGGCAGCCTCAGCACCCCATCTTCATGTACCACAGCTACAAAGACACGGTTGTGCCCGAGGTGAACCGCGAACGTGCCGACAACACCATCGGCGACTGGGTGATCAAGCTGCATGCCAGCGGACACTTGCAGTACGACCATGTGGGCACTGGCCGCCAGTTCTTCCTCGGCTACGAGGAGTTCGACGCCATCCGCGCGTTGGCCAAGGCTCCGCTGCATCCCACCGTGGACCAGGTGACTCAGATGAGAATAGATCATGGCAGTAACAGTGTGGACGACTAAAGGAAGGAGGCTCGCAATGAAAAAGCAAATCATATACTTCATGTTGATGGGTTGGCTGCTGCCGCTCGCTGTGTGGGCTCAGCCGGCTCCCGTGATGGGCACGGTGCTGCTGAACGGAAAGGAGATTCCTGCCGAATACGTCGTCAGCGGCTCGACCGCCTCGCTCGGCTCAAGTCGCAACGCTTGTATTCCGCAATACTTGGAGGGGCGCGTCATCGTGCCAGCCAAGATTAGCGTGAACGGACGTGAATATAACGTCACTGCCGTTTCGAATATGGCCTTCCGCCTATGTGGAGGCATCACCTTCGTGCAGTTGCCCGAGGGAGTGAAGCGCATCGGCAATTTCGCCTTCAAAAGCTGTAAGGGGTTGCTAGACGTGAAACTTCCCTCCACGCTCGAGAGCATCGGCTCGGGAGCATTCGTGGGACTGACGAACCTCAGGGCCATCTACTGCCAGGCTGCGACGCCGCCGCAGTGGGAATACAACGACGTGTTCTGCCGTCATGAGGGCGGCATCGGCAGTACAAAGACCTACAGCAACTCGACGACCACGCTCTACGTGCCGCTGGGCACAACAGACGCTTATCGCAATTCGGCCTTCTCCGATGCCGACTTGGGGTGGACCACGCCCGACGGCTGGCGATATTTCACGAATGTGAAGGAGGCTAATGACTACGAGACCGAGTGGGGACTGGGTATCAGCACACCGCTCGCCCTGAACGAATTCCGCGAGCGCGTGGACAATGGCGAGACATTCGACGGGAAAATAGTGAAGGTGGAGGCAGACATCGACATGACAGACGAGACTTGGGGCGCAGGTATCGGCGGACGGGATGGCTATTTTAAAGGCACACTCGACGGCCAGGGGCACACCATCAGCAACCTGAATATCAATATTCCAGACCATAATAGCAATATCCAATGGCTTGGATTATTCGGCTATATTGTGGATGCCACTATTACCAACTTGCGCCTCGATAATTTCTATGTCATCTCGCAGTCGAAAATGACAGCCGCGGGTGTTTTGGCTGGATGGGCTATGACTTCGACCATCTCTAATTGCTATGTGCGCAACAGTCAGGCAACCACGGGTGGCAACGCTGGCGGTCTGGTAGGCTCCGCTACAGGTACGGATATCAGCAAATGCGTTGTTGAAGGTACTCATGCTGTTCATGGCACAGACGGAGAGACCTTTGACGCATATAATGGAGTGGGCGGACTTGTAGGCGTTTCGAACTGGGTGACCATCAGGAATTGCGCCGTGATTCATCACGACCGCCCGACAGGCAATTATGACTACTGCGTGAAAGGGCCGTTCGTGGGTCGGGGAGAAGCTGATGTGGATTATTGCTACACTGATGCAACGCAGTTCGACAACTGGGTGCCAACCGACCAAAACGGCTATACTCATGGAGAGCATGTCGTGGTGTACGGACAGCAGGTCTATTTTGCATTGTCAAGACAAAACAGACCTATAACCACTGCTCTGATGAAGAATTTCATGGCACTCGTCCCATACCTGGGGCTCGACAATTGGGTGTATTGCGTGGGTCAGTATCCGTTGCCCGACTGCTTCGAAGACCTTTACGACGTGAAAGCGAACCATTTCAGCCTGCGTCCCGCCACGCTGACCACACCGCGCCCCAATGCGCTGGTGCTCACGGAGGAGCTCTCCTATGACGATTGGACTTCGGGTGACTATCGTAATGCGTCGTTCAAGGCGTCGTCGCTTTGGATTGACGACAACCTGAGCTATGACGACCGCGAGCAGGTTCCCATCGGGACGGCAACCATCGACTGCACCAACGGCGTGCGCTACGACCGAACGCTCACGGCGCCTGAGAAAGGTACGAAGACAACCGAGTATCCTGTGTATCAGACGGATGAAGACGGGCGCATCGTGTTCGACGAAAACGGTCAGCGCATCCCTACTGGCGAGACGATGGCGGTGGAAGAGACGGTCTACAAGCCCACGCCGTATTGCTTCCATCTGCCTTATCCGCTGACGTTCAGCAACGGCGTCCGCCTCTATCAGCCCACAACGCTGACGGTGGGCAGCGACAACGTGGCGCAAGCCCTCTTTGTAGAGCAGGCCGACACGGAAGTTCGGGCTTGGACGCCCTACTATGTCGTTGTAGATAACGCTGAGGTGCCGCTGAGCACTGAGGAGCACGTCGTACTGACGCCCAAACCCGAAGGCGCGGGCACAGTGGACTTGGGCAATGGCTATATCTTTGCAGGCTCTTCCGAAAAACTCAAGCGCACAAGAGTGGACGGATACCTGTTGCAAAGCGACGAGACGTGGCGAAAAACAAGCGACGATATCCTGCCTTTCCGTTCTTACTTCTATACCAACAACAGCAGCCCCGCATCGTATATCACGATGCTCACCAAACTGATGGGCGATGTGGACAAAAGCGGAACGGTGGACGTGGGCGATGTGACCGCGCTGGTGGACATCATCTTGGGCAAGGACAATGCAGCGCCTTTCCTCTACGACCGTGAGGCTGCCGACATGAATGGCGACGGCCAGCTGACGGTTGTCGATGTGACCATGCTGGTGAGCAGAGTGCTTGACCAATGAAGGTGAAAGGTAAAAAAGTAAAGAGGTAAAAAGAATTCTCTCACTTCTTACCTCTCACCACTAAAACAGTTACCCTCCGCTGACAAGTGCGCCAACGGAGGGTGATTTGTTTTCGGAACTCTTCTCGGACGGTTATTTCTCGAGAGGTTTTCCTGAGACGAGGATGTCTACGAGCGGTTTGTCTTTGTAGTCGTGCTTCTTCTGGTCCCAGAAACCGAAGTCGGCGTCGTAGCACCATGTGGTCCATGCGATGTTGAATTCGTCGAACACGGTGAGCATGTCCTTGTACCATTTGTAGGCGAGTTCGCGGTCGACGGGCTCATAGACGCCCCACTCGCCGCAGAACAGCTGTAGGTTGTATTTCTTGGCGGCCTCTATGGCATCCTTGAAGTCGGCGCGTATGTGGTCAATGTTCCACTCTTCAGTGGTGAATTTGTTCTCGTCGATGACAGCCTTCACCGAGTCGGATGCAGCCTCGTAGTCTTCCTTCGATACAAGGACGCCGGGATAGTTCACCTTGCCCGTATACTTGCCGATGGGTGTCCACCATGCTCCGTAGTGGGTCAGAATCATCGGGTTATAGTAGTGGAAGGAGAGGATGATGTTCTTGTCGCCCTCGGGCACTTTCAGGTACTTAATGGTTCCGTAACTCTGCCACATGTTTGAGCCGATGACGAGTGTGCGTTGTGGCTCGCGCTCGCGCAGTGCCTTGTGGACTTTAGCGATGAGCTGGTTCCACTGCTCGTGGTTGTCGGCCACAGGCTCGTTCATGAACTCGTAGGCCACGGAGTCATTGCTGTAGCCCTTCAGGGCGTCGCTGAGCTGATACCACATGCCGATGAGCTGCTGCTGTGCCTCTTCGGAGGTGAAGAGCGTATTGGCAGCTTTGTCGCCCTCGTTCACGGCGTTGAAGTAGTGGGAACGGATGATGTGGAGGTCGACAATGGCGCGCAGGTGGTGCTTGCCACACTGGTCGAGGGCAAAGGTGAGCAGGTTCCAAGCCTCGGGCAGTTTGTCACCGTCCTCGTCCCAGAACTGCTCCTCGTCGATGGGGATGCGCACAAAGTCGAATCCCAGCGAGTCGAGGCGTGCGAAGTCGTCTTCCTGGATGTGAAGCTGGCGTGCCTCGCCGCGCTCTTCAGACTGCGACAGCCAGTGGCTCAGGTTGGTTCCGCGCTTGATGCGGAAGTCGTTCACTTTTCCTGTTTCAGCGTTGTTGGCACAGGAACTCAGAATCATAGTAGCCGATACGAGGGCTACAAACAGCATTAGATACTTTTTCATAAGCGATGATTAATAGTTATTGTTTTTTAGATGTGTCTGTGCAGTTTTGTTTTAGGGTGTATGTCCCTGGGAGATATTCTTTTCCTTTCTCCTCACCTGGGAGGGTCACTGTGGCTGTAGCTCCTTTGGGAATAGAAAAAGTCCATATCCACTCGTTGCCCTTGTACTTCCAACTGCTCTTGATGAGGCCAGCGGCAGAAAGGTAGGATGCTTCGAGATGACCGAGCCGACGGTCGGGGATGGGGCGCATGATGATGTGCTTGAAGCCTGGACGGGCGGGGTCGGAGGCGATGCCGGCACAGGTCTGCCATATCCACTGGCAAACGACTCCGTAGGCATAGTGGTTGAAGCTGTTCATGCCGTTAGGCCCCATACCCTTGTCCTTTGTGTAGCTGTTCCACCGTTCCCAGATGGTAGTGGCTCCGTTGTCGATGGAGTAGAGCCAGCTGGGGTTCTTGCGCTGGAAGAGCAGCGTGTAGGCCACATCGGCCATACCGTTGTCGGTGAGCGTGGGCATCAGGATGGAAGTGCCGAGGAAGCCTGTCTGCAGGCAGTCGCCATGCTGGCGGAAGTTCTCGCGCAGACGTTCAATCATCTTGGTCTTTACGGCGCCGTCGAAGAGATTGTTGCGCAGGGCAAAGAGGGCTGGCGTCTGCATGGTGTTGAGAATCTCGGTTTTAAATGTTCCGTCGGCATTGAAGAATCGCTCGCGTAAGTAGCGCTTCGCCTCGCTGGCCATCGCTTCATATTCGGCAGCGTTTCTCCCTGTGGCTTTTGCCATATCTCGCATCATAGCTGCGTCGATGGCCCAGTAGGAGGCGCACAGATAGTCCCAATACTCGATAGCTTCGGGCAGCGGTTGGCCGTCCTTGAATGCTCCGCCGCCACAACTCTCAAGCGGCTCGTAGCTCAGCCAGTCGGCCCATTGGTAGTTGCCATTCTCTCTGCTGAGTGCCGTGTGGTCGTATTTCGTTTGGCTGATGTGGCTCATGTATCGCTTCATCGACTCCCAACTCTCGTCAATAATCGAGGCGTCGCCATACTGTTTCCAAACGGTCCAAGGCACGATGATGCCTGCATCAGCCCATCCCACACGCATGTACTCGTTCTGCCCAGTGCCATACTGCCCTGCAGGCGCTACTCCTGGGTAACCGCCTTCTAGGCTTTGCGAGTCGCGCAGGTCGCGCAGCCATTTGTGGAAGAAACGGTTGGTGTTGGCGAAGAAGGTTCCCGTCTCGGTGAACACTTGTGTGTCGGCAGTCCAGCCTAATCGCTCGTTGCGCTGCGGACAGTCGGTGGGAACGCTCAGGTAGTTGGAGCGCATGCCCCAGAGGGTGTTCGAGATGAGTTGGTTGACGAGTTCGTTGCCCGTACTGATATGCCCAGTTTCCATTTCTTGCGTGATGGAGCTAACGGGTACCGAGCGGATGCGCTCGATGACCACTTCGTCGGTTGCCGTGATGTCCACGTATCGATAACCGAAGAAGGTGCAGCGTGGCGTGTAGTCCACCGCCTTCTTGCTGTCGGCAAACGTGTAGTCGAGTCGGATGCTCTTGTCGTGGATGCGTAGGTTTCTACGATGAACGGCTCCCTCAGGGCCATCCATCCCGCGGCTCTTGGCTCCGTTGCCGTCGTTCAGCAACTCGCCAGGCAGACAGGTGAGACGTGTGCCCTCCTTTGCATTGAAGCGGAACGACGGCACAGCGGCGCAGTTCTGTCCGAAGTCGATGACGAGGTGCTCGCCTGGGCGGACTGTCATTTTCTGGCCGTCGGTGTATTCCCTGTCGATGACGATTTTGCCGTAGGCATTGTCAGTAGCGCCTTCCGTCTTTGAATAGACATAAGCGTGTTTCGGAATGAGTGCCAACTCATTCAACTGGTAAACCTCGGCACCGTTTTCTGGCACAATGATGCCTTTATACTCCCGGCTTACGGCCGGTGCCTTGAGAAAGACAGGCGGCTGATGCCCCCAGACTTTGCGGGCATCATACTCTTCGCCGTCGAAGATGGCAGCGTGTGTCACAGGCCCCGAGATGTCGGCCCGCCAGTCTTTGGTGTTGGTTCCGTATCTGCGTGTGGTGCCGTCGGCGAAGGTCAGTTCGAGCACACCACGGAAGGCACACTTCTGCCCGTACATCCCGTTGCTTCCGCTGGGCGTGATAATCTTGTCAGCCCACCAGCCGGGCGTTACCTGGGCTTCAAGGTTGTTTTGTAGCCCCTTCTTCTTGTGGAACTGCCTGGTAATGTCGTAGGTGAATGAATACTTCGTGCGGCTGTGGTGGGAGAAACCCGGCCGCAGTACTTCGCGGCCGATGCGCTCGCCGTTCACGTAGAGTTCGTTCACGCCGAGGCTCGTGGTCATCCACAGGGCCTTTTCGACTTTTTGTTCGTTCCATATTGTTGTGAAGAACCAGCTGGCCCCGTCGGCAGCCCGTGTATGGTCGTCAACACGCCCTGTCACTTCTGGTGCGTCGGCCACACATATCCACTCCGACTCGTCCCAAGCCTCGTCGGGCAGGGCTCTCGTTAATTGAGCCGTAGCACTTAGGGTTGTCAGTATGCAGCAAACGATTAAAAACTTACGCTTCATATCGGCTTGTAGTTGGTGATTCTTATTTCTTGACGAGCCGCACGCCATAGATTTCTCCAATCTGCTTGTTGGGCTTGGCCACGAACTTCACGCGCACTTGCGTCTTGCCCTGAAGCATCTCGGTGGGGATGTCGAACGTCTCGTACTTGAACTCGGAGATGCGATACTTGCCCGTGTTGTTGATGCTGGTGAGCAGTTGGTCGTCGATGAAAATGTCGAACTCGTGGCTCTTCCATTCGCCCACGCCCCAGAACTTCAAGCGCAGGGCGAGGTCGGTGAGTCCGCCAGTCTGCATCAGATAGCTGAAGTAGTGGCCGTTGCTGGCATCGCGCCAGAAGACGTCATTCGTGTTGCCCGTCTGAGAGCGGTCGGTCTCCATCTTATGGTCGGTCTCGGGCTGCTGCTCGCCTGGCTGCACTTTGTCAATGGTGCTGGCCTCGAGCGCCTGACGCTCTTGCTCTTGCTTGGCGAGGTCGTCGAGATAACTTTTGTAGTTCTGCTCC
>ODAI010614150.1_pt1 | contig 20441 bp, 15 predicted proteins | sample 1539321 | NCBI WGS metagenome assembly ODAI01 (sample SAMN02144231, study PRJEB22623) | gut metagenome | biome: sheep rumen | host: Ovis aries | place: New Zealand
ACTCGATGGGCAACCTTTGAAGCGCTTTGGCTCGCAGGGACAGCAGAAATCGTTTGTCGTTTCGATCCGCCTTGCGCAATTCGAGTTCAACTTCCAAAGAATCGGCTACAAGCCTATTTTGTTGCTCGACGACATTTTCGACAAACTCGACGACCAGCGCGTGATGAAACTTGTCCGCTTGGTGGGCGACGACCATTTTGGTCAGGTGTTTATCACTGATACCCAACAACAAAGAATCGAAAAGCTTTTTGAGGACACGCAAATCAACCACAAGATTTTCGAGGTGGTGAAAGGAACAGTCAGGGAGATAGGAGGCAGTGATGGTCTATTATGACGTTCAGCCGCTCGGCGACTTGATCAAGGCGTTTTATGCGCAGCACAAAGGACCAGAATACGTTGATGAGCTGAAAATCATCAATTCATGGCCCAATGTGGTGGGACCGTTCATCGCAAAACACACTATCGACTTGAATATCCGCAACAAGGTGCTTTTCGTCCGCGTCGATTCCGACTCTTTGCGCAATGAATTGGACTATTCCAAATCTTTGTTGCTCAACAGTTTGAATGAACTGGTAGGGAAGGAGTTCTTGACTGGAATCGTGCTGAATTAGTGCGCTATTGCCTTTTGCACATTACTATAAAATCACAATTACGGCACTTCTTCGTGTCTTCGGTTTGGGTGAAAGGCGTTTCTGTGTCGAGAATCTCTTTCACAACGGCATTCAAAAGGGTTTCCATGTCGCCGATGAACCTGTCGCCTTCAAGAAACGGCACGGGAACGTCATTCTTTTTGGGCTTGGCATGGCTGAGACCGAACTCTATGGTGTTGGCGTATCTCAATGCGTGGATTTCGGCTTCCACTGTGTTTGTTATAATATCTTGGTTCTCTTTTAGATACATGTATTCGTACATCAACAATTGCAATGCTTTCTCGGGGATTGACTTTAGGAATGTCAAGTCGTCGTCATCAGGTCTCCGAATGGGAACGGTCAGGTCTTTTGTCTCCACTTTTCCTGTCTTGTAGTCGATGACGCGAATGATGCCATTCCATTGGTCGATGCGGTCGGTGCGGCCGGCAAACCTGCAATCGCCCAAAGGGGTAGATAACGCAGCTTTCAGTTCGCCTTCGGTTTCAAGGATGATTAGCTCGTTGTTCTTGAGTTGGCTGGATGTGTATTTCAAATAGTTTTTCAGCTGTTGGCGAATGGCAACATGTTTCATGTAGTTGAAACCGACGTCGGAGAAGCCGTAAGGCATGTTTTTGGCAATGGACTGCTCTAGTTTTGCCTCCCAATGCGGCATGATTGTCGTGTCAAACAGCTCTTTCCCAATGATTTGTGTTTTGCCGTCCTTAGGGAGATAGTCGTCGAAAAGGAGTTCCAAACAGTCGTGGATGATGTTGCCTGTTACATCGGATCCGATTTCCTCTTCCACGTTGTTGTCTTTGATGTTTGCGATGTATTTAAGGAAGAATTTCAGCGGACAGGCGAGATAAGTGGATAGCGAAGTCGGGGAAAGGCCTTTTTGCTGAAGCATGGATTTCAGGCGTTCAAAGTAAGTGACTTTTGGAATCTCGATGATATTCTCGGCATCAGGTTCCGAAGCGCAATGGAACGTTTCTTCGTGCACATGGATGTTGGGATTCCGCTTCAGTTCGTGCTTGATTTGCAGGATAAAACGGCTTTCCTCACCACCAAAAGTGTCGCCTAAATTGTTGTAGTACAGATAAATATGCTCTCCATTTTGCAAGAGACGATAAAAATGGTAAGCGAAAACGGCCTGTTTTTCGGCATATCCTGGCAAGCCACATTCCAATCTTATGAAATGGGGGATGAAACTGCCCTGCGATTTGTCGGTGGGTATTATTCCCTCATTGACACTGAGTATGTGCAATCGCTTGAAATCGATGTTGCGGGTTTCGAGCAATCCCATGATTTTCAATCCGTTGGTGTTGCTGCTGTTCAGCTTGATGCTGCTGTTTGATACCAACAAACGATACAAAATCTCTATGCTGCCTAAATCACTGAGGTAATCGGAATGGCGTTCAAGCACTTGGCTGATTCGGTTCACGATTTTTCCGACCTCGCTAACTTGGTTGAGCAAAAACAACGCGCCCTTTTCTTTTTTTTGGCCTTGAATCTTTCTGGATATGAACAATAGGAGTTGGAGAATTCTGCTAATAATGTTTTCGGGCGTTTGTTTTTCATCGTTGTTCTTGATATCCAACAATATTTTTGTAAAACACTGAATGTCAGGTATGTGTGATAGAGAGTCAAGGTCAGATGCTTCTAAGACGAACTTGCCTTTGCCCAATTGTTCGGTTTTCCAGCGGTCGAATGCGGCGGTTTCTTGGGCGGTGAATACGATTTTCACCAATTCCAAGTCCATCGTATGAAGGAATGGCCAAATATACCAGCCCCGAATTTCGCGCATTTGTCCGTTTTCATTGTTTTTTCTGACGATTCGGCTTTTTCTTTCAAGGTTGAAGTAAGCTTTGATAAACTGGTTTACAGGTGTTTTTGAAATCGGATAGCCCATCGAAACGTTGAATTCCTTTATGACGTCTGTTTCAGGGATAGCGTTCAAAACGGGAATGAGAAGGTTCTCGTCGGCGAGGACTATGGCCATGTCGTCGGTTTCACTGATTTGTAAATATTCTTGCAAGGCATTGGTTTGCAGCGAGTTGCCGCTTGTTCTGACGATACTGATGTGTTTTTCCTCTTGGCTGAGTTTGTCTGTGATCCCGTTTTTCAACCAGTCGGGATGTCGGCTGAGGTAGCGTCGGGCGAAAAGTCCTGCTTCGTTCATTTCGTCGTCGATGTAGTAACGGTCGTAGTCGAAAAGGATTTCAGCTTTTCCGTTCTTCACCAACTTGTGGATAATCTGTTCTTCGCTGAGGGTAAGTGCGTTGAAGCCGGCAAATATGACAATTTTGTTGCCGACTTTTTCCAAAAGCTCTTCGTCTGAAAGATGGGCCAAATATTTGGTTATCATGCCGTAATAACCTTGTTGCTTTGCCCATAGCCGGTTTCGGAGGCGTAGGTAATAATCGTATAGCGAGGTGAAGAAATGCAAGTATTTCAGTTCTTTTTCCTTGCTTTTGGCTTCGTCGAAGTTCCAGATTTCCAGTTTTTTGTTTTGTACGACATAGTTGAAAAGATGGCTTGCGTCGATGTCGTATTGGTCGATTTCGTCGAAGTCCTTGGCCATTTGGGCCGCTTGGCTACCAAAAACGCTGAGGTCGCTGCTTTGCTCTTTATGCAGTTCCGCATCGATGTCAATTAGCTCAAATAGCATGTCGATGGTATCGACCAAGGTAATGCCACTCCATTGTGTTACAGCCTCTTGAATGGAAATCATTTGTGGCAACCAAATGTTTTGTTGGTATGTTTTTTGAAATTCCTTGCGGAGATAAAACGCGGCACGTTTGTTAGGAAAAACTATTGTAAGTTCTTGGTTTTCAAGATTGTAATAGCTTTTTATGTGTGATGCCAAACGCTGTATGAAGCTCTGTTGGTTCATTTTTCTGATGTTTTAAGGTGATTTTCAGCGTTTAGCAGCTGCTCGGGCTTGCCCAAGTCGAACCAGTAATCAGACTGGATAGGCATTGAGATGATGCGGTTTGTCTTGGCTAAAGTGAGATATAAGTCGATGACACTCTGATGTTTGCATTCGAAATTGGCAAAGAGGTCGCTGCGGAAAATGTGCATCCCGCTGAAGGCCATTTCCTTGTACTCGCCGAAACTGTCGTAGACCCATTTGAAGTTGCCGTCGGTCTTGTTGCGCCAGCCGATGAGTTGGTCGTCGTCGCGGAAAAGCAGTTTGCGGTTGGTCTCGCGGTTTTGGGTGAATAGCCACGCATCATCCTTTGAATCAATGAATTGCTCGCTTAATTGCTTGAGGTTTACGTCGCTGATGATGTCGACGTTATGCACCAAAACAGCTTTTGCGCCTTTGAAAAATGGTGTGGCTTTGACGATGCCTCCGCCAGTGTCCATTAGTTGGTCGCGCTCGTCGGAAATCTGGATGTAGGCGTCGAAACGTTGATGCATCACGAAGTCGATGATCTGTTCGCCAAAATGGTGCACGTTGATGACAATATGATGGAAGCCGTTGGCTGTCAAGTTCTCGATGCAATGCTGCAACAAAGGCTTGCCGTTGAGTGGGACCAAAGCCTTGGGCTTGTCATGGGTCAAGTCTTTGAGGCGGGTGCCGAGGCCGGCGGCCAAAATCATGGCTACAATATCGTTGTTCATGCGTTGCGTGCCTCCGTAATTTTACGTTCTATATGGTTCAGTTTCAGGTTGATGTCGGGATAGGTCGCCTTCAGCCATTCGTAGATGGTTTGGGCGAAGAAGACGCTTCTGTGTTGTCCGCCTGTGCAGCCAAACGAAATCATCAGGTTGCTGAAATGACGCTCGATGTAATTGTCGACGCTTTGGCAAACAATGGCTTTCACATGGTCTAAGAAAATATGGACTTGCGGTTTTGCCATCAGATAGTCGATGACTTCCCAATCGCGGCCTGTCTTGGTCTTGAATTCGGGCTCACGGCCAGGGTTGGGCAGGGCGCGACAGTCGAACACGAAGCCGCCGCCGTTGCCGCTGAAGTCGTTGGGATAGCCTTTCTTGAAGGAGAAACTGTTGATGGTTACTGTTAGTTTGGAGTTGAGAGTTGAGAGTTGAGAGTTGAGAGTCAGTGGATAGTTTAGAGTTGAGAGTTGGGAGATGATGGTATGGAGTTCTGGGTAGTCGGTTAGTAGATGGTTTTCGTTCCACACTGTCAATTCTTTCAGGGCGTAGGGGATGCTTTCAATGAAGTGCGATTTTTTTTGAATCAATCCTCTAAATCCGTAGGCACCAAGTACTTGCAATAATCTTAAATAAACGAAATAAGACTGGTAGAGGTCGAATTTGACCTCGTCGGGATTGACATATTGCGCCAGTTCAGTTTTGTAATAGTCAATGAGTTCGTCTCGCAGGCTTTGCGGCATTTGAGCCTTCACTTGGTAGAGCAGCGAAACCACGTCGTAGTTCAATGGACCTCTGCGTCCGCCTTGGAAATCGATGAAATACAATTCGTTGTCCTTGACCATGATGTTGCGCGATTGGAAATCACGATACATGAAAAAATCGTTTGGGGCTTGGCTGACAAAGTCGGCGAAGGCTGAGAAATCCTTGTCCAACCGCGTTTCGTTGAAGTCGATTTCCTCGTGCGGCTTCAGGAAGTAGTATTTGAAATAGTTGAGGTCGTTGAGGATGGATTGTCGGTCGAAACTCGGGGTGGGGTAGGCCTTGCTGTAGTCCAACCCTTGGTGGCCAAGGCATTGGAACTTGACGAGATGACTAAGTGCCTTCTTGAAAAGCCGGATGGTGTTTTCTCCGTATCCTCCGCTTTGCAACGCCTTTTGCACATGTGCAAACAGATTGTCGTCCCCAAAGTCGTTTTGCAGATAACAAGTCTTTTCCCCATTGATGGCTATGATTTCAGGGACGTTCAGCCCCAATTTGTGGAAGTGTTGGCAGAAGCTCAAAAAAGCCTCGTTTTCCTCGATGTTGTTGCTGTAAGTTCCTATCAACGAGCGATTTTCGGTGACAATTCTGTAGTATTTTCTCGCCGAGCCCGAGGCTGCAATGGGCAGAATATCCTTGGGCGTTTCACCGATGGAACGCGTCAGTTCAGCTAATATGTTTTGAATGTCAGGAGTTTGCATAAACTTCTATTCGTTTCTTTGGTTACAAAACTACAAAAAAGATTCAAAAGATGGGGAATAAAAACGGGTTGTCTTGAAAGAATTTGTATTTTTGCCCTCAAGTATCGCCTAAACAGCGGTGCGTTTTATTGGAAACAACCTAGCGTTAGTGCTATATTCGGAATGTCCCTGAACCTCGCAAATTCAAAAGACATTGTAAGACGAATAAGTGCCAGCGTCTACGCTATAGCGTGGACTGGACTTATCCTTACAATGGGTCATGCGAGGACCTTGGGACATTGATAAGCGCCTTTCCGCGCTTTTTCATGTCCTGAGGTTCTTTGTTTGAGCCCATCTCCTCCGAACAGATAGTCCTTGCGCTGCAAAACTATAGCGTATGGTAGAGATACCTGTCTCTTCCCATTTCTTCACCAACAGATGTGGGAACACTTTGATGAAAGAGTTAGAGGGCATACTCGAAAACAACCCTCAAGTGAAGAACCTCGATGCAGTTGTAGGTTTCCTCCGTGCATCGGGCTATTTCACTTTGCGGCCTTTCCTTGACAATATTAATAAAGTGCGCATCCTGATTGGCATTGACGTGGACAAATACATTGCTCATGCCCACCAAAGGGGCGAGCTCTTTTTTTGTGCCGAGGAACAAGTGAAGGAGGAATGCTTGCAGCTGCTGAAACAAGACATTGAAGCGTCGCACTACACCAAACAGGTGGAAGACGGTATGCTCCAAATGGTGCAGGACATGATTGACGGCAAGTTGGAACTCCGTGCCCATCCTTCCAAAAAGATACATGCCAAATTCTACATCCTTTATCCCGACAACTACAACCAACATACTTTTGGCGCTGCCATCACGGGAAGCAGCAACTTGAGTGGCAATGGATTGGGCATCGGCGACGACAAGCAATATGAGTTCAACGTCAAGCTGACCCAATTTGACGATGTGGATTTTGCCAAACAGGAGTTTGAACAACTTTGGCAAGAGGCCGAAGGCGTACCCATCGATGCTACGGACTATCAAGCCGCGCTTGACAAAACCTATCTGAAGGGCGATGTGACGCCATACGAGCTTTATATCAAGATGTTGATGGAGTATTTTTCCGACCGCGTATTGGAAGTGGACCAAGACGATCCTTTCGATATGCCTGAAGGCTACGAAAAGTTTGAGTACCAGATGGATGCCGTTGTCGAAGGCTACCAAAAACTGATTCGTTACGATGGCTTCTTCCTTGCCGATGTGGTCGGTTTGGGCAAAACGGTCATCGCCACGATGATAGCCAAGAAGTTCCTGATTGAGAACGGACGCGACAACACGAAGATTCTCGTGGTTTATCCGCCGGCGGTGGAACACAACTGGAAGACCACCTTCAAGGATTTTGGCATCGACAAATACACACGGTTTGTCAGCAACGGCAGTCTTTCGAAGATTCTTGACGATGACAACTACAACTATTGGAACGCCGATGAGTACGACTTGGTGCTGGTTGACGAGGCACACAAGTTCCGCAACCATACCACGGGCGCATTCCATCAATTGCAGGAAATCTGCAAGATGCCTCGCGTGGAGACGGGCAACATCCCTGGCTACAAGAAAAAGGTGATGCTGATTTCGGCCACGCCGATGAACAATTCGCCCGCCGACCTGTATTATCAAATCCTGATGTTCCAAGACCCGCGTCATTGCACCATCGACGGTGTGCCCAACTTGACCGCCTTTTTCTCGCCTTTGGTTGTGGAGTTCAGGAAGATGCGCCAACAAGCGAACTTCGACCTCGTGCAATTCAAGAAGCTTGCAGAGCGTGTGCGCGACAAGGTAATCAAGCCACTCACCGTAAGACGAACCAGGACAGACATCGAGAGTGTCGCTCGCTACAGCAAAGATATTCATGGATTTCCCAAGGTGGCTAAACCCATCAAAAAGGAGTACGAGTTAAACGACCATTTGGCTACCCTGTTTGAGGAGGCAATACAGACCTTGGACAAGAAGCTGAATTACGCGCGCTATCAGGCCATTGCATATCTGAAGCCTGAAGTTTCCAATGGCTTGTACGACAATGCGGAACTCATCAGCCGCAGCTTGGCTGGCATTCGCAAAAACGGCTTGGTGAAACGATTGGAAAGCAGTTTCTATGCCTTCAAGATTTCTGTGGACAATTTCCGCCAAGCCAACCAAAACCTGATTAGCATGTGGGAAAACGACAGGATTTTCATCGCTCCCGATATGGACATCAACAAGATGTATGAGGATGGCTTGACGGATGACGAAATCGAGGAGAAACTGAACCAAAAAGCCGAGGACAATCCAAAGAACGCCGTTTTCAAGCGGGATGATTTCAGACCTGAATATATCGATATGCTCCGCAAAGATCAGGAGTTGTTGGATGAGATGTGGTTGGAATGGGAGTGCATCGATGATGACGACGACTCCAAGTTTGCCAGGTTCGAAGACCTATTGAAGCACGAGCTATTCAAGAAAGACCGCAACCCAGAAGGAAAAGTTGTGGTGTTTTCCGAAGCAGTGGACACTATCGAATATCTAGCACGCCGTATCAACCGCAAGGATGTCTTGGTGGTTTCGGCCCATAACCGCAGCCAACTCTTCAAGACCATTCGCGAAAACTTTGATGCCAACTGGAAACTGAAAAAAGACGAATATAACATCATTTTGACTTCGGATGTGTTGGCCGAAGGCGTCAACTTGCATCGTTCCAACATCATCATCAACTACGACACGCCTTGGAACGCCACCCGACTGATGCAGCGCATTGGCCGTGTGAACCGTATAGGCTCCACGTCCGGCACGATTTACAACTTTGTTTTCTATCCTTCCCGCCAAGGCAACAAGGAAATCAAGCTGAACCAAATTGCGCTGAGCAAGATTCAGACCTTCCATACCACCTTTGGCGAGGACAACCAAATCTATTCCACAGAGGAAATCATCGACCGCGACCTTGACAAGCTCTTTTCGGAAGGATTGAAGCGTGAACAGGAAGACCGCAATCAGGAGTTGCCCTTCTATGAGGAGTTGCGCAGTCTTTACCAGCAAAACCGCAAGGAGTACAAACGCATCGAAAAGCTGTCGCTGCGTAGCCGCACTGGTCGTGAACCACATCAAGTTGATGGCGTTACGCTTTCGGGCGACACGTTGGTTTTCCTGAAGACCAATTTCCGAAAAGTCTTCTATTTGGTCAACGATGAGCAGTCACGCGAGTTGTCGGTGTTGGATGCATTGAACTACTTCAAGGCCAATTCCGAAGAGAAACCTGTACCAAGGATTAAACAACACCATGACCATGTGGAGAAAGCGCTCCAAACCTTTATGGCCACCAAGGAAGAAGAGTTGCACGAGGAAGAAGCGAACCAAAACCAGCGTAGCAACTTGGGTGCTCAGGTGACAACAGCCGTCAGCCTTATCAACAGCATGTTGCCACACATCGAGGATGGCGACACCCGTCTGAAATTGGTGCAGTTGAAAGAGTTGGCCGAGCGAGGCACCATCACCTACATTGCGAAACGCCTGCAACGCATACAAAAAGACCTTCAACGCAAAGGTGGCAGCAAGGCGAAGATGGACTTCGACGAGGCCTTGAAGCAGGTGCTCGACATGGCTAACCACTATAACGCCTACTATCGCGACACCCAACAGACAGAGGAAGAATCTGCCGCCACAATCATTTTGTCTGAAAGTTTCCAAAAATAAAACCGTCACATGAACTACAAGGAAATTATTGAATCGAGATACGATCGCAAAAACTGGCAACTGTTGTTGCACGACATCTTTGGCAGCAAAATCAAATTCTGGAGCACGCCTTCTGTGGTGGCTACAAACAGTCCCTTTGCCAAGCAAGCCCTATGGTTGGGCAAAATCACGCTGAGCGACGAGCAGACCATAGCCGTTTATGAAGTGGAGCTTGCCGACAGCGTCGATATTGAGCGCAACCGCCGTGGCATTCGCGATATGCTGCTCACCGCCTGGCGCAACAATGGGAATGCCGGAGCATTCATGTTCTGCTATCGCAAGAATGAAAGTGTGCTTCGTTTCTCCTACGTCAGCGAGTCGTGGAAGTTTGCCGACGATGGAAGTTATCAGAAAGAATCCACCGACACGAGGCGTTTCACCTATCTTTTGGGAGAAGGCCATCGCAGTCGCACTGCCATCCAACAGTTTGAGCATTTGCGCGATAGCAACCTTTCACTGAAAGATTTGACCAAAGCCTTCTCAGTGGATGCCGTCAGCGACATGTTCTTTGACGGTTACAAGAAACAATATGAGAATATCATCTTCTACGTCACCGGCAAGCGGATGGTGAAAGTGGCCAACAAATGGGAGGAGCGTCTTGAAGGCAAACCTTGTGAAACCATCATGCAACAGTTTGCCCGTTTTCCCAACCCAGAGAAATCCATACGCGACTACGTGAAGAAGCTGATGGGACGTTTGGTGTTTCTCCAGTTCCTCCAAAAGAAAGGTTGGTTGGGCGTGCCGGCGAATGCGGCGTGGGGAGAAGGTGATGCCGAGTTTATCCAAAACATCTTTGCACAATGCGACGACAAAGACCATTTCGTAGATAATGTGCTGGAATTGCTCTTCGATGACCTCAACAGCGAGAATGAGAAAAAGTTGCCACAGTATCGCACCCCATATTTGAACGGCGGCTTGTTTGAACGAGATGCAACTGACGACACCTCGTTTCCTTTACCAGCACAATACACTCAAAGCCTGCTTGATTTCTTTGCCTCCTACAACTTCACTATCGATGAGAATGACCCCGACGATGCCGAGGTGGGCGTTGACCCCGAAATGCTGGGCCGTATCTTCGAGAACTTACTTGAAGACAACAAGGACAAAGGCGCGTTCTACACGCCCAAGGGAATCGTCAGTTACATGTGCCGCGAGAGCTTGATTGCCTATTTGCAGACAGGCATTGAGGATGAACTAACGAAAGAAGCCATTCGCCAGTTTGTGACCACGCATCAGATGCAGGAGCATTTGCCCGAGAATACCGACCAGTTGTTGAAAGACGTGAAAATTTGCGACCCCGCCATTGGTTCTGGTGCCTTTCCGATGGGTTTGTTGAAAGAGTTGTTCCTCTGCCGTACTGCCTTGGAAGGCATCAGCCAACACCAAGCAGCGGAAATCAAGAAGCATATCATCCAACAGAATGTCTATGGCGTTGACATCGAGCGAGGTGCCGTTGACATTGCCCGTTTGCGCTTTTGGCTTTCACTCATTGTTGATGAGGAAACACCGCAGGCATTGCCCAACCTTGATTTTAAGATTATGCAAGGCAACTCGCTTTTGGAGCAGTACAAGGGCGTTGACCTTTCCACGATGACGGAAAAGAAAGCGGATGACACAGGAATGCTCACCTTCTTCGACGACATGATTGATGTGTATCGCAAAGAACTTCGCGACATGCTTGTTCAATACTTTGATTGCACCGACCACATAGAAAAGCAATCCCTTCGCATTCGCATAATTGAAAATGTGAAGCAACAACTCTGGGATCAACACATCAAAGTGGATTTTGGCAACCTTGACCTTTCAGGAAATGACCAGTTTTTCCTTTGGCATACTTGGTTCCATGATGTGTTTTCCAAAGGTGGTTTTGATATTGTTATTGGGAATCCGCCGTATGGAGCAAATATAGACAATATCATTGAAGTATATAAAAAGAAATTCAAGGAGTTAGTAAAGAATTATGCAGATATTTATAAGATGTTCATTGGAGAAGGCCTTGGCATATTGAATTCAAATGGCGTTTTGTGCTATATTACTCCAAACACATTTTTAAGTCAGCCACGTTATAAAGATATTCGTTCTTTCATCATTAATTACAATGTTGAGAGAATTGTTAATCTTGGGATGGGTGTTTTTGAAAATGCAGTAGTCCCTGTTTGTATTTCAATCATTCAAAATGCACCAAATAATGGTAGTTATGACTATTATGATGCAGCTAATCTAACTAGATTTCATTTTGAATCGATAGGATGTTGTATGGTAAGTATAGCAGAAATACAAAAATTCGCGGATTTGAATTTTATGCCATCCAATAAAACCGACACGCTCTTTTTTGATGATGTTTTTGATATTCGTGATGCTGGCATTCAATACCATAGGAGTAATATCGGTCTAAAAAACAAAGGAGGAAATGATTTATACGAGCGTTTATTTAGTGACAATGGAAATTACTTTCTTAATAGTCATCCTGTCTGGTATGGAAAACTAATTAATCGCTATTTTAAGTCCCCATCTACAGATGAATTCTTTAATCTTGACTACAAAACAGTATTGAAGTCTAACGAACAAGTTAGTTTCAATAAAGAGGCTTTTTCAAGGAAAGAAAAGATTATTTGGAGACAAACAGCGCCGTATCCAATTGCAACCATAGACAACAACTATATCTGGTTCAGAAATACGATTCAATGTGCGTGGATTAGAGAAGATTTCGAAAATCAAATTAGTTTGATGGCCGCTCTTGCCATCTTCAATTCGCAATATATAAAGTATCAGTACAATAAGATTGTTCAAGAATCTGGCAGAGTGTTCCCTCAAGTAAAACTAACTCATCTAAAAAAACTACCAATTACTATTCCTGACGAAAAAACAAATAAAGAATTAGAGCGCTTAGCATCAACAATAATAAATGCCAAGTGTTCTAATCCCTCGACAGACACCTCTTCATTAGAATCCGAAATTGACCGTTTGGTTTATCAACTTTACGGGCTTACTGAAGAGGAAATAACGGTGATAGAAAGATCATAATGCGGCCAGTTTATAGTTATTGATCAGAAAGCCCCTTATGTCAGATAAAACTTGTATTTTTGCAAAAAAATAAAGGAATGGATAATAAAAAGATTTCTCCAGCTGCAATATTGGCATTAAAAGAGGCATTAATTCATATTTATTGGAAGAAAGATGAATTAAAACAATTTGTATATCAATCTGTGGCGAACAAGCGTTTCCTTGCTACTATTGACTTTACCCAAGTAAAAAGACAAACAGTTGAAGATATTGTGATGAGAATGGCTGATAGGCAAGATATTTATCGCGAGGATTTGCTTTCTTTGATTTTTGCTGTAACGGACATGACAGATTTTAGTCATCTAGAAAAATGGGAGGATGGAGATAAAAAAGTAAAATATGCTCAGCAAAGTGTAGAGGCTTTAAGAAAGCAAACACAAGGTTACCTTCAAATACAACAGGAAAAGCAAAGAATGCAAGAAAACAAAGAGAGGTATGACACATTGCAAAAAAAGACAAAAGCAATTACGGACGAATTAAGCAATCTTAAAAAATTGTTTTTTGATCTATCATTACAACCCAATCACCAAAACAGAGGTTTGGAATTTGAGAGATTTTTAAATCGGTTATTTCTTCTTTATGATTTAGATCCCAAATGCTCATATAAGGCACAGGGAGAACAAATTGATGGTGCGTTTGTTCACGACAATCAACATTATTTGATTGAGGCGAAATGGGTAGAATCACCTATGCCTAAATCGTCAATTCAATCCTTTCAAGGTAAGGTTCGCAGTAAACTAAAAACAACACTTGGTCTTTTTATCTCAATAAACGGCTTTTCTAAAGAATGTATTGAATATCTTAACGCGGATGACATAATCCTTATGGATTCACAGGATATTTTGAATGTTTTGGAAATGAGAATCAGTCTTACGGATTTGCTCTACCGTAAGAAACAACGGGCATCTCAAACCGGTGAAGTGCTTTTTCATCCAATTTGAGAATTGAAGTCAAAACAAATCAAAAGACCAAACGTGGCAAAGGTCTTTTGAAAACCAGCTTGCGTACGATAATTAGTCCACGGTTCTCTTTTCTGACTCCATTTTCATCTTTTCCAACCCCTTTTTCACCATTGTTTCGGCAAGTTCTTTTCGCCATTTCTTGGCATCGTACCTGATATGGGGGTGGGTGGCAAGTCGATTTTGTCACGTGTTTTTCATCGGATTCGATTAACAATATCTGACTTTTTTCCATGGTGGTGGCATTGATACCATTATTTTCGTACTTTTGCAGAAAAAAGAGCTGAATGTATATGAATAGATTAACGATCAAGAACATAGGGCCATTGAAGAGTGTATCTGTCAATCTTGCCAAATATAATCTTTTTATTGGCTCACAAAGTTCGGGTAAGAGCTGTATTCTAAAAATAGCCTCATTTTGCAATTGGGTAGAGAAACGAATCGAATTGAGCCAGTCTCCTGATGACTATTTGAATGAGGTCAGTTTCTGGAAAAGGCTTGTCGATTATCACAGAATGAACGGCTTCATAAAAAAAGGTTTTCTGATTAAATATGAATCTCCTTTTATGGCCTTTTCCATTTCTGGGTCCCCCGAGAGCATTCAGTTCTCGTTTAAGTGGAAACCACGTAACAGGTGGCAATATTGTCGGCCTCAAATAGCATACATACCTGCCGAACGCAATATTGTGGCTGTTATTCCTAATTGGTTCGACATCTCTTTCAGTAACGACAACAATACTCGAGGTTATATGTCAGACTGGGAGAATGCCCGCAATACGTTTTCACAATACTACAAGCTTGACATCCTAAATCTTGGGGTTTCATATTATATGGACAATGGACTGCACAAAGAATCAATTCTGATTGACAAAAACACCGAAATCGCATTTCAAAACGCATCAAGTGGTCTCCAGTCCATCGTTCCACTTTGTGGATTGATAAACTATCTGACGTATCATGAAATACACCGCCCTCGTAAATTAAGTGTGGCACAGGAACGCGAACTGAACAACCTACAAGATATACTGTATAAAGAGAGGTTCACTCAATCGAATGGTACTATGGCTGTAGGTCGAGTTGATGACATCACAAATACCTATCCTGAACCTCGGATTAAATTTTTCGGCTCGTTTAAGGAAGAATCTCGGTTTAGCGAAATTGTTGAGAATTATTCCTTAACCCAATATGTTTCCATCTATCTTGAAGAGCCCGAAGAAAACCTTTTCCCTTCTACACAATACGAGTTGGTGAAATGGATGGCTGAACAAATCAACAGCACAAAGAACAATAGCCTTTGTATAGCTACGCATAGTCCTTATATCCTGTCGTCATTTAATAACCTTATTCAAGCAGCCGACAGCAAAGACAATATAAACGTGGAATCGGTTGTTGGCAAATCCACCGCAATACCATTTGAAGAAATCAATGTTTATGCCGTAGATAAGGGCACTGTCAAAGACATAAAAGACTACGAGCTGAGACTGATCTCCCAAACCGAGTTGGATGCTGCATCAGATGCCATCGCGTCCGATTTCTCAAAACTACTTGAACAATGAGAGAGATACCTGCACATTGTACCACAAAAACAACCAATCCCCTCATTGTTTTTTCCGAGAAAAAATCAAGGATAGCTTTTGAGAATCCCAATCATAACTCCTATTTGGCAATTCAGGTGGATGGTTGCGTTTTTAGTGCTGCCGATGGACCTAAATGCGACAAGTTGCTTGAAAGTGAGATGTATGCCGACCAGTATTTCGTTGAATTAAAGGGTGGTGACACAATGAAAGCCGTGGAACAACTGAAAGAGACAATAGAAAAACTTCCGCCACGACAGAGAGAGGCAAAACGAATGGCTTTTGCCGTGTTTTCAAACACTTGTCCCAAAAACGACACGAAACGACAAACCATTGAAAAAAGGTTTCGCAATAAGGGGGTATGCATAAAGTTTTGTAGGACAGGTGATGCTTTCTTATTAGAAAGATAGAGGTAGGGAACTAGATGGCTTTTCAATAGATGTCATGTTTGCCCGACATCAAGAGTTTTCCTCAGTCCTGCAAGAATGGAATTGGCCATAATCACAAACACAATTCGGTCATAAACGCTAATTTGTGCAGGCCGTGGCGGATAATAAGGGTCGGTGACCATTTTGGACCGGTCAAAACATTCCCCAATGCCTAACCAAGTGTCTATACCCACTTTCTTCCGCTCTTTTTCTTCATCCGACCAAACGTCATTCATTTCAATTTGATGTTTGAACATTGCCCTGTAATAATCATACAATCGGTGTAGGTCATCTCTGGTGAAAGGTTTTATTTCAGGTTCGCATAATGCGGAGTAAAGTGAGGCTGTAACGGCTTTTACTCCTGACTGATTGTAGATTATCTCTGATTCGTATTTGGCTAGTTTTGTTTTGTCCATGATGTTTGATTTATTTCTGCAAAAATACACAAATTCCGTGGCAAAATGTATGATAATTGAAATATTTTGTATTTTTGCCACGCAAAACAAGGTGGTAATGGAAAAAACAATCACAGGCAGAAACCTGAAAGCCTTGCGGGAGGCCAATGGCTATACGCAGGAGAAAATGGCTGAATATCTTGGTGTTGGGCGTTCGGCTTACGCCAACTATGAGGCAGGCGAGCGCGAAACACCTTTGGAAGTGCTGCAAAAGGCTGCGGATTTGTTCGGCTGCGAATTGGCGCTTCTTTTCGAGGAAGACGAAACGGCAGTCCGCAATATGCTGGTCTGCGCCTTCCGCGCTGATGACCTTAGCGCTGATGATATGCGAGAGGTGGCCTCGTTCAAGAGCGTTGTGATGAATTATCTGAAGATGGAAAGGCTGTTGGGAAAATGAAAAAGCTGAACCTTGAAACAGCCGAAATCCTTGCAGGAAAGATGCGAAGCGAGTTGCTGCGTGTTTCCGCAACGGAGCCGCTCAATATGAAAACGGTTCTCCGCCAGTTGAATGTGATGACACTCTACCGGCCTTTGTCGGACAAACTATTTGGATTGTCTTTGCTGACTCCTGACAAAAAGCATCGTTTTATGTTGGTGAACAGCAATTCGAGACGAGGACGGCAGCATTTTACCATAGCGCACGAGTTGTACCATCTTTATTATGACGAGAATCCCCAACCGCATTTCTGCGACAACTCAATCTATACCGATGCCGTAGAGAGGTCGGCCAACCTGTTCGCTTCCGCTTTGCTGATGCCGAAGGAGGGCTTGCTGAAAAACATTCCATCCGATGAGATTGTCAGCAAAAGTGTCAGTATTGACACGTTGCTTCGGATGGAGCATCTTTATGGGGTTTCACATCATACTTTGGTGGTGAGGCTGAAGGAATTGCGCATTATCAGTCCTGTGTCAGCTGACGAGTTGTTGGCGATTTCGATTACGCAGGAGGCAGCCTTGCGAGGATATGATGTCGAACTCTATTCAAAAGGAAACGAGGGATTGGTCATTGGTGATTTTGGCTCCAAGGCCCGTAAGTTATTCGACGAGGAAAGGATTTCTGAAGGGCATTATCTCGAACTGCTCAACCTAATCGGCTATGGAGAAGGTCAAAATCATACCACCTATCTGACTACGATTGATTTCCTGTATTATGCAATGAAGCGAGGAAAGATGTCTGCTGAAGAATGTGAACAGTTTGTCAAGGATGTGTTGGCAAAAGGAAGCAAGTTGCCAACGGTGGATTTTGAGCATTATTTGCCTAATAACCAAGCCTAAGTTCAACATAGAAGTGCGAAAAAATAGGCGAGGTTACACGTCGGCATTAATTGAAATGCCAGAGTAAATCATCAAGCCCTTTTCCCTGGTGTTTTGAACTAGGAATACGTTGGAGGAATAGCAATACAAAATGAAAAAAGGGAGACCGTAGTCTCCCGAAGATTAACTAATTTTGCATTGCTATGTACAAACAATTAATCTCGGAGCAAAGATACACAATTGAGGTGTTGCTCAAACAGGAGTGGAAGAAAAAAGACATCGCGGCCGCGATAGGCGTGTCCGTGTCGACCGTCTATCGGGAGACGAGCCGCAACAAGGGGAAGCACGGGACGTACACGCACGGCCTGGCGCAAGAGTTGGCCGACATGCGCAAGGAGCGACTTCCCGGGAACAGGAAGATCCCCAAGCGTGTGACGGACGAGGCGGTGAGGTTGTTGCGCGAGGAGCAGTGGTCGCCAAAGCAGATATCGGGCTGGATGGCGCTCAAAGGGATCCGCATATCCCATGAGACGATATACAAGATCGTTCGCAGGGACAGGTTGGAAGGGGGTGAACTCTACAAGAGTTGCCGCCACCAACTCAAGAACAGGAAGCGTCCCGTCGGGGCTGTCGGGCGCATCCCCAACCGCGTGAGCATACACGACCGTCCGGCGGAGGCAGACGGCAAGCGTTTCGGCGACTGGGAGATGGATCTCATCACGGGCAAGGACGGCAGCGGAGCCATCCTCTCGCTCACCGAACGCAGCACCAACTTCCTCTTCATCGAACTCCTCCCGCACGGGAAGAACGCCAAGGAGGTGGCCAGAACCGCAGCGAGGCTGTTGTTCCCTTACAGGAAGCATGTGCTCACCATCACCACCGACAACGGCCTTGAGTTCGCCTGCCATGCCGACCTGTCCAAGGCCCTCAAGGGTGTACCCGTCTTCTTTGCCGACCCTTATGCGTCCTGGCAGAAAGGGGCTGTAGAACACGCCAACAAACTCGTCCGACAATACATCCAAAAAGGTACTGACTTCAAGGACATTAACAACGATTCCGTCAAGCAAATCCAGTACAAAATCAACAGGAGACCAAGGGAAAAACTCAACTTCGACTCCCCTAAAAACAGGTTCTTTCAACTTTGCATCTAAATTTACGCTATCTTTGCACTTGCTATTTGAACCTGCGAATGCAAAAAGTGATGAAAAACCTATCCGAAAACCGCAAAAGTTGTATTTTTGCACGATTAAAAAAGAATTGAGATGGCTACTTTGATTGATGCTTTTGATGTGGATACTTGTCCGCCTTTACAGATGGTACCAAATCGTGTTTCCGAACTTGAACGGGCTATTCCCATGAGTGAACTTCTTGTTTTGGTGAAAGAGGACATTCATGCCATGTATGAAAAGGCTAAACAATGAAGAACCAAGTGCTTGCATTACCCGAAGTAAGGGATTACTTTTCCGAGTTGATACGGGTATTGTATGAAAAGGATTATTTCAGTTTTGAATCAGATGCCATTGCGTATGTAACTGACTTGTTTTCCGACATTGAGCAAAACCTTCCAACAAAGCCCAGAAAACCAGCTCCTTCTTATTTTGAAAGATACGGGAAGGATATGTTTTACACATCCTTTAAAAAGAACAAACACACACAATGGTTTGTGTTTTTCAACATTTATACAGATAGCCTTTTAGATATTCGGACATTTCTCATTCGATATGTGAGCAACAATCATGTGATAGCAAGATATTTTGAGTTCTAAGATCAAACAATTCAATAATTCTAATATGAAAAAAGCATTATCCATTTTTACCCTTTTGCTCCTGATGGCCACTGCTATGCAAGCCCAGGACGCAACCAACCAAAAGAAACCCGATTGGGCGAGATGGCACTATCTCTCCGAAGCTGAGATGCACGACACCTCGCGTGGCATGAACTTCGTCGAGACCGACCCGCCCACGGGAGAGCCGCGCTTCGTGGCCGAATTCGAGCCTATGCAAGGCGTGATGATCCGCTATCCCCTCGGCATCCCGACGAGCCTCGTGGCACAGTTGTCAAACAACTGCATGGTGTATTGCATCGTCAGCAGTTCGCAGCAAGACAGCGCACAAAACGAATTCCAAAGCGCAGGCGTCAACATGAGCAACATGACCTTCATCAACGCCCCTACCGACTCCTATTGGGTGCGCGACTACGGCCCGTGGTACATCTTTGAAGACCGCCATCCCGCCATCGTCGACAATATTTACAACCGTCCTCGTGAATATGATGACGAAATCCCGGGCGTGTTTGCCAACTTCTGGAACATCCCCATGTATGGCATGAGGCTTGAACACACTGGCGGCAACATGATGGAAGACGGCCGTGGCCACGGCGTGAGCGACGACCTCGTTTTGACCGAGAACGGCAATAACGAGCAAAACGTCCGCGACAAAATGCGCGACTATCTCGGCATCGACCCCTACCACATCACCATCGACCCGCAAGGCGAATACATCGCCCATGTGGACTGCTGGGGCAAGTACCTCGCTCCCGACAAGATCTTGATCGCCCGCCTGCCTGAGAGCAACCCGCGCTATCAATACTACGAGCAAGTGGCCGAATACTTCGAGACCACCAACTGCTGCTGGGGCTATCCTTACCGCGTGTATCGTGTGGACGAACCCGGTGGCTACACCGTGGCTCCCTACACCAACAGTCTCATCCTCAACAAGACCGTGTATGTGCCGATTGGCACTAACAATACTTACAACCAACAGGCTCTTCAAGTCTATCAAGAAGCCATGCCGGGCTACACCATCGTCGGCGTGAACGGAAGCTGGCAAAACACCGACGCTTTGCATTGCCGCACCCGTGGCGTGATGGACTTCGAGATGCTCTTCGTCGACCACCGCAATGTGCTCTTTGGCGAGCAGGAATGGCAAGACTCCATCCCCGTCGTGAGCAAGTTCATCGCATATAGTGGAGCCAACTTGAAGCAAGACTCCCTCCTTGTTTATTACAGCATCGATGGCGGCGCTTACCAGACGGCCCACATGACCGCCACGGGCAACCCTGACGAGTATGTCGGCTACATCAAAGGCTACCAAGGCGAGTCGGAGATCGATTACTATGTGTTTGGCGCCGACGAATCGGGACACCGCTACACGCAGCCCGTCTTCGCCGACCTCGACCCGCACCACTTCACCGTGGGCGCACACGAGCCTACGGGCGACTTGGTGATTATTCCAGATACGCTGTGGTTCACCCAAATGGG
>ODAI014499897.1_pt1 | contig 20434 bp, 17 predicted proteins | sample 1539321 | NCBI WGS metagenome assembly ODAI01 (sample SAMN02144231, study PRJEB22623) | gut metagenome | biome: sheep rumen | host: Ovis aries | place: New Zealand
CCTCTCTTGCTCGTGTGGCGAGAGCTCGTGTGATGAGAGCTCGTGCGGTGAGAACTCGTGTGGTGAACGCTTGGCGGCTACTGTATGCCGTCTTCGCGCAGCTACTGTATGCCGTCTTCGCGCAGCTACTGTATGCCGTCTTCGCGCGGCTACTGTATGCCGTCTTCACGCAGCTTCTGCTGCCATTTCCAGGCAGATCGGAGCACGTCGTCGGTAGGTGTCTCTGCCTTCCAGCCCAACACTTTGTTGGCTTTATCGACATTGCCCCAGACCTGCTCGATGTCACCCTCGCGGCGGGGCGCAAAGGTCCAGTTGAGCTTGACGCCGGTGGCACGCTCGAAGCCTTCGACGACCTCAAGGGTAGAGAGTCCGCGGCCCGTTCCGATGTTGAACACCTCGACGGCATCGGTCTCCGGCTTGTCGAGCACACGCTCCATGGCCTTGACGTGAGCCTTGGCCAGATCGACCACGTAGATGTAGTCGCGGATGCAGGTGTGGTCGGGGGTGTTGTAGTCGTTGCCGAAAATCTTCAGCTGCTGGCGAATGCCGATGGCCGTCTGCGTGACAAAGGGAATGAGGTTCATGGGCACGCCGTTAGGCAGCTCGCCGATGAGTGCCGAGGGGTGGGCACCGATGGGGTTGAAGTAGCGCAGGATGATGCTCTTGATGGGCGCGCCGCTGTGGATATAGTCCTGTATGATTTCCTCGTTGATCTGCTTCGTATTGCCGTAGGGCGAGAGTGCTTTCTGGATGGGGGCCTCTTCGGTGACGGGCAGGTTCTCGGCGGTAGGCTGTCCATAGACGGTACACGACGACGAGAAGATGATGCCCTTCACGCCGTGCTTGGGCATGAGTTCGAGCAGGTTGATGAGCGAGGTGAGGTTGTTGCGATAGTAAAGCAGGGGCTTTTCGACGCTCTCGCCAACGGCCTTGGAGGCGGCGAAATGGATGATGCCCTCGATGGCGGGGTACTTGGTGAAGACGCGCTCCATGGCCTCCATGTCGCAGCAGTCGCACTGCTCGAAGGCGGGTCGGATGCCCGTGATTTTCTCGATGCCGTCGATGACGGCAGCATTGGAGTTGGAGAGGTTGTCAACGATAACCACCTCGTAGCCTGCCTGTTGCAGTTCAACGGTGGTATGGCTGCCTATGAAGCCGGTACCACCGGTAACAAGAATTGTCTGTTTCATTTTAGTCGTTGATTTATAGTTTATAAACAATGTGTAGCATGCGATGCAGTTTACGATACGATTTTGAAGCGTATGCGGAACGAGCGTTCCTGCTCGTCCCAGTTGGTGCCCAGCATCTCGAAGCGGCCTATCTGGCCTGTGGAGCGCACATGGCGCCCGATGCACGGACAGACATCGAAGTCGCCGATGCGTACCAGCCGGACGGTGTCGCTGGCATCGGCAGGTAGCCGGTCGCCGCTGACACCGTCGGGCAGATGGTAGCGATCGACATACTCGAAGGTGACAGGCAGGTCGTCGGCTATCAACCGGAGCATTTCCCGCTCGATGTCGCGCTCTTCCTGCCGCGAGGGCTTGTGGTCGATGTGGAAACTCATCTTGCTTTTCTTGCGCTCGATATGGGCGTTGTAGGAGCGTTCGCATCCGAACATGCGCACCATCACCTGGTTGAGCAAGTGCTCGGCGGTGTGTGCAGGAGGATATTCCTCCTTGTTGTGCTCGTTGAAAATATAGTCGTCTGCCATTGCCTTGGAATATATCAAATCATAAACTTCAAGCGTCAAACGTCAAATCATAAACTTCAAACGTCAAACCTTCATCTTCCACACCCTGACGCCACGGGCGGGCACCAACATGCGCACCTGTCCGTCGGGGCGTAGCATCATGCTCTCGCGCTCCTTGGTAAGCAAATCGACAGCCATAACTTTCTTTTCCTTGACAGAAAGATAGTCGAAAGCATGAGCGGGCAGCGTGACATTGATTTCCGCCTCGCTGTCGTCGAAGTTGGCAGCCACCAGGAGCAGCTCGCCTGCCGCCTTGCGCAGGAAGACATACTGCCGCTGCAGGTGCTGGTTGACATACATGAGGTCGAAGCAGAGGCCGTCGGTGACAGCCTTCTCCTTGCGGGCCAGCAGCATCAGCTTCTTATGGATGGCCTGTAGCTCGACCTCGGCATCCGTCAGCTGGCGGGTTGCCGCACGGCAAAGGGTGTCAATGCTCCAATAGTCGAAGATGGTGGTGCGCCCGTCGTGCCCGCTGAATCCCTCGCTGTCCATGCCCGGCTCGCCATATTCCTCGCCGGCATAGAGCATGTAGGGGTTCTGGTGCATCAGCAGGAGCGCCGCCAGTGCCGGCACCGCCTTCCGCCCGTCGGCAGCAAAGAAATCGCTGGCCACACGCTGCTCGTCGTGGTTCTCCAGGAAATAGAGCATGTGCGTGCGGATGTCGTCGGTCTGCTGCCATGCCTGACTGATAGCCGATGTGGGAGCCTGATGGGCTATGACGGCCCGCATGGTGTCGTACATGCCCACCTTGTCGTAGAGCCAGTCGAAGCCGTTCTTCAGGTAGCGGCGGTAGTCGAAGGGGTTGTACACCTCGCCGATGAACAGGATATGGGGATAGCGCGCCCGGACGGCCTCTGTGGCATAATGCCAGAAGTCGGTGGGCACCATCTCGGCCATGTCGCAGCGGAAGGCATCGATGCCCTTTGAAGCCCAGAAGAGCAGGATGTCGGTCATCTTCTTCCACGTATCGGGAATGGGGTCGAAATGGCCTATGCACCCGGCATAGTAATCTACGCCGTAGTTCAGCTTGACGGCCTCATACCAGTCGGTCTTGCTGGGCGCACAGTCGAAATGGTCGTTGCCGGTAGCCTTGGCCGGTTCCTCGATGTATGGCTCCTGTTGGCCTGCGTAGAGGTCGAACCAGGGGGCGAAGCGTTCGCCGGGACAATAGTAGAAATTGTTCTGCGGGTCGAAGCCGCGAGATACTTCATCGGAAGCCCCCAAGTCTTTGACATGGCGAGGCTTACAGATTGACTTGTACTGGCGAGCCACGTGGTTTGGCACGAAGTCGATGACCACCTTCATGCCCGCCTCGTGGGTGCGTTCCACGAGCTGTTCAAACTCCTGCATGCGCTTCCGCACGTTTACCGCCAAGTCAGGATCGACATCGTAATAGTCGGTGATGGCGTAGGGCGAGCCTGCCCTACCCTTCACGATGGCTGGATGCTGGCGGGGGATGCCATAGCCGCTGTAGTCGGTCTGTGTGGCATGGCGGATAATGCCCGTAAACCACACATGGCTGATGCCCATCGCGGCGATGTCCTTCAGCACCTTTGGCGTCAAGTCGTTCATCTTGCCGCAGCCGTTCTCCACAATGGTGCCATTGGGCTTGCGGGTGGTGTTGCGATTGCCGTACAGGCGCGTAAAGACCTGATATATAATGAATTTATCCATCCGTTGAGCGTCAAATCATAAACGTCAAATGTCAAACGTCAAATGTCAAACGTCAAATCATAAACGTCAAATGTCAAACGTCAAACTTCAAACGTCAAGCTTCAATGCCATGAGCACTCACTTCGCGGTTGATTTTGGCTATCATGCCCTGCAGCGCCTTGCCGGGACCGCACTCCGTGAAGTCGTCGGCACCGTCGGCTATCATGTTCTGCACGCATTGCGTCCAACGTACCGACGAGGTGAGCTGGGCTATCAGGTTCTGCTTGATTTCGGCAGCATCGGTATGGGGCTTGCCGTCAACATTCTGATAGACGGGACACTTCGGCGTCTGGAACTGCGTATGCTCGATGGCAGCCTGCAGCTCGTCCTTGGCGGGCTGCATCAGCGGCGAATGGAAGGCTCCACCCACCTTCAGCGGCAGGGCACGCTTGGCTCCGGCAGCCTTCATCTGCTCGCAAGCCTCGTTGATGGCGTCGATATTGCCTGAAATGACCAGCTGGCCGGGATTGTTGTAGTTGGCAGGGACACACACGCCCTTGCCCATCTTCGACACCTCGGCACAAATCGCCTCCACCTTCTCGTCGGGCAGTCCGATGATGGCAGCCATCGTCGAGGGCTGGGCCTCGCAGGCCTTCTGCATAGCCATCGCACGGGCATACACCAGCTTCAGACCGTCTTCGAACGACAGGGCACCGGCAGCCACCAGCGCAGAAAACTCGCCGAGCGAATGGCCGGCGGTCATCTCGGGCTGGAACTTGTCGCCCATGCAGATGGCAGAAATGACGGAGTGAAGGAAAACGGCAGGCTGTGTCACCTTGGTCTGACGAAGGTCGTCGTCGGTACCGTTGAACATGATGTCGGTGATGCTGTAACCAAGTATCTCATTAGCCTTGTCGAAAAGTTGCTTGGCGGTCTCGTTGTTGTCGTAGAGGTCCTTGCCCATACCTACGAACTGGGCTCCCTGACCAGGGAAAACAAATGCTTTCATAAACTTTTTTTTCTTATTTAAAATTAAAATCGGCTGCAAAGTTACAAATAAGCAAGCAAAATTCCAAATTTTTCACTCTTTTCCTTTGCTGATTCAAAATTAAGTTGTAATTTTACACCCAAATTTTGTAATTACAACTTAAAACAACAAAAAATGGCAAACTTTAAAGCAACTATTTTCGGCATGGGAACAGCCATTGCTCTGCTCTCAGCCTGTGCTTCGCCAGGCGTAGAGCCTGCCAAGACGGTGTCCGGACTGGACCCCGCCCGTTTCGACACTACCATCAACGAGAAACCCGTCAAGCTGTTCACCCTGAAAAACAGCAACGGCATGGAGGTGTGCATCACCAACTATGGCGGCCGCGTGGTGTCGCTGGTGGTACCCAACAAGGACGGCAAGCCCACCGACGTGGTGTTAGGTTTCGACAACATCCAGCAGTATGCCGACACGCTGAACTCCCCCTCCGACTACGGGTCGAGCGTAGGCCGCTATGCCAACCGCATCAAGGAAGGCAAGTTCGCGCTGAGCGACCAGACGTACCAGCTGAAGCAGAACGACGGTGTGAATTGTCTGCACGGCGGCGGCACGACGGGCTGGATGAACCAGGTGTATGATGCCGAGCAGATAGGCGACAGCATCCTGAAGCTGACCATCGTGGCCCAGGACGGCGAGAACGGATTCCCCGGGACGGTGAAGGCCGTGACCACCTATAAGGTGACAGCCGACAACACGCTCGACATGACGTGGGAGGCCGAGACCGACAAGGAGACCATCATCAACCAGACGAACCATAACTACTATAACCTCAGCGGCGACTTCACCAAGCCGGCCTATACGCAGGTGCTCTACGTGAATGCCGACAACTTCACCCCCTCTGACAAGCAGTACATCCCCACCGGCGAGATAAAGCCTGTGGAGGGCACCGCCATGGACTTCCGCACACCGCACGCCGTGGGCGACAGCATCCATTCAAGCTTCGACCAGATACAGAACGCCACGGGCTACGACCACAACTACTGTCTGAACACCTATAAGGACGGCAAGGGCGACGACACGCAGGTGTGCGCCTCGCTCTATTCCCCCGAGTCGGGCATCTTCATGGAGATGTACACCAACGAGCCCGGCGTACAGGTGTATAGCGGCAATTTCCAGGGTGTGGGCCGCGATGCCGACATCGTGCGCAAGAACGGCATCAAGTATCCCAAGCACGTCAGCGTATGCCTGGAGAGCCAGAAGTACCCCGACTCGCCCAACCATCCCGAATGGGCCAGCCCCACGCTAAAGCCCGGCGAGAAATATTACAGCCATGCTGCCTATAAGTTCTCGATCAAGTAAGACAAAATAAAGAATAAAAACAAAAATTACAAAAATAAAACTAATCAAGAACAATGGACAAAATTATCCAGGCGCTTAGCAACAACGGTTTTGCTACCGCCGACTACCTGGTCTTTATCGTGTACATTATTATTCTTGTCGGCATGGGCATCTTCCTGTCGCGCGGCAAGAAAGGAGAAGAGAAGTCATCGACCGACTACTTCCTGGCAGGCAACACCCTGACATGGTGGGCCGTCGGTGCATCGCTCATTGCCGCCAACATCTCGGCAGAGCAGTTTATCGGCATGTCAGGCTCTGCCTATGCCTCGGGTATTGCACAGGCCGCTTACGAGCTGATGGCCGCAGCAACGCTGCTGGTAGTGGGCAAGTTCCTGCTGCCGCTGATGATTGAGAAAAAGATATTCACCATTCCGCAGTTCCTGCGCGAACGCTACAACTGGGGTGTGGGCTTTGCCTTCTCGCTGCTGTGGCTGTTCCTCTATGTCTTCGTCAACCTGACCTCTGTGGCTTGGCTGGGCGCACTGGCCATCCAGCAGATTCTGGGCCTGCCCACCGACATGACCTTCACCGTTGCCGGTATCGAGATTGACCAGGTTCGCATGTGCATTATCTTCTCGCTCTTCCTCATTGCCGGCCTGTACTCCATCTACGGAGGTCTGGCATCGGTGGCATGGACCGACGTGATGCAGGTGACCTTCCTCGTGGGCGGCGGTCTGATTACGGCCTATGCCGCCCTGTCGGTCATCGGCGACGAAATGGGGCTTGGCGGAGCATGGGATGCCCTGAGCCATATCAAGGACTATCTGGCACAAGATCCCGCCGACAAGCACTTCAACCTGGTGGTGACGCGTAACGAGGGAGCCTATCCTGCCATTCAGGACGACCCCTTCTTCACCAATCCCGGCATCGTGCTGATTTTCGGTGCCCTGTGGCTCACCAACCTCGGCTACTGGGGCTTCAACCAGTATATCATCCAGAAGGGCCTGGCAGCCAAGTCGCTCGACGAGGCCAAGAAGGGTATGGTATTTGCCGCCTTCCTGAAGATCTTGATTCCGTTCATCGTCTGCATCCCCGGCGTGTGCGCCTTCTATATCATGAACGCTCCCGAGTGCGAGGGTCTTCGCGAGACGCTGGCAGGTTCAATCTCCCGCTCTGACGATGCTTACCCCTTCCTCATCCGCAACTTCACACCTACCGTGGTGAAAGGTCTGAGCTTTGCCGCTCTGGCAGCTGCCGTCATCTCGTCGCTGGCTTCCATGTTCAACTCTACCTCTACGCTCTTCACGATGGATATCTACAAGCAGTTCATCAACAAGAACGCCTCGGAAAAGAGACTGGTGACCGTAGGCCGTCTGACGTCTGTCTGTGCCCTGCTTATTGCCCTCATCGCCGTCTATCCCCTGATGGGTGGTATCGACCAGGCCTTCCAGTTCATTCAGGAATATTCGGCATTCGTATATCCCGGCGTGGTCGTCATCTTCGGACTGGGTCTGCTGTGGAAGCGTGCCAGCGGAACAGCTGCCGTCGTATGTGCCATAGGCACCTTCGCATTCTCCATCATCTACAAGTTTGCCTTCCCCGACATGCCGTTCCTCATCCGTTCGGGTGTGGTGTTCATCACGCTGGTCATCCTCTTCGTGTGGATCTCGCTGAAGAGCAGCAAGGCTGTTCCTGCCGACAAGCTTGACGAGGACACCGTGAAGACCATGCTGCGGTGGAGCACCATCATGTTCTGCATTTCGGCTATCTCGCTGGTGCTCTTCGTGGGCGGCTTCTTCAACCACACCATGCACATTCACGGTTTCGAGGGTGCCATGATTTTCTTCGCAGCCATTACGGCCACCATTGGTATCTACCTGCGCTCGAATGCCAAGGACAAGGTGCAGGACCCGAAACTGGTGGCTATCGATCTGAAGGTGTTCGAGACCGACCGTGTCTTCAATATCGGAGCCATTGGCGTCATCGTCATCCTGACCATCCTCTACATATCCTTATGGTAAACCGAAGAAGGTGATTTAGCGACAACACTTTATGACTACCTATTACAAAGAACACCAGAAAATATTCGTGTCCGTGGACTGTATCATTTTCGGTTTCGAGTCTTCCGAGCTGAAAGTGCTGATAGGTCGTCGTAAGTTTGACCCCGGCATAGGCGAATGGAGCCTCTACGGAGGCTTCGTTCGCAACGAGGAAAGCATTGACGACGCTGCCTACCGCACGCTCTACGAGCTGACGGGCTTGGAGCATGTCTATATGCGACAGGTGGGAGCCTTCGGGCGGGTTGACCGCGATCCCGGCGACCGTGTGGTGTCCATTGCCTACTATGCCCTTATCAACGTGAAGGACTACCCTGAAGAACTGATGCGCGAGCACGGCGTGGAATGGGTAGGTATCAACCACCTGCCCCCCATGTTCTCAGACCACCACGAGATGTTAAGCAAAGCCCGCCAGCTGATGCAAGAGCAAATCAAGACGTCGCCCATCAGTTTCCAGCTGCTGCCAGAGCTGTTCACGCTCACCCAGCTGCAACGCCTCTATGAGGCCGTGAACGGCGAGCAGGTCGATAAGCGTAACTTCCGCAAGCGCATCAAGGACATGGACTTCATCGAGAAGACCGACCTCATCGACAAGACGGGGTCGAAGCGTGGTGCCTACCTCTACCGGTTCAACAAGAACAGCTATAACGAAGCGTCTAATTTCAAATTGTGAAGAACAGCTATAACGAAGCGTCTCATTTCAAATTATAAAGAAGAAAAATGTTAGAAGAACTGAAACAGAAAGTGTTCAAGGCCAATCTCGACCTTGTAAAACACAACCTCGTGATATTCACCTGGGGAAACGTATCGGCCATTGACCGCGAGAAAGGCCTTGTAGTCATCAAGCCGTCGGGCGTAGAATACGACGTCATGAAAGCCAGCGACATGGTGGTGGTTGACCTCGAAACCGGCAAGGTGGTGGAAGGCGACCTCAACCCGTCGAGCGACACTCCCACCCACCTTATATTATATAAGGCATTCCCCGAGCTGGGCGGCATCGTACACACCCACTCCACCTACGCCACGGCATGGGCCCAGGCCGGCAAGGACATTCCCAACATCGGAACGACCCATGCCGACTACTTCCACGACTGCATTCCCTGCACCGACTCGATGACGGAAGACCAGATGGCAGAATACGAGAAGAACACGGGTGTCGTCATCGTGGACCGTTTCCAGCGCGACCACATCAATCCCGTCCACACCCCTGCCGTGCTGGTGAAGAACCGCGGCCCGTTTGCGTGGGGCAAGGATGCCGACCAGGCCGTCTATCACGCCGTGGTCGCCGAGCAGTGTGCCAAGATGGCCTTTGTGTCGTTCTGTGTCAACCCCGACACCACGATGAACCCGCTGCTTGTCGAGAAGCATTTCTCACGCAAGCACGGCCCCAACGCCTACTACGGGCAGAAGAAAAAATAAAAAAATTAAAAAACAAAAAACAATTAAAGATAGCACAACTATGGTAAAAGCATTTGAGAATTTAGAAATATGGTGGGTAACCGGCGCACAGCTGCTCTATGGTGGCGACGCAGTAGTATCAGTAGATGCCCACTCGAAAGAGATGGTGGACGGTCTTAACAACAGCGGCATCATCCCCATCAAGGTGGTTTACAAAGGCACCGCCAACTCGTCGAAAGAGGTAGAGAGCGTGATGAAGGCAGCCAACAACGACGACAAGTGTGTGGGCATCATCACGTGGATGCACACCTTCTCGCCCGCCAAGATGTGGATCAAGGGCTTGCAGGCCCTGCAGAAGCCGCTGCTGCACTTCCACACGCAGTACAATGCCGAGATCCCCTGGGAGACGATGGACATGGACTTCATGAACCTGAACCAGTCGGCACACGGCGACATCGAGTTCGGCCACATCTGCACCCGCATGCGCATAGCCCGCAAAGTGGTCTGCGGCTACTGGAAGAACCCCGAAGCCCAGCAGAAGATTGCCGTATGGGCCCGCGTCTGCGCCGGTATCGCCGATGCCAAGAATGTGCGCTGCCTGATGTTCGGCATGAACATGAACAACGTAGCCGTCACCGATGGCGACCGCGTAGAGTTCGAGCAGCGTCTGGGATACCATGTCGATTACTATCCCGTGTCGTCGATGATGGAATATTGGCGCAAGGTAACCGATGCCGAGGTGGACGCCCTGGTAGAGGAATACAAGCAGCAGTACACCATCAAGATTGACGAGAGCGGCGAGGAGGTTTACTGGCAGAAGGTGCGCAATGCCGCACGTGCCGAGATAGCCATCCGCCGCGTGCTCCACGACGAGGGAGCTACCGCCTTCACCACCAACTTCGACGACCTGGGCGATGCCGACATCAACAAGGCCGACTTCGTAGGCTTCGACCAGATACCCGGCTTGGCCTCGCAGCGCCTGATGGCCGAGGGCTACGGCTTCGGTGCCGAGGGCGACTGGAAGACGGCCTGCCTCTACCGCACGGTATGGTACGCCTCGCAGGGCCTGCCCACAGGCTGCTCGTTCCTGGAAGACTATACGCTCAATTTCGCCGGCGACCGTTCGAGCTGTCTGCAGAGCCACATGCTGGAGGTGACCCCGCTGATAGCCGTCGATAAGCCCACCCTGGAGGTACACTTCCTCGGCATCGGCATCCGCAAGCAGCAGACCGCCCGCCTGGTGTTCACCTCGAAGGTCGGTCGCGGCATCAAGGCTACCGTCGTTGACCTGGGCAACCGCTTCCGCCTGATTTCGCAGGAGGTGGAGTGCATCAAGCCGAAACCCATGCCCCACCTGCCGGTGGCCTCTGCCCTGTGGGTGCCGCAGCCTTCGTTCGAGATTGGTGCCGGCGCATGGATACTGGCCGGAGGCACCCATCACAGCGCCTTCTCCTACGACCTCACCGAAGAGTTCTGGGAAGACTTCGCCGAGATTCAGGGCATCGAGTATGTCAAGATTAACAAAGACACGAACACCTACGCGTTCAAGCAGCAGTTGCAGAACAACGAGATGTACTACATGCTGAACAAGGCCCTGAGGTAACCTTGACCCCCTAAGTTAGGGGGGAGGGGGTCTGAACAAGCGCAGAAACCTCCCCCCCTTGACTCTTATAGAAACAATAATTATTAATTAAAACGGTCTGATTTTTCGCTTGTTCAGACCCCCACCCCCCTAACTTAGGGGGCTTGCCTATGACCGCAAAACAAACGATAGAAGCAGGTAAAGCCATTCTCGGTATCGAGTTTGGCTCTACCCGCATCAAGGCCGTCCTCATCGACGAGCAGAACAAGCCCATCGCACAGGGCTCACACGAGTGGGAGAACCAGCTGGTAGATGGCCTGTGGACATACTCTACCGAAGCCATCTGGTACGGCTTGCAAGACTGTTATGCCGAGCTGCGCAAGGATGTCATGGAGCAGTACGACTGCGAGCTGGAGTCGCTGGCCGCCATCGGCTTCTCTGCCATGATGCACGGCTATATGGCCTTCAACGAGCAACAGCAGATACTGGTGCCCTTCCGCACCTGGCGCAACACCAATACCGGCAAGGCTGCCGCCGCCCTCTCCCGTCTGTTCAACTACAACATACCGCTACGCTGGAGCATCAGCCACCTCTACGAAGCCATCCTCGACAACGAGGAGCACGTCAGCGACATCAAGTATCTGACCACGCTGGCAGGCTACGTACACTGGCAGGTGACCGGACAGTTCGTACTCGGCGTAGGCGATGCCTCGGGCATGATACCCGTTGACCCCGCCACGAAGAACTACGACGCCACGATGGTTCAGAAGTTCGACGAGATCCTGTCGTCAAAGGGGCTGCCCTTCACCCTGAAGGACATCCTGCCCCGCGTACTCGTGGCCGGTCAGCATGCCGGTTTCCTCCCCCCCGAGGGCGCCAAGCGTCTCGACGTCTCCGGCCACCTGAAAGCTGGCATCCCCGTATGCCCGCCCGAAGGCGATGCCGGAACGGGCATGGCAGCCACCAATGCCGTCAAGCAGCGCACGGGCAACGTGTCGGCAGGCACCTCCAGTTTCTCGATGATCGTGCTGGAGAAGCCGCTGTCGAAGCCCTACGACATGATAGACATGGTGACCACCCCCGACGGCAGCCTCGTGGCTATGGTGCATTGCAACAACTGCACCAGCGACATCAACGCCTGGGTATCGCTCTTCAAGGAATACCAGCAGCTGCTGGGCGTACCCGTCGATATGAACGAGCTCTACGGACGGCTGTTCAACAAGGCCCTGGAAGGCGAAGCCGACTGTGGCGGGCTCCTCAGCTACACCTCCGCCGCGGGCGAGCCGGTCACCGGCCTGCAGGAGGGTCGCCCCCTCTTTGTGCGCTCGGCCAATGACCGCTTCAATCTGGCCAACTTCATGCGCGCCCACCTCTACGGAGCCATCGGCGTGCTGAAGCTGGGCAACGACATCCTGCTGAAGGAAGAGCACGTCAAGGTAGATCGCATTACCGGCCACGGCGGCTACTTCAAGACAGCCGGTGTCGGACAGCGCATGCTGGCGGCAGCCCTCAACTCGCCCATCTCCGTTATGGAGACGGCCGGCGAGGGTGGTGCCTGGGGCATTGCCCTGCTGGCCGGCTATATGGTCAACCACCAGGGCAAGAGCCTGGCCGACTATCTGGAGCAGGTGGTCTTCGGCGGCAATACCGGCACGGAGATAGCCCCCACCGCCGCCGACGTGGAAGGCTTCAACCGCTATATCGAGAACTACCGCCGCGGACTGGCCATCGAGCAGGCTGCCGTAGCCCACAAACAGTGAGCCGACATGTTCAGCAAGGAAACATACATACGCCGCAGGGCTGAACTGAAGCGATTGGTAGGCAGGGGCATCGTTGTGCTCTTCGGCAACAACGAGGCCCCCTGCAACTACCCTTCCAACAGCTATGCCCCCATGCGGCAAGACTCGACGTTCCTCTACTACTTCGGTCAGCATCGCGACGGCCTGGTGGGCGTCATCGACATCGACCGTGACGAGGAATGGCTCTTAGGCAACGACATCGACGTGGAAGACATCGTGTGGATGGGCTTCACACCCAGCGTCAGCGACCTGGCTGCCGAGGTGGGCATTGCCAAGACGGCACCGATGGCCGCCCTGGCCAAAATGGTCGGCAGCCCATCGGCCGCACACCCCGTCCACTTCCTGCCGCCCTACCGCCACGACACCATGATACAGCTGATGGACCTGCTGGGCATTCACCCCTCGCGTCAGCGAGAGGCGGCATCCCTGCCGCTCATCCAGGCCGTCGTCAAGATGCGCGCCGTCAAGGAGCAGCAGGAGATTGACGCCATCGACCGTGCCTGCGACGTGGGCTATGCCATGCACACCACGGCACAGCGGCTGGTCAAGCCCGGCGTGACCGAGCGTTTCATAGGCGGACAGGTAGATGGCATCGCACGCTCGCTGGCTTCCGGCGTCAGCTTTGCCACCATCTTCTCGCAGCATGGCGAAATCATGCACGGCGCACCCTCTGCCGCCCCGCTGGAGCCGGGCCGGCTGGTGCTCTGCGATGCCGGTTGCGAACTCGACGACTACTGTTCAGACCATACGCGCACCATGCCCGTAAACGGCACCTTCACACAGCGGCAGCGCGACATCTACTCGATTGTCGAAGCATGCCACGACTACGTGCTCCAGGTGGCCAAGCCGGGCGTGAAGTATATGGATGTGCATTTTGCCGTATGCCGCATGATGACCGAGAAGCTCAAGGAGCTGGGGCTGATGAAGGGCAACACCGACGACGCCCTGCAAGCCGGAGCGCACGCCATGTTCCTGCCCCACGGCCTGGGCCACATGATGGGTATGGACGTTCACGACATGGAGGGCCTGGGGCAGACCTACGTCGGCTTCGACGACGAGACGCGCCCCAACCTCGAACAGTTCGGCACGAATTGCCTGCGCATGGGGCGGCGGCTGCAGCAGGGATTCGTCGTCACCGACGAGCCGGGCATCTACTTCATTCCGGCACTCATCGACGAGTGGCGGGCCAAGGAGCACTGCCGCGACTTCCTGAACTACGACATGCTGGAGCAATACAAGGACTTCGGAGGCATACGCATCGAAGACGACGTGCTCATCACACGAGAGGGCTGCCGATTCCTCGGACGGCAGCGCATACCCTACCACCCCGACGAGCTGGAAGCCTTCATGGCTGCCAACAACGCCTGACGGGATTTTTTATTAACAAGCAAAACCATAACAGACAAAAAGAGACACATGAGAAAACTATTCACACTCGCACTCATGGCCCTCGTGGCCGTCAGCGCGCAGGGAGCCAAGAAGAAAGCCCCCGCCAAGAACGCCAACAAGCCCGTGTTCACCGTCATCAAGGAGAACCCCATTACCAGCATCAAAGACCAGAACCGCTCGGGCACGTGCTGGGACTACTCTACCCTCTCCTACTTCGAGGCGGAAATACTGAAGAAGAGCGGCAAGACCTACGACCTCTGCGAAAGCTTCGTGGCCAACAAGACCTACATGGACCGCGCCGTACAGGTGGTGCGCCTGCATGGCGACTGCCAGTTTGCACAGGGCGGCTCGGCCTACGACGTGCAGTATGCCCTGCAGCACTACGGCATCTGCCCCGACGACGCCATGCCCTTCCCCGGCTCGCTGTACGGCGACTCGCTGAACAACTTCAACGAATTCTTCTCCGTCCTTGAACCCTACGTGCAGGCCGTGGCCAAGAGCTCGGCCAAGAAGCTCTCCACACAATGGAAGGTTGGCCTGCAGGGCATCCTCGATGCCTACCTGGGCAAGTGCCCCGACGAGTTCACCTACGAGGGCAAGACATACACCCCGAAATCGTTTGCCGCCTCGTTAGGGCTCGACTGGAATGACTACGTCAGCATCACCAGCTACACCCACCATCCCTTCTACACGGCATTCCCCGTCGAGGTGCAGGACAACTGGCGCAACCCGCTCAGCTACAACGTACCCATCGACGAGATGATGCAGATTATCGACAACGCCATCATGCAGGGCTACACCGTGGCGTGGGGCGGCGACGTGTCGAGCGACGGCTTCTCGCGCAAGGGCCTGGCCTACGCCATCGACACCAAGAAGACCGAGAAGAGCCTGCAGGGCAGCGACATGGCCCGTTGGCTCAAGCTGACCAAGGAGAAGAAGAACAACGTCATCGACTCCCTCGGCTGCACCGTGCCTGAGATTACGCCCACGCAGCAGCAGCGCCAGCAAGACTACGACAGCTGGCAGCTCACCGACGACCACGGCATGCTCATCTTCGGCATTGCCAAAGACCAGAACGGCAAGGAATACTACATGGTGAAGAACTCATGGGGCGAGACCGGCGACTACAAGGGCATCTGGTATATGACCAAGAACTTCATCGCCGCCTACACCATGGACTATACCGTCAACCGCAACGCCATTCCTGCCAACATCCGCAAGAAACTCGGCCTGTAGGCGGCGGCGGAAGGACACGCACACACACGCAAACAGAGGCTTTTAAGTAGCTTATCGTGACACGTGACACGTGACACGTGACAAAAGAGAGCGGTATTAAACCGCTCTCTTCCGTTTATTGGGCACCCGTTCCTCTGATTTTGATTGGTTTTTTCATTTACTTTTGATTGTTTGATTATTATACATGTGCCTGTCACGTGTCACGTGTCACGTGTCACGATAAGCGACATTTAAATGTCTGAAAATCAAAATTATATATAATTACTATAGTAATTATTATTATAATTTACTTCTTTGCCCTATCTTATCGTGACACGTGACACGTGACACGTGACGGAATTTTCATACCCTCTCGTAGCCCGCTACTGTTGAACTTTTCCTACCATATCCATGTTCATAGTGCTTTTGTTTTAGAATTGTTTTTAATTAGAAATTGTTTTCGGGCGGCAAAAGTACGCTCTTTTTCGTTAACAGCTTACAAAAAAATAAAAAAACATTAACGAAAAGTCAACGCATGTTAAATTTCCAACACAGCGTAATATATAAGGTTCGCGCAGGCACGCGCGTAGGCACGCGCGCGCTCGCGACCCGCTTGCCGTGCTCATGGATTATGCTTACCTTTGCACCGTCGTCAAGTATCTCCGAGGTCGTGACCCGCTAAACCCCGCCTCGACGGCCGCAAGGTTGGATTTAATAAGCGGTAACCCTCAAAAGATACCCGTTAGCCGATGGGACGAGCCAGAGGCAACAACGACAAGTTTTCAACTCAAAATTAGTGATATGGCAATCGATCGCAAACAAAAACTTTCTATTGGCCTGCGTCAGAACAAGAACAGGAAGTCGGCAGGCTATCTGAAATACTACGGTAAGGTTGTGCAGCGCGACGGGTTGACCCAGCGCGGTTTCATCAATCACGTGACGGCGCACATCCCCGGCATCACCGAGAGCATGACTGCGGCAGTGCTGGAAACCGTGGTAACGTGTATCCCCGAACTGGTGGCGCAAGGCGTAAGCGTCAAGCTGGACGGCATCGGCATCTTCTATCCGACCATCGAAAACCCCTACGGCGGTATCTCGGAGGAAAAGATGAAGGAGGGTGCTCCCTCGGCTGCCCTCGTGATAAACGGCCTTCGGCTCCGCTTCCGTCCCGACTCGACGAAGCTGGATAATCTTACGTCGAAGTCGCTCAAAGACAAGACGGCAATGACAATCGCAGGCATCTACACGGATGTCAAGGTCGGTGACAAGACGGTAGAGGTGCTGCTTCCCATGGACGAGTACAAGCGTGCTCATTCGGAGTAAACTAATAAACTAAATCTGTATCTTATTATGGCAATACGTGATAATCTTGTTCTGCACTATGGTATGCGCAAGAACAAAAACAGGAAAAGCGCTGGATTCGGCAACTTCTATTCCGAAGTCGTTCAGCGCGAAGGTCTGAGCCAGCGTGGCTTCATCGACCATGTAGCAAAGCACGTCATCGGCGTGCCCCGTCCTCTGGTGGCTGCTGTGATTGGGCAGATCAGCCAGTGTATTCCCGAACTGCTCTCGCAGGGTGTCAGCGTCAAGATTGACAAGCTGGGCGTGTTCTTTCCCACCGTCCATTCTAAGGGTGTCGATGACCCGCTGAAGTACAACCCCGCGACCGACGTCAAGGGTGTGCGCATGCGCTTCCGCCCTGATTCAACGATGGACGACGACCTCACGGCAAACAAGTTCAAGCGCCTGGCAAGCCCCGAACTCGCTGGCGTGTTCACCGATGTTACGACCCGTGCCCCGGAGGCCGAGGGCGGTGAGGAAATAAAGACAACGCAGCTGTTGTCGTATGCTGATTGGTTAAAGACTGTAGGCGTATGAAGCTGAACAAGAGAATTGTTGACATTGTAGTGAAGGTATTAGTAGCTGCAATCACGGCTTTCGCAACAGCGATAACCACAACATCATGCGCGGGGTTCGGCCCTCTGTACTTTTAGAAAGTAGTTTCTTTGTTAGTAAAATGGTTGTTTGACAGGGGAGCGTCGGCATTTGCCGACGCTCTTTTTGTCACGTGTCACGTGTCACGATAAGAGGGTAAAAACATGTGCGGACGCACGCACGCCGGGGGCTATTGCCTGATTTCGATGTCGCGGCGTACGTTGTCGCGGATTTTCGTCAGGTAGCCCTTCATGCCCTCGGCGTCCTTGTTGTCGATAATCTCCAGCAGCTCTTTCAGCTCGGTGCGAATCTGGCTGACCTGGTCGTGGGTGTAGGGGTTGAAGAGTATCTCCTGCAACAGGTAGTCGTCTTCGTTCAGCACGCCCTTGGCTATGCGCATGTGGCGCTTGAAGGTGGTGCCGGGGGCATCCTGGTGCTTCATGACGGCGGCAAAGACGAAGGTGCTGACGAAGGGGATGGAGAGCGAATAGGCCACCGTACGGTCGTGCTCGTCGAAGGAATATTCGTAAATGTTCAGCCCCAGTCGCTGATAGAGGTCCTTGAAGAAGATGCGCCCCATGTAGTCGCCCTCGCTGATGATGATGGCATTCTCTTCGGAGAGCTGCTGCAGGTTGGCAAACGTGGGTCCGAACATGGGGTGTGTGGAAACGTAGCGGCGCCCTGACTGCTCGTAGAACTGCTGCAGGTCGGTCTTCACGGAGGCGATGTCGCTGATGATGCAGTCGTCGGGCAGGTAGGGCAGCACTTGCTGGAACACGGGAATGGTGTATTTCAGCGTGACGGCATTGATGACCAGCTCGGGCTTGAAATCGCTGACAGACGCCAGGTCGGTGAAACGCTGGCAGTTATAGGTGAAACGCATGCGGCGAGGGTCGCGTTCATAGACGGCCACCTCGTGGTCGAAACTGAGCAGGTCGATGAAGAACGAGCCCATCTTGCCGGCTCCTAATACTAATATTTTCATTTCATTCAAATTCCTTTCTCATTTCTCATTGATTGACTATCTCTATCTGCTGGCGCACGCTCTCTTCGTGGATGCTCTCGAAGACCTTGGCGACGAAGTCGGGCGACATGCCCGTCAGCGAGCCTTGCACGCCGCGCTTCTCCAGGATCTCGTTGTAGCGCGAGGTCTGCAGCACGGTCATGTTGTGCTCCTTCTTATACTTGCCAATCTCGCGACACACCTCCATACGCTTGGCCAGCAGTTCCATGAGCTGGTGGTGGAGGGAGTCTATCTGCTTGCGCAGCTGCTGGATGCTCTCGGTGGTGACGTGCTCGTCGCGGATGATGAGCAGCGAGAGGATGTAGTCGAGCACATCGGGCGTGACCTGCTGCTTGGCGTCGCTCCACGCCTTGTCGGGGTCGCAGTGGCTCTCGACGATCAACCCGTCGAACCCTAAGTCCATGGCCTGCTGGCACAGGGGGGCTATCAGCTCGCGGCGGCCTCCGATGTGCGACGGGTCGCAGATGATGGGCAACTCGGGGATGCGGCGGTGCAGCTCGATGGCTATCTGCCACATGGGGGCGTTGCGGTAGATTTTCTGCTCAAAGCTGGAGAAGCCGCGATGGATGGCTCCCAGACGGCGGATGCCCGCCTGGTTGAGACGCTGCAGGGCACCTATCCACAGTTCGAGGTCGGGATTGACGGGGTTCTTCACAAACACGGGCACATCGACACCCCGCAGGGCATCGGCCAGGGCTTGCATGGCGAAGGGGTTGGCGGTGGTGCGCGCCCCTATCCACAGGATGTCCATACCGTACTTCAGGGCCAGCTCGACATGCTCGGGGGTGGCCACCTCGGTGGAGATGAGCATGTGGGTCTCTTCCTTCACCTGCTGCATCCAGGGCAGGGCTTTCTCGCCGTTGCCCTCGAAGCCGCCGGGCTTCGTGCGTGGCTTCCATACGCCGGCACGGAAGTTGTGGCAGCCCTTCATGGCCAGCTGGCGGGCGGTGGTCATCACTTGCTCCTCGGTCTCGGCACTGCAGGGGCCTGCAATGACGAAGGGGCGTTCGTTGTCACTCGGTAAATTCAGTGGTTGTAAGTCTAATTCCATAAAACTATATTGCGTTTTTAATTCTTTCTAAAGCCTCTTGCATCTTTTCTTCCTTGGCGCACAGCGAGATGCGGATGTAACGATTGCCGTTCGAGCCGAAGATGAAGCCGGGAGTGATGAACACACGGGCCTCGTGGAGCACGCGCTCCGTGAGTTGCTCGACGCTGGCAATGCTGTCAGGGATGCGCCCCCAGAGAAACATGCCCACCTGCTGCGGGTCGTAGGTGCAGCCCAGCGCGCGCATGATTTGCTCGGCATAACGGCGGCGGGCCTGATAGCGCTCGACGTTGGCCACGCGGTGCCACGCGTCGCTATTGTCGTAAGCCTCGGCGGCTGCCAGCTGGATGGCCCGGAAGGTGCCGCTCTCGATGTTCGACTGCACCTTCAGAATCCACTGTATGAAATCGGCATTCGATGCACACAGGCCTACGCGCCAGCCCGGCATGTTGTGGCTCTTCGACATCGAGTTGAACTCAATGCAGCAGTCTTTGGCGCCCGGCACCTGGAGGATGCTGAGGGGCTCGTGGTTGAGGATGAACGAGTAGGGATTGTCGTTGACCACTACCAGATGGTGCTGGCGGGCAAAGCGTACCAGCCGCTCGTAGGTCTCGCGATGGGCACGCCCGCCGGGGGGCATGTTGGGATAGTTGGTCCAGAGCAGTTTGACGGTTGACGCCTGACGCTTGTCATTCATGATTTCCTCCAGCTGGTCGAAGTCGGGCTGCCAGCCGTTGTCCTCGCGCAAGTCGTAGTGGACGATGTTGGCACCGAGAAGGCGCGAGAGCGACGTGTAGGTGGGGTAGCCGGGATTGGGCACCAGCACCGAGTCGCCGGGGTTGACGAAGGCCAGCGTGACATGCAGGATGCCTTCTTTCGAGCCGATGAGCGGCAGCAACTCCGAACGGGCATCGAGTTCCACACCGTACCACCGCCGGTAGAAACGGGCCATCGCCTCGCGCAGCTCGGGCGTGCCCTGCGTGGGCTGGTATCCGTGGGCCGTAGGGTCGTGGGCCACCTCGCAGAGCTTCTCGATGGTCTGCTCCGAGGGAGGCATGTCGGGACTGCCGATGGCAAGGCTGATGATGTCGCGACCCTCGGCATTGAGCCGCGCCACTTCCTTGAGTTTTCGGCTGAAGTAGTACTCCTGTACCAAATTTAATCTTTCTGCTGGTTGTATCATATCCTATTTATTCTATTGATTTGTTTTTTTTATTCTAAGGATTTTAGGATTTAAGGATTTTTTCTTATCCTTTGGACC
>ODAI012156095.1_pt1 | contig 20432 bp, 12 predicted proteins | sample 1539321 | NCBI WGS metagenome assembly ODAI01 (sample SAMN02144231, study PRJEB22623) | gut metagenome | biome: sheep rumen | host: Ovis aries | place: New Zealand
CCCGATGAGCAGGAGGAGGAAACGGGCGAACTCAACGTTAACGAAGTGTATTCAAAGCTCATAAAAATTGATTTTGACAACATTTCCTTCAGATACGACAGAGATATTATTCTCGATAGCACCTCGCTTTCGGTTGACAAGGGCGATTTCATTGCGATAATGGGCATTTCGGGAATAGGAAAAAGCACGCTGCTTAAGCTGCTCCTCGGAGTTTTCAAAGTTGACAGCGGAGAGATTTCGCTTGAAAAGGAGCCCTCCGCCTCCACTTTGTACGACAAGCCCGTCGCGAAAGACGGTTTCGCCACGTTGTCGTCCACCTGTGCAAGAGCAAGGACGGAATAACAAAACATACTGGTCAGTGTCAATATTCTCATACGCGATTCATCTTTTTGGTTTTGAGATTTGAGGGTTGATGTTTTTTCTATTGAAAACGTAAAAAGTTATATTTTATTGCTGCAGTCTTTTGGGTTTGAGGTTTGAGATTTGAGGTTTGAGGTTTGAGATTTGAGATTTGAGGACGGTGCCTCGGCATGATATTCTATTCCGGGCAGAGCATCCCGCCCCGTCGTGTCGGTGATGACGAAAGTAAACATCCACTTGTTCAGCCTGATACCGCTATCCACGTATGGCAATTTCAGGAAAACACGATTCCACCCCTTTCGGAGGTGGATGCGCACAGGAGTCCGCCCCGTCAGGTTTTCGTCCGTGAGAGGTGTTTCACGGGCTAAGCGCTCACCCGCCCGATTCCAGTCAGGTCCCTCCAACTCCTTTCCGTTCAACCATATCCGGGAGCCTTTCCTGTCCCAACAGCCAGCCTCCGGAACGATGTCGTTTTCCGACCGGCTGTAGTTCTGGAACTCAATCAGTGCACCGGCATCCTGCTCTTTCGGAGAATAGACGTTCGTCCATGCGTAAGCAGTATGATTGATGCCGACATGACCGAACAAGGTGGGAACAATTTTTCCCCAAGTGTGGCGCAGATAAATTCCAGCACCTCGCACCCGGTAGGTCTCATAGCCCATATCGCTGCCCGCTCCCATCCCCTTAAACTCATCATCCTCAGGGGCGAACGCGCTGTCTTTCGAACCTCCGTTCGGGAATGGCTGCGAAACCATCCAACACACATTACCCTGTCGCACGTACGGGATGTCCGCTTCACGGAGCGACCGCTGCTTGTGGTAGAGAAAACGATTCTCCCATTCCACAAACTCTTCGAGCCCCTCGCCTTCATACGGCAACTGAGTGCCCAACTCCTCAATATAGCCGTCGCCACCGCCCGTCCATGCCCGACAGGCAGAAGCAATCACACTTGCATAGAGGTTGTTCTGGCGCACAATATCCTTTTCACTCTCCAACGCATGGTCATTCCACACGGCAGCCATACTGCCCAGCACCACTGAGTCGCCCTGCGAGCGGTAATAGACATTGCTGCGATAGATGCCAACAACGTCGGCAAACACATCAAAATGATTGATATAGTTATAACGGCTGTCAATAGCCGGAATCCCTCCTGTCCCCCTGCCTGCCGTACTCCACAACGTAGTGAGGTCTGCTCCCTCAGGATTGCCTCCGGCAGGAATCCACAATGCCACCTTTCGGTTGAGTTGGTGAACATGGTGTATCATCTCACTGATGAACGTTTTATCGTGTATTTGCACCTCGTCAGCTCCGATATGGAGATAAGGAGAATAAGGAAAAGCACCAGCCAACTGCCTCAATGCCTCTTTCAGCACACTTTTCCCCGCTTCCGTCTGCATGTCGAACCCCAACGCCCGTCGGAAGGCATCACTATGTCCGGGCATGTCAATCTCGGGCATGATGGTCACGCCGTATTTGCGTGCATACGCTGACAGCTCCAGGCATTCCTCTTGGGTGTAGTATTTCCCTTTGTCGCGCGACATAGAACTGGCATCGGTCAATTGCGGATAGCCCTTCACTTCGAACCGCCATGCCTGATTTTCAGTCAGATGCAGGTGCAAAAGATTCACTTTGAACTGACTCAACAAGCGAATCTCACGCTTCAACTCCTCCATCGAGACAAAAGAGCGCCCCACATCGTGCATCCATCCACGCACGGCAAAACTGGGATAGTCCATCATCTCAACCGACTCCAACCGTCCACCGCCATCCATCGCCAACTGACGAAGCGACGACACCGCCCGGATGACACCAACAGCACTCACCGCCTCAATCACGATGCTGTCTCTCTCTACACGCAGCCGATACCATTCATCCGAAGGACGCTCCTTTTCTTTAGAAAAAGAAACAAGGCTGGGCTTCACCACGACCCGCCGCTTCGCATCCGTCCGCACGTGTCCCCATTCCGAAACCCATTCCCGCAAGACAGCACAGCCGAAATCATCATCCACGGCAACGGCACCGCGAAGCCGGAAACCGCTCCCGTCCAGAGTTCTCACGACCTTAGGCACAGGCAACAGGTGCGCCACACGAGCCAACGCACCATCAAAGACACATGCCAACAATATAAAAGCAAACAGATAACGCTTCATAACTCCATCGCCAATTTACCGCAAAGATACAAAAAAAGCAAAAAAAACACACAACAATCAACCTAAAAACAAAAAAAAACAATAACTTCGCAGGCGAATAACAATAACCCTATTTACCCAACAACAACAATATGAAACGCATAGCACTCATCATCTATCTATCTTTCATCATTTGTCAATTGTCAATCAGTCAGGCGCAAACCATCAGCCTACTCACATGCGAACCAGGCAAAGAGGAAGTCTATACCCTCTTCGGACATACAGCCATCAGAGTGCAAGACCCGGAAAAGAATATCGACATCGTAGTCAACTACGGACTCTTCGACCCACACGCACCCAACTTCATCATCAACTTCATACTCGGAAAAACCGACTACTACGCAGGAGCCACAACCTACGACACATTCTGCCAAACATACCGCCACGAAGGACGCAACATACACGAACAAGTCCTACGACTCACACCCGAAGAAACAGCAAACATTATCAATACACTCAACAACAACCTCACACCACCCAACAACACCTATCGCTACAACATATTCTATAAAAACTGCACCACACTCGCAAAAGACGCGATATGGAACAACCTCAAACCTCAAACCCCAAACACCACCATCCGAAGCCTCATCAACCAATACACACAACCCTATCCGTGGCTACAGTTCGGAATCAACCTCATTCTCGGAGTCAAAGCCGACAAAACACTCACTCCCGAACAACAACTCTTCCTGCCCATCGAACTCATGAACGCAGTGCAAGACTCAAAACTCACGGAGACAACCACGCAGAGACAACCGCACAGAGAGAACCACGCAGAGAGAACCACCATAATCACACCCCTCATTGCCAGCATCATCCTACTCATCATCGCCATATCCGTCAGCATCCCAACATTCAGCAAATCACGCCACTCCCGGGCTGCCGCCGTCTTTGACTCACTACTCATCATCACCACAACCGTCGCGTCGCTCATACTCATACTGTTCGCATTCTCCGAACATCCTACCACCACGCTCAACCTCCTACTGCTCATGCTCAACCCCATACCAGCAACCATCCTCTGGCAGACCATACGAGGACACAAAACAAAATTCGTCAAACGGATATGGACGCTCTGGGCAGCAATGACCATCGCATGCCTCTGCGGAGCAGTCATACAGACATATCCCATCCCCGTCTTCTTCATCGCAGCAACAATACTCGTAAGAGCACTTTGTCACACCTTTTTTTCTTACTCGGCAGAGCCGAGCGCACCCCCAAAAAAGGTGTGACAAGTCGGGCTGCGCTCGGCATAAAAAGAAAGCCAGCTTTCTTTGTTCTGCTCTCGTCTTGCACCGACTTTGTTACGTGCAACTGCTAAAAAACGACAAGACAAACTATAAATCACCTTAAAAAAACATCATCCTTTTGCTCACTTACCCGATTTTTTCGTAACTTTGCACGTACTTTTGGAAAGTACACGTTAAACCTATCTAAAAAAACAAAAGATATATGGGAATTATCAACATACTTCAAAGCATGTTCGGAAACAAGTCCTCGAGAGACATGAAACTCATTCAGCCATACGTGGACAAAGTGAAATCAGCATACGAACAGATTGAGGAACTCGACAACGACAGCCTGCGCGCAAAAACAAAGGAAATACAGTCTTTCGTACAAAACGCCGCAGCCAAAGAACGGGAAGAAATAGAGACCCTCAAAGCAACCATCGAGGACACGCCCATCGAGCAGCGTGAGGAAATTTTCCACCGCATAGACAAACTGGAAAAGGAAGCGCTCGACAAATATGAGGATGCCCTTGACGAAGTGATGCCTGTGGCTTTTTCTATCATCAAAGAGACGGCGCGCCGATTTGCTGAAAACGAACAGACGATTGTCACTGCAACTGAATTTGACCGCGAACTCGCGGCAAACCCGGCAAACGACTTCATCTCGATTGAGGGCGACAAGGCTGTTTATCACAACGAGTGGACGGCTGGAGGAAACCTGCTCAAGTGGGAGATGATACACTATGACGTCCAGCTGTTCGGAGGAGTCGTGCTGCATCAGGGAAAAATCGCCGAGATGGCTACAGGTGAAGGTAAGACGCTCGTAGCCACACTGCCCGTATTCCTCAATGCACTCACCGGGAACGGCGTTCACGTGGTCACCGTCAACGACTATCTGGCAAAACGTGACTCTGAGTGGATGGGACCGCTCTATATGTTCAACGGACTGTCGGTCGATTGTATCGACAAACACAAGCCCAACTCACCGGAGAGGCGAAAAGCATATCAGGCTGACATCACTTTCGGAACGAACAACGAGTTCGGCTTCGACTATTTGAGGGACAACATGGCAATCTCTCCTGCCGATCTTGTGCAGAGAAAACATAACTACGCCATTGTGGACGAGGTGGACTCCGTACTTATCGACGATGCGCGTACACCACTCATCATCTCAGGACCGGTTCCTAAGGGTGACGACCAAATGTTCGAAGAATACCAGCCTCTTGTGGAAAGACTGGTCGGCGTACAAAGACAACTTGCTACACAGCTGCTCGCCGAAGCCAAACAGAAAATCACTCAGGGGCAACAGCAAAACGACCAGAAACTGACGGAAGAAGGATTCGTTGCGCTATACCGCTCGTTCAAAGCCTTGCCTAAGAACAAACCTCTCATCAAATACCTTTCCGAGGAAGGTATCAAAGCGGGAATGCTCAAGACTGAAGAGTTCTACATGGCAAACAATAACCGTGAAATGCCGAAAGCCATAGAACCACTCTTCTTTGTGGTCGATGAAAAACTGAATTCCTGCGACCTTACCGACAAAGGAACGGAATGGCTCGCAAAACAAGTGAACGACAAAGAACTCTTCGTCTTGCCTGACATCACTTCACAACTTTCTGAACTGGAAGCACAAACACAACTCTCCGACCAGGAGCGTATCGACCGGAAAGATGAACTCATGAACTACTATGCGCTACAGTCGGAACGTGTACACACACTGCAACAACTGCTCAAGGCATACACCATGTTCAACAAGGACGACGAATATGTCGTTATCGACGGCGAAGTGAAAATCGTTGACGAACAGACGGGCCGTATCATGGAAGGTCGCCGATGGAGCGACGGACTGCATCAGGCTGTTGAGGCAAAAGAGCATGTCAAAGTGGAAGCAGCGACACAGACATTCGCAACCATCACACTGCAGAACTACTTCCGCATGTACCACAAACTCGCGGGTATGACGGGTACTGCATCAACCGAAGCAGGAGAATTCTGGGATATCTACAAACTGGACGTCGTTGAAATCCCGACAAACAAGCCTGTCATCCGCAACGACATGAACGACCGCGTCTATAAAACGGCACGCGAAAAATATAATGCCGTCATCGAAGAAATCATCAGCATGAGAGAAAGCGGCAGACCGACACTCGTCGGAACGACATCCGTCGAAATATCTGAACTCCTCTCCAGAATGCTCAAGATGAGAAACATACCACACAATGTCCTCAACGCCAAACTCCATCAGAAAGAGGCTGACATCGTTGCCGAAGCAGGAAAATCAACCGACGGACTGGGAGCTGTCACCATCGCAACCAACATGGCTGGACGTGGTACCGACATCAAACTCTCGCCAGAGGTGAAGGCAGCCGGAGGACTTGCCATCATCGGTACCGAACGACACGAAAGCCGACGCGTTGACAGGCAGCTCAGAGGACGTGCAGGACGACAAGGCGACCCTGGCTCATCCGTGTTCTACGTGTCACTGGAAGACAAACTCATGCGACTCTTCGCATCCGAAAGAATCGCTGCCGTCATGGACAGACTCGGATTCAAAGAAGGGGAAAGAATCGAAGCACCCATGATTAACAAAAGCATCGAACGGGCACAAAAGAAAGTAGAAGAAAACAACTTCGGCATCAGAAAACGCCTCCTCGAATATGACGACGTGATGAACAAACAACGAACCGTCATCTACGAAAAACGTCACCATGCACTCATCGGAGAACGAATCGGAATGGACATCACCAACGTCATCTGGGACAGGGTCATCAACATAATTGATAATAACGACTATCAAAATGCCAAAGAACAACTCCTCAAGACGCTCGCCATAGAGACACCGTTCACCGAAGAAGAATTCATCAACAACAAACGGGAGGAAATACAGGAAAGAACCTTCCAACAAGCTATCGAGACCTTCAGACGGAAAACCGAACGAATCAAAGATATTGCATTGCCCATCATCAAGCAGGTTTACGAAAACCAAGGACAGCAATACGAACGCATCATGGTACCTATCACTGACGGGAAAAGGGTTTACAACATTCCATGCGACCTCAAAGAAGCATGCGACACAGAATGTAAATCTGTCGTCAAACAATTCGAGAAAACCATCATGCTCCACATCATCGACGACTGCTGGAAGGAAAACCTCAGAGAACTCGACGAACTCAAACACAGCGTGCAAAACGCTTCATACGAACAAAAAGACCCGCTGCTCATCTTCAAACTCGAAAGTGTCAAGATATGGGACAACATGATCGACGGCATGAACAACCGAATCGCATCCATACTCATGAGAGGACAGATACCCGAGATGCAGCACGAAGACATCAAAGAAGCAGCACCTGAACAACGTTCACAACGATACAACGAACAAAAGGAAGAACTGCACGACCCCGCACAGCAGGCAGCTGCAGCACACGACACACGGGAAAGCGCACAACAAATCAACCGCACCCCAATCGTCAAAGACAAAATGCCCGGCAGAAACGACCCATGCCCGTGCGGAAGCGGCAAAAAATTCAAGAACTGCCACGGAAAAGGTATCAGTTAAACAGTAACAGAACAAGGAGACTCTCCTCGCTCATAAAAGACAATGCCTATGATTACTATCTCCAACCTAAAAAAGCAATACGGAGAAACAGTTGCCTGCAACATCCAGGAATTCACCATCAACAGTGGTGAAATTCTCGGACTCGTAGGCAATAACGGAGCAGGAAAGACCACGCTATTCCGACTCATGCTCGACCTCATCAAAGCCGACCAAGGAGAAATTCTGATTTCAACGTCAACAGACATCAATCCTGCAAAGAGCGAAGAATGGAAAACCTTTACCGGAGCATACATCGACGAAGGATTCCTCATCGATTTTCTCACACCGGAGGAATATTTCACGTTCATTGCAAAAACCCATCAAATCGATGAGACACAAATGAACGAGCGTCTCCAGGAATTCAACGCATTCATGAACGGAGAAATACTCGGGCACAAAAAACTCATCAGAGACCTTTCCGCAGGAAACAAGCAAAAAGTGGGTATCATAGCGGCTATGATGCATCAACCGCAGGTTCTCATCCTCGATGAGCCCTTCAACTTCTTAGACCCATCAAGCCAAAACTCACTGAAAAAAATCCTCACCAACTACAACCAACAGACGCAGGCAACAATACTCATTTCAAGTCATAACCTCACACATACCGTTGATATCAGCTCGCGCATCGCGCTGCTCGAACACGGAAATATTATTCGCGATATGGATAACAATCACGAGTCAGCAAGACAAGAACTGGAGGCGTATTTTACAACGAACGAATAGAAGTGTCATTACCCGTCAACACTTCGTCCATCACAATATCGAAAGCGCCTGTCGGGAGTGACTCTAAAAACTGAAAACCAAAACAAACACCCAGTTTGTAGGCTGACGGAATCTTTGCAAGGAAACGGTCATAATATCCTTTTCCGCGCCCCAAACGATTGTTTTTCATATCGAAAGCCATGCCGGGAACGACAGCAACATCAATAGAATCATAATCCTTAAAACAGTTGCCGCCCGACTCCATGATGTGAAAGGCACCCTCATGCAACTGCTCCCGCCCCTCATACTCACAGAGTTCCATATCTTCATCGCTGACCACTGTCGGCAGGAGCACCTTCTTCCCCATCCTTATAAGTGTTTCCAAAGCATCAGCCGTGTCAACCTCATCGGGCAAAGCATGGTACATCAGGACCACACGAGCCGACAAAATGCGGGGATGCGCCAACAGACGCTCCATCAACTGCCGCGACTGGGCAGCCAACTCATCCGCCGTAAACAACCGTTTCCGACGCCGAATTTCCTTTCTTATACACGATTTTTCTTCCATGACTTCTTGTTAGCAACTGCCACCTTCTTCCCTTTCTTCGCCTGTGGCTTCTTGGGGAAAGCCTCTTTCTTCCGCATGACTTCCAGTGCTGATTTAATCACGGGGTCGTCTTGATTGATATACTCTGCCCATGCCTCCTCATTAAGGATATTATAGACTATGCGGCTTGTCAAGAAGCGGTCCAGTAAGCGATACGACTTCTGAATCATCAGGTTGCGGCGCTGTAAACCATGTTGGTTGGCGTATGTCACAAAACGCTCTACAAGTCCTTGCCGCTTCAGGTAAGCCTGCAACGAAGCCAAGCTATCATATTCCTTCAGCAGCTGGCGGTTGTCATCCGTATATTGGAAAGCATACTGCATCACCAATCCGCTCATCACCGCCTCTTTATAGTATGATGTCAAGTTCAACGTATCCTCGGGTATAAAGATGTCTGGCGTGATGCCACCTCCTCCATAAACCGTTCGTCCGATGGAAGTATGGAATGCGGGACCTTTATGCTGAATGCTGTCCTGGGAGAAGAATTCTCCATGCAGATAGCGCTGCACCAGATCCTCTTCATAACTCTTGTCCTTGCCATCCACATAAGGCTTCTGAATACATCTGCCTGAAGGTGTGTAGTAGCGGGCTATCGTCAGACGAATCATGCTATGGTCTGAAAACTCTATCTGTTGCTGGACAAGTCCCTTACCGAACGAGCGGCGCCCGATAATCGTTGCCCTGTCGTTGTCTTGCATTGCTCCGGCAAATATCTCCGATGCCGATGCCGAGCCCTCGTTGATAAGAACCACCAACGGAATCTTCTGATAACTGCCGCGACCGTCACTGAGATACTCCTCGCGCTTCATCTTCCTGCCTTCGGTATAGACAATCATCCGTTTGGCTGGAAGAAACTCATTGGCTATCCTTATCGCTGACGACATCAGACCGCCGACATTGTCGCGCAGGTCGATCACTAAATTTGAGAAACCCTCCTGAGATAATTGTGCCAGCGCCGTGAGGAATTCATAATACGTTTTCTCCCCGAAACTTTTTATGCGTATGTACCCCACTTCCTCGTCAATCATATAAGCCGCTGCAATGCTCTTTGTTTCTATATCATCGCGTGTGACGACAAAGTTTTTCACTTCCTTCTGACCGTAGCGGAGGATGCCCAGTTTCACTTTCGTGTTCTTCGGACCTTTCAGACGACGCATGGCTTCGCTGTTCGTCACCTGCTTACCTGTAAAGTTCTTGCCATCCACCGCCACGATTTTGTCACCGGCAAGAAGTCCTGCCGACTCTGCCGGACCGCCGGCTATGACATTCTGAATATGGATTGTATCTTCACGAATCGTGAACTCAATGCCTACTCCCGAGAACGAGCCTTTCAAATCATCGGCTACTGCCTGCACATCTTTCGCACTGATATAGACCGAATGGGGATCCAGTTCTGAGAGTATCTGTGGCATGGCCTTTTCCACAAGACTGTCGATATTCACCGTATCCACATACTGGTCGTCAATAATCCGCAGCAGATTATTGAGGCGGTTGCTGCCCGAATTGATAATACTGAGTCGGTTACCGGAAAAATGCTTGGTATAGAACGTGCCAATCAAGATTCCAATAATCACGCACAATGCCAGTAATATCGGAGCAAAGCGGTTTGACTTATTCAGATTCATGCTCTTCTACATTTATATATATCACTTCAATATTGGCTCTTTTCAGGAGATTGATGCCGTCTTCCATCCGATACTGCTCTCCATAGACCACCCGTCTGATGCCTGCCTGTATGATGAGTTTGGCACATTCGATACATGGTGAAGCCGTCACATAGAGCGTGGCACCGTCGCTGTTGTTCGACGAGCGTGCCAGTTTGGTGATGGCGTTGGCTTCGGCGTGAAGCACGTAAGGCTTCGTCACATTGCCCTCGTCCTCACACACATTCTCAAAACCGCTGGGCGTACCGTTATAGCCGTCGCTGATAATCATCTTTTCCTTGACCACCAGTGCTCCCACCTTGCGACGCTGACAATAACTGTTTTCTGCCCAGATACGCGCCATGCGCAGATAGCGCAGGTCCAGTTCCCGTTGTTTATCCTTATTACTACTCATTGGTCTATGCTTTCTTTGTCGCATTTACTTTGATTCCGTTACGCTTCAGCAGGGCGTCGATGGTGGGCTCTCCACCTCGGAAACGCTTGTAGAGCGTCATGGGGTGTTCCGTCCCGCCGCGTGAGAGCACATGGTCGCGGAACCGCTGTGCGGTGCTTTCATTGAAGATGCCTTCTTTCTTGAACACGCTGAAAGCGTCTGCCTCGAGCACTTCCGCCCATTTATAGCTGTAATAGCCTGCGGCATATCCGCCTGCCATGATGTGCGAGAACTGCACCGTCATGCAGGTATTCTCCAACTGTTTGGAGATGATGGCTTTCCGCCATGCCTGTTTCTCAAACTTCAGGAGGTCTTCGTCGAAAACATCCTTCTGTGTGTAATACGCCATGTCGAGCATTCCGAAACTGACTTGGCGCAGACAAGCGGTAGCTGCCATGAAGTTGCGGCTTCTGACAATGCGGTTAATGAGTTCTTCGGGAAGCGGTTCGCCTGTCTCGTAGTGGAAAGCGAAAGTGCGAAGGAATTCCTTTTCTATCGCATAGTTTTCCATGAACTGCGACGGCAACTCCACGAAATCCCACCACACATTTGTTCCCGAAAGGCTTTCGAAGCGTGTGTTGGCAAACATGCCGTGCAGCGAATGTCCGAACTCGTGGAGGAAAGTGGTCACCTCGTCCAGTGTCAGCAGTGCGGGCTTCTTGGCGGTCGGCTTGGTCAGGTTCATGACGACACTCACGTGCGGACGCACATTTTCCCCTTTCTTGTCTATCCACTGCCCCTGGAACTCGGTCATCCACGCCCCGCCCTGCTTGCCTTTGCGCGGGTGGAAGTCGGCGTAGAACACCGCCAGATAGCTACCGTCCTTGTCGAACACCTCGTATGCCTTCACGTCACGGTGATACACCGGAATCTTCTTATTCTCCTTGAACGTGATGCCATACAGCCGATGGGCAAGTCCGAACACGCCCTCAATCACTTTCGACAGCTCGAAATACGGGCGTAGCATCTCCGAGTCGATGTTGAATTTCTTCATTTGCAGCTTATGCGAGTAGAACGCACCGTCCCAGGGCTTCAGCTCGAAGTCTTTCCCTTCTATCTTTTTGGCAAGTCTGATGACCTCCTCACGCTCTTTGAGGGCGGTCGGTTTATACGCCTTGATGAGGTCGTCAAACAACTGATACACGTTCCGCTTATTGGATGCCATGCGCTTTTTCAGCACATAGTCGGCAAACGTCTTATATCCCAGCAGCTGTGCTATCTCGCGACGGAGATTGATCAGTCGCTTGCAGATGTCCACGTTGTTTTCCGTATTGTCGTGTGTGCAGAGCGTGTTGTACGCCATATACATTTGTTTGCGCAATTCGCGCTGTGTGGAATGTTGCATGAACGGTCCCATGCTCGGAGCGTCGAGCGTGAAGACCCATCCTTTCAGTTTCCGTTCCTTGGCTGCCTGTGCAGCTGCCTCCACTGCCGTCTCGGGCAGTCCGCCGAGCTGTTCTTTCCTGGTGATGTGCAGTGTATAGGCTTTTCGCTCTTTCAACAGATTTTGTGAGAACTGGAGTGAGAGCATGCCCATTTCCTCTGAGAGCTTGCGCAGTTTCTCTTTGTCGGCATCACTCAGCAGCGCACCGCTTCTCACGAAGCCCGAATAGCAGTTATCAAGCAGCATTTTCTCTTCCGGAGTCAAGCGTCGATGATGCAGGTGAACGGCTCTGACGCGCTCAAACAGGCGTTTGTCCAACTGTATGTCGTTGGCATGTTTGGTCAGCAGCGGCTGCATTTTCTGAGCCAGGGCATCCATCTCGTCGCTCGTCTCCGCTCCCATCAGGTTGAAGAATGCGGCAGACACGCGTGAGAGCAGGTCGTAGTAGCCGTCCTTGTCCTCGTCGGTATCGATGATGGTATTGTCGAAAGTCGGTTTTGCCGGATTGGTCACAATCTTCTCTATCTGCTCTTTCTCACGGCGCATGCCTTCCATGAACGCTTCCTCGTAGTCTTCCAACCGTATCAGGTTGAAAGGAATGACCTCATGGGGTGTCTGATATTTTTCAAAAAACGGGTTCTTGCGCAACGCCTTCCCTGTCGCTCTCTTGTTCATACTAACGTGTCGCTTCGTTGATGTTGCAAAGTTACGAATAAGTGAGAGAAATGCAAAAGAAAAATTTGTTTTTCTTTTCATTTCCGAACGAGAGTAACTTATTCAAAGTTACGATTAAGCGAGGACAATACAAAAAGAATCGCATTCTTTTTTATTGTCGAGCGTAAGTAATTTATGAAAAGTTACGATTAAGCGAGCGAAAAACCAAATTCTATTTGAGTTTTTTCGAGCGTGAGTAACTTGGGCGTCAGCCAAAGTTACGAATAAGTGAGAGAAATGCAAAAGAAAAATTTGTTTTTCTTTTCATTTCCGAGAATCAAGATAACGAGCCGACTTTTCGTCGCCAAAAACAATGAAAAGAATTTTGCTGACAATGACGTTTCATCCTCAACGGTGGAAGTGAATATTTATGCAAAGCAGCGAAATGAAAAGCAGTTTTGCAAACTATTGATATTCAGGCGTTTAAGAACCGCGTTCCAAAAGTTGAACTTTTGCGCTCTAAAAGTTCAACTTTCACCTCCTAAAAGTTCAACTTTTGCACGCTAAAAGTTGAACTTTTGAAAAGTGAAAGTTCAACGGGTATATTTATACGCTTTCGCCGTATATTTATTCTACCGAAAAACGGGGTTGCAACCCTGCGGTCACAACCCCGTTTTTTAATAAGTTATTCAGAATCTACGTTTACTCGTAAATCTTTGCTTCACCTATGAATGCAGATGATCCTGAAGAGCCGTTGGCACGGGTCTGCACCGTGTAGCGGAAGAATTTCGCTGTCACGGGCTCATAGAACTTGGCTACTGCCCAAACACCGTTAGCTGTAACCTGTTGCAGCGTGACTGTTCCGTGTCCGGTCCATGTTTCGCCGTCGTCGCTGGTTTCCACTTTAAGAGCTCCTACACCATAGCGGAAATAATATGAATATTGCGGTGGAATACATGCGAAGGCACTCACCTTACGCGGAGAACTGAACTCGAAGGTCATCGTGCCGCCAGGAGTGGTCACGTCGCCATAGTTATAAGAGCTAACCACACCGTCAATGATTTCGGACTCATAAAAACCTGCAGATGGTGCGCTGAATGTCCATTCGCTCTTCGGTATCTCTGTCATGCCTTCGATGACGGCTCCAGTGTTGAGCTCGGCATAAACATTGAGTGTCTCTTTGTAGAGTTTCCAGATGTAGGTGTGATAGTCTTTCGACACACCTGCACCGGAGGCATTCAGTACGATTCCGACAACGGCATACTTCTCCAACGCCTTGACTGCCGCCGACTCATCGTTGATGGCGATGACAATCTCTTCGCTTGAAATGGTTCCACCTGCCGGGATTGTCACTTCACCCTGCTCTAATTTCATCACATCCGTGCTCAGGATTTCCGCATCAGCATCATATTCAGCTGCTACAGTATTGTCGAGCGCAACGCTGACTGTCACATCCTCGCTGACGGGACGCGTCATTCGAACATAGAAACGGAGTGTATCCTCCGGGATAATCAGTCCGGAGGGAGTGTTTACCAGTGTCGATTCCGTCACATTACCTTCTACCGCACCGCTATATACATAGACTTTCGGGCTCATGTCCTCTTCTTCTACGGGGTAGAGCGGTGTGCCTACGTCAGGGTCTGACTGGCAGGCTGCCAGGAAAGGCAGCATCGCCAGCATTGCCAACAAGGTTTTATTGATAATCTTTTTCATGTTTTTTCTTTTTAAGTTTTATCATTTTCATGTTTTACTTACCATCGATACGCACATCTTGTTCCCAAGTCACGTTTAATCCTGAATTGTTCAGATAAGCGTCACGACCGTGAGGAGAAGAATCCTTGAACACGTTTCCTTCGCCCTCGTCCATCTTCCAGTAGCCTTCGAGGCCGGAAGAGGTGGGATCGACGTTGTACATATTGTTGGCAATCTCCATCTGGCTGCGAGCCTTGCTCCAGAAGCGCACCTGACACATCTTAGCTTTCTGTGCAACGAAATAACTGCCGCTGGTTATAACGCTGAAGTTCGGACCGAGCGTCATCGGGTTGTTCGGCAAGTCCAAAGAGTTGTCAAGCACACCGTTGAAGTAGAAATAGAGGTTGGTTCCCGTGCAGACTACTGCGATGTGGTACCATGTATTGGCATTGAAGAACATGTTACTGTTCATCTGCGTACCCATCGTCTTCACCTGGAAGCGGTTTCCTTCGATTGTTGCATCACCGAAGCGGAGGAGAATCTCACCGTCACCACCGGCATAGAAGAGTCCTTGGTTGTTGTACTGTCCGATACGTGTTCCCAAGATGTCCATGTTCACACACATCTCCACGGTGTATTCCGTCAGTGTCAGCTGCGGAACGGGGAGGATAGACATGAGGTTGCGGTTGAACAGCGGCACTGCCTGCTTGGGCACTTGGTCGAGCACGATGACGTATTTGCTTCCAGAAGCGAGCACGTCCTTCTTTCCGTCCTTGCTTACGAGACGGATACCGATGGCATACTTCAGACCTGTAGCCTTCAGCTCCTCACTCATCGGGCTTACGTTAACATTGATTGGAGAAGAGAGCGAGTTGTCTTTCTCTACCGTGATGACATCCGAAGAGAATGAGAAGAAGTCTTCCGGCAACATGCGATAGCTGGTCACGTTCAGGTTGTTATATTCAGTCAGTACAGACTCGTCGGCAACCACCTCGAATGAGCAATCCTCAGAAGTAGGTGACGACAGGCGCACGTTGAGACTGACAGACACAGGCTCATCATCCACGGTGAGCTTCTGCGAAGCATTGCCGTTGGTGTTAGTCTGCGCAATGTAAGCCTGATTTTCCTTGACGGAGTATTCGTGGTCGTTGCCACAAGCCGTAAGCATGGTCAATGCTACGACCATTCCGCCCAATATGAATTTGATTTGATTGCGTTTCATATTCTTATCGTTTTTAGTTTCGATTTATTTAATCACAGGATTCATGATATGAATGCCCTTGCGCAGATACGGATAGGTCTCGTCAAAGCCAGAAACCTTATATTCGAGCTGCATACGATAGGTTCCGATACCGCCCTTCTGCACGGTACGTCCATTGATGATAGGCTGCCAGCGTGCCATTCCTTCGAGGCTCCGCATCACGTTACCATTGCGGTCTGAGAATGTCACACCGCCAGTAGCTGCATAGCTTTCGAAGTTCTCGGTCACGATATACTTCCGGGCAATCTCCTCTGCCGTGAGATAACGGCTGGGATAGAACGGGCTGCTGGGCGAGAGATATTTGCTGGTTCCCTCTGCCGGCTGCGTCAGGTTCGAGATGGCTGCAGCGATACGGTTGTCAAGGTTCGAAGCACTGGTGCAAGCGTATGCCTGAACGATGAAGTAGTCGAAGCACTCGCCGAGGTCGCCGGCAATCGTCTGCGGCTCACCGTCCATCACCAGCAGCTTGTCTGTTCCTGAGAGCGGGCCTAAGCGCTTGGCCAGCGTGCGAACGAAGATGCGCTCATACTTCTTCTGAGAGAAAGCACTCTTAGAAATGTTTCCGCTGTGTCCGAAGTTCGGCTCGTAGTCGTAGTCGAAACCGTCATAGTCGTACTTGTCAATCGTGTCGCAGATAGCATTGGCATAGTTAGCCACGCGCACGGAGTCCAAATCGACGCCCTCGCCATACGTCTGTCCAAAGAGCCAGAAGTCAGCAGGAGTTTCACCCTCTGGAGTCAACTGTGTTCCATAGTTGTCCACGATGAAACAAACCAGTGCACGGGTGCCTTTCACTTCTTTCACATATTTCTTGTCAGCAATGCGTGCTTCATCAAGATTCTTCCAGTTACCCCAGATGGAGACAAAGTCCACACTGTCGGGGAGTCCGCGAAGGGAGTGCTCAAGTGAAGCACCGCTTCCTACCCATTCACCGAACCATCCGAATGCAACGGGATGGTCAGTCTTTTTATAAGCGCGCAGGTTCTCATAGTATTCTTCCGTCTTCTGCGCATCGGTCAGATTCTCGGGATCTTTGATCTCCGTTTCTGTCCAGTCGCTGCATGATGAGAACGCGATTGTCACGCCTAAGAACATCAGGAATGATTTCAATATTGTTTTCATTTCTTATTGATTCTTTATGTTTAACTGCTAATTGATTATCTCTGCCACCACAGTTTGGTTGTGTAATTGTCTGCACCACCGAGCAACTGAACAGCTTTCTCATAGTTGTCCTTGTTGTTGATTGGCTCTTCCGTACAGAACGGCACGCGGTTGGCTACCTTGATAGTCGTGTTTCGTGCTACGTCGAACACCTTCGGATAACCCGTGCGGCGGAGCTCTGCCCAACCTTCATCACCGTTGGGGAAGCCTGCAATCCACTTCTGGGTAATCAGACGCTCGAGTTTCACCTCGTTAGAAGCACTTTCATCCCACTTGATGGTGATGGTGCTTGCTGCCGGCATGGCTTTTCCGAAACCGCCCTCAGCATCTACGTATGCTGCAGGAGTAGAGGTCGCGTCTTGCAGATAAGCCTCTACGCCACCGGCACCCCACTGCTCGAACGACAGACGGATAGCCTGGTTGTAGAGTTCTTCAACGCTTCCGCCCATGCCGCTCCATCCTGCGAGTGCGCCTTCAGCGCGACAGAATGTGATCTCGGCAGCAGTCATCCACACACCGCGTGAGTTTTGCTCGATATTGGCAGCTGAATAAACTGCCATAGCGGTTACCTTGTTACCAATAGCAGCACCTGCCAGACATCCGATGACCGCGCGGTCGCCCGCCGTCTCAGTTGCCTTGAAGTATTTCGTAATACGCGGGTCCTTATAACCGTTCATGTAGCACTCGATATCGGCACAAGCACGGCTGTCGCCCCACTCTACTGATGTCTTGTACTGACCGTTCGGCACGTATGTAATCTCCAAGTTGTCATCGTTAGAGGTAATCACGCCGCCAGCCACTGCAGCCTCACCCACCTGACGGGCATAAGCCGGGTCGGCAAAGCGCATGCGGATAGCCATACGGAGCTTCAACGAGTTAGCGAACTTCAGCCACTTGGCAAACTTGCCGCCATACACATGGTCGTAGTCAGCGCTGACCGTCAGGTTCGGGTCGGCTGCCACCATCGGAGCGAGAATGTTCGTAGCTGAATCGAGGTCGAGAATGAGTTCCTTATATACTTTCTCCTGTGAAGAGTAAGCGTTCGGATCGCTCTCTGCACCGATAGGATAAGGTCCGTAGATATCGGTCAGACGAAGGAATGCCTGTGCACGGAGAATCAGTGCCCATGCGTAGTTGATGCCTTCACCTTCAGTGTAACGATAGATTTCCTTGAAAGCAGAAACCACCTTCGGCGTACATTTATTGAAAGGAAAGTTTGTCCATACCGTAGACGCGTTCATCATCACAAAGTTGTTGTTGGAGAAACCATTGTTGGCATACGTCATGTAACGTCCCAGATAGTTTCCAATCAGGTCCACGTTCATCTGATAGGTGTTCTCCTGCTCGGGGAATGCCTCGTTCTGCAACTGAATCATAAACGAACCAGTAGCATAGTTGTCCTTTTTAAGGTCTTCCCGACTCAGGTTTCCAGCCGGACGGTTGGCATCTTCGAAGCCTGCCGTACAAGATGCGAGAATTGTCAGCGCTGAAAAAGCGATGAGCGAAAGACCTCCCTTTATTTTATTCGTTTTCATATTCATATTCCTTATATATATAAATAATGTGTAACATTAGAAGTTCAGACGCACGTTGAAGCCAAGTGAACGCTGGCTGGGCTGCATGAAGAAGTCAAAGCCCTGATAGTAAGTGCCAGTAGAAGCCACTGATTCAGGATCGAACGGAGCCTTGTTGTAAATCATCCAGAGGTTATGTGCGGTCAGACCGACAGACATGGTTGCGAAACCAAGTACCTGCTTCGGCAGAGTATAACCGATATGGAGTTCCTGCAGGCGGACGTTGGTTGCGCTGTAGATATAATCAGACCAAATCGGGTTGTTACCACCGACTACACTATAATATTTCTCTGCCTCAATCATACCGGTATTGATGGGTATGCCACCCTTGTCGCGCCAGTCGGCAGAAACCTTTGAAACGCCCCACTCGTCGAGGTAAGCCTGTGTCTGTGACAACACGATGCCTCCGAGACGTGCAGTAAGCAGGAAGCCCAAGTTGATGCCCTTCCATGTGAAGTCGTTGGAGAATCCGAGATTTCCCTTCGGAAGAACAGAACCGCGATACAGCGGGTTGGTGAGCGTCACACGCTGCACGTTACCATTATTGTCGAGTGCGATATTGCCTTCGTTGTCGCGTTTGAAATCGGTGCTCACATAGACATCACCCATCGTGCCGCCTTTCTTCAGCATAATCGAAGCGCCATTGAAACCACCCTTTGAGATGACCTCATCAGGATTGTCCTCATAGAGTTCGATAATCTTATTCTGGTTAGCACTCCAAGTGAAGTTGGTGCTCCATGCGAAGTCGCCCCAGCGATGCTGGTAACCGATGGCAAGCTCGATACCGCGGTTGCGGATGTTACCTGTCTGTACATACTCTGCATTGTATCCTTCACCTGCCGTGATGGGACGGAGGAAGGTCTGCTTGCGTGTGTTGCTCTGATAGAGCGTCAGGTCGAATGTCAAATCGTTGTTGAAGAAACGTGCAGTGAGACCCACTTCCCAAGAGTTGGTGCGCTCAGGATAGAACGTCTTCGGGAACTTATAGGTCACTGTGCTGTACGATTGCGATGCCGGGTCATAGGTGTAACGCCACGGTGTCGTGATGTTCGGCGAGATGGCAGAACCGACAGAAGCGTACGAACCGCGAACCTTCAAGTAGTTGATGAATTTCGGCAGCTCTGTCATCTGTGAGATGATGGCTGACAGACCTACTGACGGATAGAAGAACGACTCGTTGTCGGTTCCGTCGAGTGCTGAATCCCAGTCGTTACGTCCTGTCACTGTCAAGTAGAGCATGCTCTTCCAACCGAGTTCGACGTTGGCAAACAGCGAGTTGATGTAGTGACGTGTCAGGTTGTAGATAGGACGGTTGTCGTTGGTCGGTGTTCCATAGTCGATAGCATTCGGAGAGAACACGTTTGCCGGAGCTTTCAGTCCGCCTTGGAAACCACCGACGTCATACTTCGTGCGCTGCATGGAAACACCAATGTTTGACGAGAGCGAGAAGTCGTCAAAGGTCTTGTTGATGTTTGCCATCAAATCGCCGTAGAACGTACGGTCGTCAATCTTGTCGTATCCATAGAATCCATACTGCGAGTGTGCAAACAGGTCGATGGTAGAAGCATAACGCATATCTTCCTGCTTGGTGTGTGCATCGTCGTAGCGGACACGTCCGGCGAGTTCGAGCCAGTCGAGTACCTGATAACGGAGCGATGCGGTCACCATGTAGCGGTCTTTCTTGTTGATGCGGTTCATGCGCTTGGCAATCCAGTACGGATTCTGCATGTTGAGCGCATCACCAAAGTTCCAGTTCTGCACATAGATGCCGCGTGCAGGGTCCCAAACCTCAAAGGTACGCACAGCATCGAAGCTCTCGCCGCGCGGGAAGAGATAGAGTGCTGTCAGCGGGTTGAAAAACTTTCCCTGAGCCATGAGGTTCTTGTCCTTTTCCTTGATGTAGTTAAGAAGATCGGAAGAGCAC
>ODAI014755469.1_pt1 | contig 20432 bp, 16 predicted proteins | sample 1539321 | NCBI WGS metagenome assembly ODAI01 (sample SAMN02144231, study PRJEB22623) | gut metagenome | biome: sheep rumen | host: Ovis aries | place: New Zealand
AGTTTCAATCGTATCAATCCAAACAGATCAATTCCGACCTAAGTTAAACTATGAGTTCCCATTAGATGAACCTGACCCTAGTTTCAATCGTATCAATCCAAACAGATCAATTCCGACTAAGCAATGGTGTTGTAGGTGGTGGAACTGCAACAGCAGTTTCAATCGTATCAATCCAAACAGATCAATTCCGACGTCTGTTCGTTTTTATACTAGATACTGGAGATTCCATGTTTCAATCGTATCAATCCAAACAGATCAATTCCGACCTGAATTTAAGTCTTGTTGATACTATTCTTAGTCACGTGTTTCAATCGTATCAATCCAAACAGATCAATTCCGACAGCTACCCTCGCGGAGCCAGTCGTGGCACGGCTCTCAGATGCCGAATGGCGGAACCTGTTTTTGAAAGACTAAAATGATTAAAATTTATACAACAAATTTTGTATATAATTTAATCAATAAATTTTTAATTTTCTAAAAATACCAGTAAAATCAAAGAGTTATAAACATAAAATTTACAAACATCCTAGTGGCGGAACCTCCCTCGATTTTTGCGATTTTTACTGATTATGATCTGGACATTAAATATCCTCTAAAAGTAAAAACACAATATATTATTGCAACAACATAATATATGTCGTGTTAAAAATAAATGCTTATTTTTAGCAAAAAAAAGAAAAATACCGGAATTTACACTCAACTATACAAAATAAGACTTTAATTCAAAGCGAAATCTACCTACAACATCATGAACAAAATGCAGGACGAAAGAGAGACACAGACCAAATTCAGCACCTAGAGAAAAAAACAGTAAACCCTTACATTTGCAGATCGATTTTTCAGACAAACTACCCCCTTGCGGATTATTATAAGTTTTACAAAAACACAAATCCCTTGCAGGTGATACCCAAAAAAAATCAGACAAAAATCCCTATATTAGGATCAAATCCGTTACTTAATCTGCAGGATCTACCATTTTTTTTAAAGCGCGTATCAGATATAACGGTGATCTTCAAATAACTACAATACACAATCACCTTATACAAAAATTATATCTGTCATGAACAGTAATAACACCGCAAGCTTCGAAAACCCGCCGGCAGTGTTGTCAAATCGACCGGAAATAACATCGGTAACGAAAAGACTATTACTTCATATACAATAAATACTGAATTTGTTAATGAACACACAGTGCGTTAGAAACACTACGTGTTGATATTAGCCGAACCGTGAATATTTCACAACGAGTTTTTTAATATTTCAGAATATTTTTTTGAGATAAATCACTTTCGACAAGATTTTATTCTTCCAGTCAGCACTGTTTCTCACTAAAACAGACAATTTAACCGTTTCACAATTAAAACCACTGCCCGTCTGATAACAATTAATAAAAAAGCAGACCGAACCATAACGGCCCAGCCTGCAGTTTTTCATCAAATCAATATGGAAATATAATTATTTCATTAAATTAATTTCAGTTCCCTTGATTTTATCCTCTTTACGGCATTCAGTACGGGCATTATTAAAGGCGGATACGCACTTGGCGTAGCCCTTAATCCACTGTGAGCGGTAGATGGCACGCTTCTTGGTAACAGTAGGCTCGAAGTGTTTATACTTCAGATCTATATTACCGGTGAAAATCTTGCCGTGGGTGGTTCCGGTGTCAGATCTTGACTTCCACAGACTCTGGATGGAATCACACAGAGTATTGATATTCTTCAGATAACCTGAGAACGTCTTGTACAGAGCTTCATAGCCGGACAACTGCTCATACTTCGACTTGGTGATATCCTTGTAGAGTTTTTCAAGCCTGTCATTAATCAGACCGGCCTCGGTTCTGATATTCTCCACATTGGTCTCCAGGGAGTCATAGTCAGATGAATCAAAACCGCGCAGATGGGAATCCATTACCGAAACAGAATTAAATGCATAGTTGAACTGCGGAGAATTCTGATACAGCAGGGAGCCGTCGTAGCTCAAGGCATCCATCGGCTGAGGGATCTTCCCCTGTCTCATCTGACTGACCATGGTATCAGTGTACTTGAGACACTTCTCTATACCAAGGTCTGTTTCCTGCATAATTTTGATAAATGCATCCCCGTTTTCATCCATATATTTAAAGGAGAAGAACATATCGGAATACAGTTTGAGAGGACTGCCCGCTTCAAACATTCTGTTGGTCAGATCAAGCAGACTGTGCTGGATCTTGATAAAATCCTCAGCATAGAACAGTAATGCCTGGATCTGGTTGAATTCATTGTCATCAAAGTCGATTTCAAAGATATTCCGCGGGATTTTAGCCGGCAGGATCTCGTATTCCATTCCCTGCAGTTTAGATCTGGCAACATCATAGGCATAGATGGTTTCAGCCTTGCCGATTTCAAGACTGTGGGCTGCCGATGCGGCCCCCTCATTGAAAACAGCCTTCAGTTTGGAATACTGAACCAGCGGCTTGCTGCCCGAGATAGTGGCAGAGGAAGTTGCCGGAAACATAACTGCAGCTGCCAGAGCCGCCGAAGTAAAACATTTGAGTAATAATTTAAATTTCATTGCAGACTTCCTTAAAATCTTGTGGTGTAATCATCAACATACCAGCGGCCGGCGCCCTTCTTAATCAGATAATGCGGATGCGGAGAACCGAGCTGCTTGCCGTTCTGATCATAGGCACGGCTTTCAACCTCCGCTCTCTGTACCGATTCTCCCTGGGTCTTGCGCAGTACGTCCTTCTGCTGATCGTCAAGGAAGAAATTCTCCTGATCGTTGCTTTCATCAAATCCGCCTGTGGTGTAAATCTTAGGTTTGCCGAAGGTTGCATGGATATATTCATGCAGGAATCTACCCTGATGCAGATCCCAGTGATACTTGATGAGGGAGATTGCGGTCGGGGTCATCTTGCGGTCCGGACTGATACAATCAAGATACAGATCGAAATTCTTCTCCTTGATTGCCATCATGAAAATTTCCATCAGTTTATCCGGGGTGACATTCTGCGGAATGCTCTTAACGGTATACCAGCTGTCCTTGATTTTAGCCACTTCATCCTCGCCGATGAACTTGCCGGAGCTTTCAGCATTGGCATCATATACAGCCACCACATGGTCCGGAACCTGAACAGCAACCGGCTCCACCACCCAGCCCATTTCAAATCTGCCGGTCTTGTTTTCTCCGGCGGCCGGAATTTCCGCGGTGATATCAACGATCTTTCCGAGGATGGTAAATTTGGTCACGTCAGCCAGTGATGAATCCACCAGACGGCGGTAGCGTTTGACTGCCTCATACGGTCCCACCCAGTTGCGTCCGTCTAGCTGAACGAAATAATATCCGGCGGAAGGCTTGCCGTGCCAGATATATTCACCGGATCCGCCGTAGAACTGGTTGGCCGGATATTCAACATCCTTAAGCACGACATATGAATCCTTGAGCTCCTCGATACTGATTTTTTTAGGATCAGGGATTGGAAACTCCTTAGTGATAATCTTGTCAGGAGATGCGGCGGAGGATAAGATCCGGTTCCACTCCTGCTCACCTTTGGCAGCGATGGTCTTTCTGAGGTTGGCCTCGTCGGTCTTGTATTTGGTCCAGGACGGATCAACCTCGGTATAGTCACCCTTGCTCTTCATCAGTGCGGTCTTGGTGCGCTGGAAGAGTTTTTCAACCCCCGGATCATCAGGATAGGTCTGTTTTAAGATTTGAACCCGGTCAAGCGCATCCTTCTTGCTGCGGTAGATGGCCTTGTCGCCGCCGCGCTGCTGCTCAACCTCTTTTTCAAATTCCCTTACATAGTATTCAGCCTGTTTCACCACTTTTTCAAGCTGGGCATCGCTGAGGTTTGGATCTACGGAATAGGCATGTCCGGAGGTCATTGACAGTCCCATGGACAGCATAAAAGTTAAACTCAGGGTCGTTAACTTTAATTTCATTTTTGTTCCTTAATACTGGTTGTTTATAAAATCTGCCTGCAGCAGGCGCCGGATCTGTTACTGCAGATCTGAAAGATATCTTGCCCGTTTCTCAGTGGTGAGCCGCTGGCATTTATATACCCGGGTCTGCTCCTTTTCACTGCTCTTCGGGTTGATTTTACCGCAGCTGCTTTCCTTATCTTTAATCCATTTAATCTGTTCACTCTTGATGTCGGTGCGAACCTTTGCCGGAAGTCCCTTCCAGTAGATATTTAGCAGAGCGTCGGAGAGTGTAAAATCGAGTTTTTCCGAGATAAAGGTATTGTGGATGAGTTCCTGCTCGCTTTCAGCACTGAGGATTACTCCTTTCATTATATTGACGTAGTCACGGTACTCATCGGTACGCAGATATTCCGGAATTTCGAAATCCTTGAGAAAGATTTCCTGATCTCCAAGTACACCGAAGGTAACTGCCACATTGGCTGCACTGCCGTGTTCCTTGAATTCATCAGGATTGGACATGGTGCATTTGATGGTATTCTGCTGCGCATCTCTTTCGCATGGGCGCGGTGAATAGCTTCCATAGGTTTCATTGCTCTGGGCCGTGGTCAGCCGGTAGTTTTCATTAAGCAGCATATGACCGGAAAGACTGAAGCTACCGGAGGCACTGTCGTATTCCACCAGTACATCCGCATGAACCGGTCTGGCATAGAAATACCCCTTCTCCTCCTCGGTTAATTTCTTTTTTTCAATCGGAATGCAGAAATTGCCGTAACTGCCGCGGCAGTAGAAGGTATTGTGATTGTAGAATCTTCCCCGCTCTTCAACTGCAAACAGACCGGTCGGGAAATTAACCGGAGCATCCGGAGCGACTGCAGGAACATCGAAAAGTCTTTCATCGGCAGGTTCCTCCCCTGCCGCAAAGGAACTGCAGCATGCAAGCACTGCAGCACTTAAAACTGAAAATTTAATTAATCTGAACATTTTTTTGCACAAACTGTAGAATACATACCGCCGGAGCGGTCCGTAAAAACACCCTAATTATACAGAAAACGCAACTGATTAATCCTTATATATAGATCCTGCAGTACCTTAAATCTTTATCTTTATCACGTTATTCACCCTGAAAACATAAACCAGATCTGCATCATCGCTGCGTTTTTGATTTTCTGTATTAACGGTAGTCAGTCATCACCTTGAGCTGTTTGAGTGTTTCGTCAAGCTGGCACTTGTACATGGCGGTAAGCTGCTCTTCGGATCCCTTCATAAGTACACTGCCGCATTTCTTCTCCTTCTGTTTCACCCACTCAAGCTGGGCTTTTTTATTGCGCGACTGCACCGGTTTCGGCAGAGCCTTCCACACTGCATTGAGATTGCCGTCCACCACCATGAAGGTAAGCTTGCTGCTGATATACATATTGTGCCTGAATTCATCCTCCGGTTCAGGGGCAAGCACGGTATTCTGCAGCTTCTGTGCACAGTCCTGATCGATGCCGGTGTCATCGCTTCTGACGTCGGTGTTGTCTATGACAAGGCCGTTTTCATCGGGATACAGATAGAAGGTCACACTGGTATACTCGCCGGTCTGATGATTGCGGAAGGGATTAATCAGACTGCATTTTAAGAGTCCGGCATCCTCGTTGTAACCGCATTCTGTTTTCACATAAGGATCCTGACCGTGACGTTCGGCGGTGGTATACAGGCAGTTGTTGAGAACATACAGGTTGCCGGCCGCGGTATATTTACCGGTATTCTGATCTTTTTCAATCAGCAGATCCCCCTTAACCGGAACTCCCTGAATATATTTCTTCTCCTCGTCACTGAGTTTTTTCCGGTTGAGATTTTCGCAGAAGGTAGGTCCGCGATCTATGCAGTTGAAAGTGGTAAAGTTATGAAAATGTCCGTTGTTCTGCACCGCAAATCTGCCGGTAGGAAATTCCCCGGCGCAGGCGGCTGAGGTCAGAAGCACAGCGGCTGTCAGTGCTGCTGCACCGGTATTAAGATATCTGCCTTTCATTGTTAATCCTTTTTGTTGAATATCGTCAGTCAACAATTATAAATGTGATTGCGGCAAAAAAGTACCTGGAAGTTCAAAATATTGAAGCAGCCGGAACACGGCAGCAAAAAATGCCCGATCTTGCGAAGGGGCATTTGGCCGTTATAAGTTCTTTCTTATTTTTTTGTATTTTATCCCGCTGCTCTCATTTAAACCGTGAGAACAGTCTGTTTATTTTAACCTGTCACATATTTGGACAGACTGTCGTTAAGTGCTGTAAACTGATTCTTCAGATTATTGGCGGTTTCAGCATAAACGCCGGCATTGGCCAGGATCTCTTCAGCAGAGGTCTCAGCAGTATTAATGTCGGTGGTTACTGCATTAATGAGCTGGTTCTGCTCTTCAGCCGTTTTGGTGATTTCCATGGTCATGACATTAATGTCATTGAAGGAATCTGTAATATTATTAAACAGTTGAGAAGCCTCGTTGGTCATTCCAACCGCCTTGTTGCAGGTATCGATACTTACATTCATAAGCTCGATGGCACTCTGGTTAGCGGTTAGCAGCTGCTCAATGGTATTCTTGATATCCTCGGTTGCCTTCTGGGTGTTGCTGGACAGGTTTCTAACCTCATCCGCAACCACGGCGAATCCGCGTCCGTGTTCACCGGCACGGGCCGCTTCAATGGCGGCATTGAGCGCCAGCAGATTGGTGTTGCTGGAAATTTCACTGATACTGTTGTTCAGATTTACGATGGCATCGGTGGATTCGCGCAGTTTGTCCAGAGCATTTCGGGTGCTGTCAAGTTCACCGTTGAGGCTGTTGATGAAACCTGCAACCTCGGCAATGCTCTTTTCCAGTTCATGGCACTCTTTGCTAGTTTCATTGAATTTACGTGAGGCCTCACCCATTTTTGCCGCAACGGAGTCGGTCTGATCTTTAACCGAAATCATCAGACGGCTGTCTGAGTTAAGCAGCTGCATCTGGTTTTTAGAGCTGTCATTGAGGTTGGCACTCTGATTCTTAACTTCATTGGCAATGTCAGTCAGTGAATTGGTTGACTCCTTGAAGGTTCTGATCAGAGCCTCCTGGCTGTCAAGGAACATATTGAAACTGCTTTCAAGTGTGCCGATTTCATCTTGGGATCTTACATCGATACGGCTTTTAAGATCTGCACCGCTTCCCTGTGACACACTGTTCATGAAATGAACGATAAAGTTAATCGGATCGATCACCTGATAGGCCAGGAATTTGCTGAGCACAAATCCGGTAATAATCAGGATAACCAGTGAAATCAGGATAATCATCTGGAAATTGGAGGCGGAGGTGGCAATCTGGCTTGCCGGTACCACGAAGGCGAAAATCCACGGGGCGTTCTGAACATTTCTTGCAATCATGTAGAACTGTTTTCCGTCAATATCAACAGCCTGCAGAGAGCCCCCGGAACTTTCGGCTTTCTTAAGCAGATCTGAGGTTAAAGATTTGTTGTATTCGCTTACATCCTTCATGAAAACATCATCGCGGTCGGAGATAATCACCTTGCGATCGCTGGTGTAGAGAATGGTGAAACCGTTTTTCGGAGTGGAAATCTTGGCAAGGGAGGTTTTAAGTTCGGAAATCTTCACGTCAGCTGCAACTACACCGCCCTCGGCCATTCTGGCCATACCGATAACGTTCTCGTTGAAGGTGAAATCCTTGTACGGGGAGCTGATCCTTACCACCGGCTGTTTGTCACCCAGCTGGTACCAGGGTCTTTTGCGCGGATCATAGTTGGAGGCGCGGTACTGCTCGACTGTCTTCTTGGTTGAATACATGTCACCTTCCACTTCGGTTCCGTAGTATACACCGCCGAAATTCATCGCCTTGCCGAGCATCAGAATATTTTCACGGTTCTTAAGGAAACCGGTATTCTGCTGAGCCAGGGTGTCGACAACCTTCATACGGTCAAACAGCCAGGAATCAATAATATTGATACTGTCGTTTACCAGAGACGAGAACATAGCGGCACCGTTTTCAAAATTCTGATTATTGCTTTCACGATCTCTTACCGTAAGGTAACAGCAGATTGTAATCAGTAAAATAATAAACGGTATGAACACCGAAATGAAAATTTTCAATTTTAGAGATTTACAGCTTAACATTTTACGCTTCCATGCCAGATAAAAATTTTAATTATTATGTATTTGGAAACAGAATTTCCTTAAAAATCAGTATTTTATCTAAAATCAACGGCAGTCAGGCGGTGCGTTGCGGCGAATTTGACGGTAGGACAGATGTCACCGTACGCTGCTTAATTCCCGTAAATTTCTATAAAACACGACAATTGTAATTCTATAACATGAATACGATCTAAACTGACACCTAAAAAACACTTTTTAAAACTTGTTAAAAATAAGTTAGATAAACTTCACAATTTTAAAAAATGATGGTTTGACGGAACTGGAAACATAACGTAACAGACTGGAATGAACAACATGACCTTCTGACCGGCGGGCGTTCTGGAATAACACAGGCTGAAACTGAAAATTGCAGAACACCGAAGGGAAAAAGATCAGGCGGGAAGGTTAATTTTCGTGAAGAAACGACTCCAGATTAAACCGCCGTCTGAAACACAGCGGCGGCAGATTTTGTTTTTACCGGCGAAGCGGAGGGTTCTATCAGATCAGTCTACCTTGCTGCTCAGATATTCAATGCGCTCAAGGGTCATCTCCCTCTGGCAGTTCAACATTTTTATGAGTGCGGCATCACTGCCCTTCATGGTTACTTCACCGCACCGTGTGGCTTTCTTTTTGATCCACTTGATCTGCTCTTTTTTGAGTCCGGCCCTGGTATCAGGATCCAGTGACTTCCACAGTTTGTTGATTGCCCCGTTGGTCAGCATAAACTCAAGTTTGGTGGAAAGATACTGACTGTGCTCGAAGGCGCTGTCGCTTTCAAAGTAAAACTTCGCCTCGGAGAGTTCCCTGGCACAACCCTCATAGGAGGGACCGGAGTTTCCCCGCAGATCTACATTGTCAACCGCCAGCGCATCACCGTCGTAGGAGAAGTAAACGGTAATCCCCGCCTGTTCCCCTCTTTCGTCATATTCGTAGGGTTCATAAAGCATGCACTTGAGCAGTTCCGCATCCCGGTTGTATTCACACTGCTGCGGAATATAACTGCCGTAGTTCTTTGAACCCCTGGCGGTGGTCAGATAGCAGGTCCGGAGGATATAGGCATTGCCCGCCAGTGCATATACCCCGTTTTCATAGCGGAGTACGAAATCCGCGGAGATTTCATGACCGTCCGCCACCTTCTGCTCCTCGGCGGTAAGTTTTTCCGAGGCAAGATTGCTGCAGTATTCAGCGCCGTTGCCGGAGCAGGAAAAGGTTTGATGGTTGTGGTAGACCCCGTCGACCATGGTGGCATAACGGCCTTCCATAATGGCACCGCTCTCCTGCCCCATGGCGCAGACCGCACCGGCACACATCACTGCGGTAAGGGCGGACAGAGCGTTTATTAAAATTTTTTCAGCTGAAATCATAGTATTTCCCTATATACAACCGGACTTCTGCCAGTGGGTTTCTGACCGGAGTCCGGTTGTTTCCGGTAAAGACAGCCCTGAAATTTTTCTTTTAGTATTCAATGGCCCTTAACATATCAATGCGGATGTCGGTGAATCCCTTCTGGCATTTGAGCATTTCTATAAGTTCTGCATCGGTACCCTTCGAGGTAACCTTGCCGCATTGGCTGTCTTTTTCCTTAATCCACTGGCGCTGGTTGCTCTTGAGTTTGTTTCTGGTTTTCTGATCCAGACTCTTCCACAGCTCGTTAAGAATGCCGTCTGACTTCGCAAACTCAAGTTTAGCTGAGAGATAACTGCTGTGCAGATATTCATCGTTGCTTTCCAGAGCAAATTCGGCACCGTTCAGGGCATTGCTTCTGAATTCATACATCTCATCGGTGTTTCCCCGCAGATCTATATTATCCACGGTCAGGGTGTTTCCGTTATGACTGAAGATAATAAAAATCCCGGCTTCATCACCCCGGGTTTCATATTCGGCGGTATCATAGAACATGCATTTTAACAGTCCGGCATCAGTATTGTAGCTGCACTGCTGTTTGATGTATTTGTCCTCATCGACAGGTTTTCTGGCGGTTGATAAACTTCCGAACTTAACCAGATCAATCGTGCCGGCAATACTGTATTCGCCGTTCTCGCGGCTTAAAATCAAATCAGAATATATGCCGTCATTGTCCAGCATTTTTTTCTCCTCACTGTTCAGCGCGGATTCATTGATACTGTCGCAGGCGAAAGCCCCTCTGCCGGCGCAGAAAAAGGTATCATAGTTGTAATAGATCCCGTCATCGAAATATGCATATCTGCCTTCCGGTATGTCTGCCGCTTCAGCGCATACGGACGCACTGAGCACACATGCGGTGGCAATCCGGGCCGCCATTACAGTTTTTCTCATCATATTCATTCCATCCTTCTTAAACTGCAGCGTAGTGCTGCAGTCAAATTAAATCCCTCCGGTATTCAGTATGTTACCGGAACCGTACTATATGATCCTTAATTATTCGGGATCAAGTTATCAGTTTCCCGCTGATTTAATTCCGGAAATTTTCAACTCAAAACTGTTTTCAACGGTAAACAGGAAACAGAATTCACCATCAAGCGCCTTTTCTCCTGAATCCTTATTAATAGCAACCGCGGTGAATCTACCGGCTTCAAGATTATCCAGAAACTGCGCAGGTACCATCCCGGCTTCCTTAATTCTATCTCTTACATAGTCATTATCCAGGTAGCGGTGCAGATTGAAATTGTCAAAAACGAGGTACTTCCGGTTCAGAGTATCGAAACTGAGATAAAAAATTTTCTGCGAGGTGTTCACTGTGGCAAATACCAGTCTCGGTAACCGTTCACCAGCTTTGATAAACAGTTCAGGGATCACAGCAGAAAATTCCTTCTGTCGATCTGACAGCGGCTGATCGATGCGCTGATGTTTAGATGTAGCAAAGGTATCACATCCGCGGGCAATCACAGCATTTGTTTTATAATCTGTAAAAATCATGAACGGACTGTAGTCACGGTTCCTGGCGGTGGCTGACTGACTGCGGTACATCACTACGCCGTGCATCAGAACTGTTTTAAGATAACTATGATCATAATTCATTTCATAAACATAATCATCGTCATCGTCATAATCATAATCATAATCATAATCATCAACATAATTATCGTCATTAACATAATTATCGTCATTAACATGATCATCGTCATTAATATAATCATCAATATAATCATCGTCATTAACATAATTATCGTCATTAACGTAATTATCGTCATTAACATGATCATCGTCATTAACATGATCATCGTCATCGTCAATAATATCTATATGGCAAGGCAGTTCCTTCACCGGCCAGTCGACCCGTTCAAGTTCACGATCATATACGCTATTTTGAATTTCCCTGGTTTCAATAGTGCCGTCTCTGCTGATTTCCAGCAGTCGCAGCGGCGCTCCGAACTCGATATCACTGCACAGATTGTAGATTTGATCGTTGATTTTAACCGGCAGTTCATAGCAGTTGCGGTGGCCGTGGATCATAACTGTATCAGGAAATTTTTGTTTCCATGCCTCATAGACCTCTTCAATATCTTCATATCTTCCGCTTCCGAGAATGTAATTGTCCTGACTGATCCTGGTTGACGGTTCTGCCGGTCCCCCGCCATGACTGGCAAAATATTTCATATCTCCGAAGGTAAAATATACAAACGGTTCCAGGGACTGATAAAGACGGCTGAGATCCTTAACCTTGAAATGTTGAATAGCCGGCACAGTTTTATTGAGAAAATCCTTTCCTTTAATTATAGTACTTAAATCTGCATCCGGAGTCCCGGATGGATGTTGCCGGCAGTATATGTAATCCCGCAGATAACGTTCATGGTTGCCCTCAAGCAGAAAAACATTCGGTCTGGTATGAATTTTAAGGCAGAAAAACATTCGGTCTGGTATGAATTTTAAGGAGCAGTTCCAGAACTTCTGCATTCTGGATCCCGCGATCGATATAATCGCCAAGAAAGATATAGGCATAGTCATCTCTTAATTTGTTATTATTGAAATATTCCTTAAGCGGTTCATAACAGCCGTGAAGATCTCCGATAACCACTACTTTCTGATAATCATCGAGACTGATTTCATAATTTGTATAAAAAATCTCCTTAGCCTCATCCGGAGTTATAATTTCCCCAATAGCTTCAAGATCAGATTTTTTTTCTAAATGAAACGCAAAACACATACCCCCAATACAAAAGTCATTCATGCGTCTTGAAATATCGCAAAGAGCATTGCGTTTAAAAATTACATCCTCTGTAACATCAGAAAAATCAACTATATATGCACGATAGGCATAGCGTTGAAGTAATTTCTGGTATTTTTTAAACGAATGCGCATAACAGTGCATGTCATCAACTATGACAAATTCTCCTCTCTGCATTTTTTTTTCGAGTTTGGCAAGCAGTTCTTTCTCCACTGTTCCCTCAATTTCCGGAGATGTAATGTATTCTCCGTACATATCTACAACAGGGCCCTGATTGTCATAGCCGATCTGTTTGTAACTCAAAGTATATGGTTCAAGTTGGTGGATGCTTACCCAGGTGGTTTTTCCGCTTAATGACGGTCCGCGTAAAAAAAAGATTATTTTCATTAGTAATTAACCTTATGTTTGGGTTATAAGCTGTATTAAACCTGCCCGGCAGCATGATCCGGATAAAAGCAGATAAACCCTTTCAAATTTAACTGTTCCGGAAGCAGGAATATAAAAGCGTTATTTCTGTTTATCGTCATGCAACTCAGGGAAAAACAGATTTCCTGTACTTTCAATTTCCGGGATCACTGTGTTAAGGAGATGGCTTTTCAAAACTGAAACCTGATTTGCTTCAGGCAGAGACAGAATTTTTTTCAGTTTATAATCCTGTATTTCATCATTGCCCTGTTTGTTATGATGAACAGTCAGGTTGCGCAGTTCCTGAATGAATCCCCACGGTTTTCGAACTGTTATATAACAGATCGAAGAAATGGCCCTGTTGAACAGCCCTTCGTCTTTCTTTTTAGATGCAGCAAATATATTTATCAGATTATATTTCCCGGGATTTTTAAGTTCACCTAACTTCGAATTGAGTGCGTCAGCAATATTCTTTATTAAAGGATCGCAGCAATCCTTTGCTTTAACTGCAGATTCGGTCAGTTCAATGTTATTAGGAAAATTAGAAAAGATAATATTCTTAATCTGAGTTGCCTGTTCTACCATGGCCTGATAGAGACAGTTTGAAGCTTCTGCAAAGCGGTTGTTCAAAATGTAGTTTCGGGCTTTTTTAGTCATAATCAGATCGAATCTGCCCTTCCCTGCATCATCAATCCATTCAAGACCTGAATAGATGGCTGATTCCACGGTCTTCAGCACCGGATCATTAATCCCCTCCCTGATTTTTTCCACCGCCGGATTCAATTTCTCAGCTGCCGCTGTGAACAGAGATAGGGAATCGAGAATGATCCCGTTGCAAAAGTTTACATAATTTTCATAGTCCCGTTTGCGCAGTTCAACTTTAATAAGAGGCTGAAGGAACTGAAGATTACGGGTGCTGATAAACTCGTTGATGGATGACGAATATTCAAGCAGTTTGGCCAGGTTGCGCATATCATACACTTGACCGGCAAGTAATTTTTCATATGGACAGTCAGCCAGAATTTCTTCAATTCTGTTTTTCAGATCAGTAAAGTCACTGTCGCTTCCAAGCTGACTCTTCTTCAATCCGTTAAGACTGTTGAAATCCTTTTCGAGCGGTACATCACCGTAAAATATATGCTGCACAGTAATATTTTTGAGTGCTTTAAGATAAAGAACAGCGCAGAGGCTTATAATCGGAATAATTCTGTAACAGTGCGTAATATCGAAGGATACCTGATCGTTAAAATCAACATTATCGAGAATACACTGCAGGATTGCATGCTGGGTATCTGAACTGCTGATGTCATCGCCGGTAACTGCAAAAATAATCTGGAAATGCAGAATATCACGTATTTCAAGGAAAAACTTATTAATGGAGCATACTGAAGCGTGACTGATACTGCCTGAAGCATTCAAATCATCGGAAACAGATTTTTCTATTTCACTTTGCAAAACACAGTACTTTCGGTAAACATCCTGATTTTCCTGTTTCAGCGGTTCAAAAAATTCTTCTGATAAAGCAGCAAGAATTCTGCTCCAGTTACTGGTTCTGGTTCCACAAACCACCAGTTTGGTAAGCTTTCTTTCATCAGTTGCATCAACTGACAAAATTTTTTTTGCCAGTGATATACCGATTACTGCAGAATTATCTATATCATAATCGTGTATTTCCCGGTGAAACGGATCAGTATAAATGTAGGAGGTATGACCGTAGTCTCCTGAACCGATAAAGCTGAACATAACATGGCTGACTGAATCTTTAGTTTTTTTCGGTTTTACGTCCAGAGATGCAAAATGGTCAAGCAGCTGTTCCCGTAAATGCTGTTCGTCAAGTCTGCCGCCATCGGCGGAACTCAGGATCCTTGAGATCCTTGCGTTGGGATTTTCAAGATTGGCGGTATTGTCTTTGAGATGGATGAACATGGCACGGAAAAGGTCGATGAACTCTTTAAAGGCCGGGTATTCTTTATTGATCCGGTTTCTTTGTTCCTGTTTATCCTGCCTGTCCTGGCCTGGACATGGGAACTGGTATTCATCTATTGCCGCATAGCAGCTGTTTACAGCGTGCACATAATCATAACATTGCAGATTCATGGCACTGAGCATCTTCAGTGCAACACACTGATTGCCGCGGTTTTGTGAATTTTTGGCAAAATTAACACCCCACTTGAAAGAATTTTTAAGAACAGCAGCCAGCTGAGGATTTTTTATTTCAGCTGTAATTTTGTCATTATTGGAACTGATCAGTTCAGCCGCTTTCTGATAATCGCAGATATTGAGATAATAGGATATTTCTCTGAGGATCTCTGCTGTGGTCACGTTATCAGAAGACATTTTGTTATTAAACATTTTGCAGAAAACTGCAGGATCTGCTGTTACGTTGAATCTGCTCAGCATGGAGGCGTCCTTCAGCAGACTGTATACACTGTCCAGGAAACAGCATTCTGTCTGTCTTATTTTTACGGGTGTCTGGGTGTTTTTTCCCCGGTTGGAGGATGGAAGAACAGCCTTGATCTGCTGCAATTTGCTCTGATAAAGCTCATTATCAGTTTCCCGCAGATATCTGAGCCTGTTTTTTATTTTTTCCAGAAACGAAAGGCGATCTAAAGGTTCTGTTTTCGGCATGACTTCCGGTGAATAGCAGATTTTTCTGATTTTCAGATTTTCGGTGTAGCACAGACTCTGGAAACTGATAAAAACCATGAACGGCATTATTCTGAGTCCGTAGGTAATATCAAGATAAATATTAGGTCTGCTGCTCATCAAATCAGAATTTTTTATTTTGTTCAGCAGTTCGACCTGGCTGTCATAGGATGAGAACTCCTCTGCATGGATAATAAAACGGAAGGTTTTTCCTGCTGAGCCGACGGCTGCATTAATATTGTCTTCAAGTTCTTTCAGCAATATTTGAAACTGCTCTGAATTATCGGCCGTTGAATTTCTGTTTTCCGTTACAAGCTTCTGCAGTTCTTGGAAAAAAGGTTGTGTTTTTATAGCTGACAGACTGTTGCGGATTGACTCGTAATCAGGTGAAGTATCAAAAATCAGCTCCGCAGTTTCTGCTAGATAATCAGGAAAATCGGTCCAGGAACTGGATCTGGTACCGCAAATCATTATTTTATCAATCTGAACATTGTGATAATGCTGAATGTAATACAGGAATGCCGTGGCGCCGTATTTGCAGAAAACCGTCTGATTCAGTTCTGAGTAATGATAACCGGAAGGCTTATATTGTGCGGCTCCAAGGAAGGAAATAAGAAGGTTTGATTCTGATTCACCGGAGTTGAAATTATTGGAAGTATTGTTATTCATATTTCAAAAATTCCTGCAATTAATAACTTATATGCATCTGATAGTTCATCGACTGCCATTGATTATATCAACTATGGTCAGAGCAAAAAGCGATACATACATAAAATACCAAAAAAGCCTGATATTACTCAGGCTTTAAAACAAATAACAAGGAGATTTAACAAATTCTTTCTTTACAGATCCAGAACATTCTTCATTGAATAAAGTCCTGCATCCATGCCGTCAACCCAGATTGCAGCTCTTACCGCGCCGTTGGCAAAAGTCATGCGGCTTGATGCCTTGTGGGTTATTTCAACACGTTCACCGATATCGGCAAACATAACAGTGTGCTCACCTACAATGTCGGCAGCTCTGATGGTTGAGAAACCGATGGTTCCAGGTTTGCGTTCGCCGATAATACCGTCGCGGCTCTTCACTGCAATTTCATCAAGATTTTTGTCCAGTGCTGCAGCAATTACCTTGCCCATGCTCAGAGCGGTACCGGAAGGAGCATCCACCTTGTGGCGGTGATGAGCTTCAATGATTTCAATATCACTGTAGGTACCCATAACCTTGGTAGCCTGTTCCAGCAGATTGAAAACCAGATTCACACCGACACTGAAGTTTGATGCGAATACAATCGCAATCTTCTTCGCAGCTTCATCAATCACAGCCAGCTGCTCATTGCTGAAACCGGTGGTACCGAGAACCAGTGACTTTTTATTTTTTACGCACAGTTCAATATTTTTAATTGAAGGTTCAGGACGGGTGAAATCGATCATCAGATCGAACTCATCGGCAACCTTGGCAAAATCGTCGGTAATAACCACACCGTTTCTGCCCACCCCGGCGATTTCTCCGGCATCGGCTCCGATAACGGAAGATCCCGGACATTCACTTGCAGCGGCTAAAACGGTATTTTCATTGGCGGTAATTGACTGGATTAGACATTTTCCCATTCTGCCGTTGCAGCCGGCAACAGCAATTCTCAGAGGGGTTCTAAGCTGTTCACTCATTTATCTTATTCCTTAGACTTCATAACAATATCAAGAAGTTCAACTTCGAAAATCAGAGTCTGGAACGGTGGAATGCTGCTGCCAGCACCCTGTTCGCCGTAAGCCAGTTTATAAGGAATTACCAGACGGTATTTTGAACCTACATTCATAAGCTGCAGAGCTTCAACCCATCCTTTGATTACACCGTTAACCGGGAATTCAGCAGGTTCACCGCGCTGAACAGATGAATCAAACACATCTCCGCTCGGCAGAGTTCCGTGATAATGAACTCTTACGATATCCTTAGGACCAGGTTTTGCACCGCTGCCTTCCTTCAGAATTTCGTACTGCAGACCGGATGCTGTTTCGACTACCTTAGGATTCTTTTTATTTTCTTCGAGGAACTGCTCTTCAAGTTTCTTCTGGTGATCTTCAAATTCCTTGGCTCTGAGATCCATTTGAGTCTGAATTTCCACGAAAGCCTTGTTTAATTCTGCCTGATCAACCTGGAGCTGACTTTTGTTAAGGCAGTCCTTTACACCTTCAAGCAGGGCTTCAATGGAAAAATTAGGGAAAGCGTTGAGGTGGGGAAACAGCTGTTTGCCAAACTGATATCCCAAACCGTAACATACTTTCTTTTCTGTTGTTTCAAAATTCATTTATTTTTTTTCCTGTTTATCACTCTTCGATCAACCATATGCCGCAGAAAATATTCCTGATCGTGAACCATGATTTTTCTTACGACACTGTCAAATTTAAATCCGAATTTTTTGTAGAGAGTTTCAGCGCGTTTATTCTGATCAAGAATAAACAGACTCACCACTTCAATCTCCTGCTTCTCGATATCCCTGTAGAGTCTCTTCAGCAGTGCATATCCGATCCCCAGATCCCAGTGGGTCGGATTAACATATAAAGCTTTAATCAGGGCGATTTTCTTCCCTTTGTACACCACCATGCGTGCATAGATGAAACCCAGCAGCAGATGGTCGCGGTAGGCCACATAGAAACTGTAGTCATTCTCCTTGCTGTCAAGACGGCGGGTCCACAGCTCGGTATAAACCTTGAGAGTAGGAACTTTCAGTTCATTGCTGGTAATTTCAGCAAAGGCCTTTTCCTGTGAATATAACTGCAGACAGCAGATTGCATCAAGATCCTTCTTGTTGCCTTTTCTTATTGTATATTCGAACATTGCGGGTGTACTCCATTCTTAAATGCACGATCCCTGAGTTTAACCGAATTGTCCAGCAGGGTTGAAATATATTCAACACGCTTTTCGGTAATCGGGTGCTGTTTCACATAGAAACCCTGATCGTCATCAATATGATTGTTTAAGTATACAAACACGTTGTTGGGATCAAAACCGGCCATGGCAACCAGAGACATGGCCATGCTGTCAGCCTCATCCTCCAGCTCCTTGGTATAGTGGATCAGATCTTTTTCATCTGCAGGATCACCGGCCAGGGCCATAACCTTGGTAACATAATCACCGTCATTGGAACTGAATGCCTCAAGCGGCTTTGATACATAATGCTCCTTCATTCCCATACGTTCGTTAAGATGGTCAAGTTCGGAGTGGGCAACTGCATGGGCGATGAAATAGGCGATGACATTCTGATCATAGTTGTAATGTTCAAGCGCCGCGTCTGAGATAACCAGCAGTCTGTTTCCGATGGCTGAAATAGTCACGCGGTTGGTTCCTGCAACCAGGACCTGCCAGTCGACAAAGGTCTGGTATGCATCCCTCGGCAGATTGCTGAGTACGGCATCTGCAATACACTTGCCTACAATATAAGGCTTTTTAAAATTGGTTTCCCGATACACACGGGTATATGCTTTGGCAAGAGCGGGGTTGAAAGATTTGAGTTCCTTTTCATTCAGCGCACCGTCATAGTAGCGGCCGAACAGATTCTTCTGATTTTTCAGCACTCCGGCGAGATTGCACGAAGACAGCAGTGCCGCAACAACTGTTGTCAGCACTATTTTCTTGAACCTGGAGTTAAACATTGTACGTCCTGTTTTTTTATAATAATAAACAATACTGATGGCTGATTTTAATATACGAAACCGCCGGAGCGCCAGCAAATTAACAAAAGATGTTTCATTAATGTGAAAAAGGATCATTCTTGTAGTAAAAAAAGGATGATCCTTCAGCATTCTGCAGTTTAAAAAGGAGCGGTTACTCCTCTCCGGTTACAATCCAGATCTTGAAAAGTTTCTGGGTTTCAGGATCTGCTGCACGGAAAGCCTTCTTCAGGTTTTCAAGAGCGGCCGGGGCAGCTTTGCTCTGCACGGTCTGTTTTACAGTCTGAGGAGCAGCTGCAACTGTGGCAGTAGCGGCAGATGCGGTATTCTGTGCGGCAGAGGTATCGATTTCAATGGTTTTCTGGGTGTCAAGGGTGGCGCCGTTGGCATTGGCAACCAGAACCTTGCTGTCTTCCGGATTGCCTGACTGGTATGCTTTGCCGAGATCTGCAATTTCACGCAGATAGTCACGGCCGATCTGCAGGCCAGGTTTATGAGGAAGAACAAAAATTTCAGCATCGGTTACAGCTTTACCGTCGGAGGTTACCAGGGTTACCACCGGATTGCTGGCATAGGCTTCAGCCTTGTCAAAATTTCTCGGATATTTAAAATTCAGGGAATAATCAACTGACGGATCTTCAATGTTGAAATTGATTACCACCGGTTCGCTGGTTACGATTCTGGTTTCGTGATTGTCGCGGTATGCACCTTCAAAGCGCACCACCACCTGATGACTGCCTTTGCCCAGTTCAAACTTTGATGAATCCTTTATAAATGAGAATGAGGTCTTGGCACCGTCCACATAGTAGAGAACAAATGGTCTCGGGATCGAAAAATTACTTGCCCACAGCGGAGCGGAAATAAAATTAGCAGCGGCTACTGCAACAACACCGGCAATTTTGCTCAATTTCATACGTTAAACATCCTTTATTATTATAAATTTTTCGGGGAAAACACCCGCCCGACGCCACATGCAGACAGCTGCCGGCAATGTACGTGACAAGTCATACCCTACGTTTTGATTTTACTATTTTTTGCGATCCAGTACAATTTTTTACAATCAATTATTGGCTAATTCGAATGCAACCGGTGTACATGTCTGTAGAACGTTGAGAAAGTATTATCACACTAATGCAATTTCTGACGTTAAGCAGTCAGTTTGGCTGGTCAAAAGGCCGCGGATCCTGCAAGCACCAATACAGCTGCGGGTTACTCCCGGAGGAGTTTGCAGCAGTTCCCAGATGAAATTATGAATGCCTCTTTATGCTAGACCAAGTTAAATGTGCCCGTCTATAGATTTTATTTCAGCTTTTTTCCTACAACGGCGCATTCTTTTTTACAGAAACAGATACCGTATGAAATAACAGCTTTGATATCGTTCCTTTTTATATACGGATCGGCATATTTCTTTATGAGGATCTGCTCGACGGCATCCTGAGCTGTAAGTACCTTGTCTTCGTTTTCATCTGAAGTCTGTTTTAATTCCAGAATGACGATAGTTCCTATGCTTCTGACAGA
>ODAI011583141.1_pt1 | contig 20430 bp, 15 predicted proteins | sample 1539321 | NCBI WGS metagenome assembly ODAI01 (sample SAMN02144231, study PRJEB22623) | gut metagenome | biome: sheep rumen | host: Ovis aries | place: New Zealand
GACGTGAGTTAAACCGCACTGACCGCGATGTGGCGCACGGTGAGAGCGAGCTTACCCCCGGCCTTAACCCCTTCTGCAAGTCCGTTGAGCTTAACAGTAATCTGCATTACGACTGGCTTGTCCTCTGTAATCTGATAGAAGTCAACGTGTACTGGGTGATCAGTAACGAAGTCGGTCTGGAGGTCCTTAAGGATAGCCTTAACTGTAGTACCCTCGATGTTGAGGTTTACGATGTAAACGTTTGGAGTGTAAAGGAGCTTAGCAAGTTCCTTCTCTGTGATAGTGATTGCCTTAGCAACTGGTGCGCCGTTAGCATCCTTCTCTACACCGTAAACAACTGCTGGAACATTTCCTGCACGACGCATATCGCGACCTGCCTTCTTACCGAACTCAGTACGAACCTGAGCGTTGAGTGTGATTTCTTTCATTTGTTAAATTTTAATTGTGTTACTATAAATTAAGTATAACGCTTAATTCGCCATCACACATTTCTGTGTTGCTCAAAAAGCGGTGCAAAGGTACGATTATTATACGAGATGGCAAAGGGATAATCTCGTTTTTTGCACCACAAGCAGCATTTTCCGCATAAAATTAAGTAAACGCACGAGTTAATAATACACATATTTACCATCTTCGGTCATTCCTTCGGCAGATACGGATATTTCTGTGCACGATGAATTGTTGTAAAACTCTACAGTTGCGTTACCATCCTTGTCCGTCTTGACATTAGGATTCCAATAAAGAGTACGACGGAAGTCCTCCATTGGTGGAACAACGGAATAATCTTCCATCTGGAATACGGAAGGAGTATTGAAACCTTCAAAGTAAGTATATCGCGTTCCCTTCTGACGGAATTCTGACTTACGGTGTGTATAGCAATAGAGAACGACAGGATTCATTTCGTCTATTTCGTTGCAAACTATATGCTTATGCATTGCCTCTAAGTCTTCGGACACATATATGCTTTTCACCTCGTCAAGAAATACAGGAACATCAAGGCTATTTACGCCATTATCACAGTTGAGGATTCTCATTGCCATCGACTTTCCTTTCATTCTAAAGCCAGTAACAGTAACGTACATATTATCAACTATCCATACGATAGGTCTGTTTTTATACCGAAGTCCATCACGATAGAACTTTCGATTTGGCGCAGGAGGCATGCTTTCGTATTCGGAATATCCAGGACATTCAGGATTCATCAAGTCATATATGGCTTTTACCGTATCAACAGGAGGATTCTTTTTGTCAATCAGCTTTGAGAGCTCCAACTCAGGAGACATCTTTCCTATGTATATTAACACATCAGATGGCTGTGCCTCACCATAAAAGAACTCGTTCTTCGACTTTAACCAGTCACCTATAGCAGGAGGGTATTCGCCCTCGTCTTCTATCGTTCGCATATAGGCATCACAGTCATAGTATATATTAGAGTAATAACGTGCATCGCCTTCGGATGACCATGCGGACCTATCCCACACACGTTTCTTTGCTTTAACATCTACATTCTTCAGCACACGGCTCTGACCTGCCAGCAACTTCACGGAAGTACTGTCCACATTCGCCTTCCACTTCAAGTTCCCAGTTTCATCGACATCAATCCTTTCTGTCTCAAGAGGAGATACATAGCGTGACTTAGGTACGAAGTTGCGGTCAATACAGATGCGATAATCGACAGGCCTATCCTTGTACTTGGAAGCAATTTGCAGATTCCACTCACCCTCAACATCCGGAAGGTCAAACACATACTTGCCTACAGAATCTGTCATAAGGTCACCCTCAAATATACCATCTTTCTTCTTCGCAAGTATGGCTCTGAGTTCCACGTTACCAACTGGTGCTTTCTTCGTCTTGCCCTTCACAGCACCATAGATCCTCAGTTTATTCTCTATCGGCTGAACCTTTTCAAACATAGATTCACCAGAGTACAATCGCCAGTCATACCTGCGCCATCCCTGTACAAGCATGAGAACATCGGCAGACCTACGATGTTCCACATCATCAGCCTCGAAGTAATAACCTGGATTATCTATGTAGCCCCTCAGTTCACTACTAAGAAGCATCCATGAGTTGATGTTATACTTATTGCCGTTCACCATGCCGCTATTGTCAATGGCAGAAAACGATATTGAGGAGTTAGGCTCAGACTGAACTGCCAACGACACCTTCCCACAAGGCCTCAACGATTGATTCCTTGTTTTTATTTTAATATTTGGACTATAACTGCCCGCACCATATATGAAGAACAGACGTTCAGAGAGAATCTTGCCATCTTCGTCAAATACCGTTAGTTGACTTACGCCATTAGGCAGTTTATCACGACCGAACGCAAAACTTCGCATAGCCTTGGCACGCATAGTGTCACAACGGATTATTCTTCCATCATGTATCATGACATAGCCGAGCTTCTTGCCAAGCACTATGTCTGAAGCATAAAGGCTCGCCCTTATGCTATCATCTCTGAGCATGTCCATCATCATCGTACAACCTTCTTCATCTGGCTGTGGCAACTGGAATCTTGCCGTCTTATCCTTGTTGTATTTCACAAGAACATACTCAGCTTTGCTGTCTGCCGACAACGAAAATATGCCACGACCTGAAACATCCGTCTTGAACGAATCCACGACTTTGCCATCCTTTGCACATAACTCGCAACTATACGACAATGGCTTATCTTCCTTATCAGTAAGCGAGTAGGCAATGCGAGCAGGAAGTCCTTTGACTGTGTTGCCACCCTCTGGGTAGAATGTCATCTTTATTGATTTGTTGTTCTGCACATCGTTCTTGACTTCTTGCTCAAAATGCACAACGCTGCCATTGTCGCTATCGGTAGATGCCATACGTTCGTTGTTCAGACGATGGCGGTGACTAAACATGTCGATAGTCGGTGTACTGTAGTCGCCTTCGGTCTTAGGAGCCTTGAAGATAGGAATGACACGTGAGAAACAAGCGTTTGTACCCCAGTTAGTCATGTAACGAGTGTATGCTCTTATCTCGTAGAATCCTGTTGTCATGATACTATCCACCTTGATGTCTCCGTTTGCCTCACCGTTCACGATTGGGAGTTTTCGTTTTTCAACCACATCGCCTGAAGGATTAAGCAGCTCTACATAAAGCACATGGCTCAGGTCTGTACGTCTGTCCGTGTCACATCGCTTGACGTATGCCTTGAACCATATCGTCTCACCCTTGAAATAGCCTGTGTTGTCAAGATGCAGATACACCTTTTCCTGTGGATAGTACATGCTGAAACGCATCGCATGGCGGATGTGTGCCAGAATCTTCCTGTCCACTTCCGTGTCATCGTTTGATGCAAGCATTAAGCAAGGAATGGCAAATATAAGTAGGAATAGTTTTAGATAATTTTTACTGTTCGTCATATAAAGTTCAGGTTTGTTGTTTTGTCAGGACACAATATATGTGTAAAATTCTTCGGCAACCCTTCGTGAACCCTTCGTGTCGGTTTCGTAAGCCCCACGTGTTTTTCCATAGGATTTATGAAGTTTTACCTCCAAATACGATACAAATATACAAGCACTATTCGAATATTGCAAATTATAAACGTATAATCTCATGTGTTTTTTCATGATTTTTCTACTCATACAAAAAATCGTCACGAAGGGGTGTAATGTCAAGATTGCAAAAAGTGAAATTAAGGATGCTATAATCAGCATTTACAAAGCAGGCGGAAAAAGGACAAATCGCAATGTCGCTCTTCCGAAATGGTACTTTTTAGGTACTGACAAATTAGGGACTAATTAGAGACTTATTAGGGACTCATTAGGGACTATGAACATACGGACAACAATTGTTCTATATGGAATTGCGGTTCAGTTTTCCCCTCGACTTAACAAAGCGGGTTAACTGACCGTAGGTGAAGAACGGGACAGCCATTCAGGTAAATCATTCATATAACACGCAACAAGAATACTTCACAATGAATAAAAACAAGAAAAAATGGGGCAAAACATCAAGTATATTGATTTTTATATACGTTGAGTCAAAAGAAAACATTATATTTGCACCAAAATATGCATATTATTTGCACCGATTATGGTTTTATGATCGTTAGAGAACAGTCAAACAAAGTTACAAGAAAAGAGATTTTTGTATTATTATGATTAACCGTACGCTTATACGTCTGAAGATCGTGCAGCTTATGTACGCTTACTATCAGAATGGGGGAAAGAACATTGAGACCGCAGAGAAGGAACTTCTGTTCAGTTTGTCTAAGGCTTATGATTTGTACAACTACCTGCTCATGCTCATGGTAGCTATTTCGCGTTACGCCCTGACACAGGTGGAGCGCAAGGAGGAAATCAATCGTACAACTCATAGCGACGAGAAGGTGAGCCGTAGATTTGTGGATAACCGCTTCGTCTTGCAGTTAGAGTCTAATCTCCAGCTTGAAGAATACAGGCAGAGACAAAAAAAGACTTGGGATAACAACATCGACTACGTTAAGAAGATTTACGAGCAGATTATCGCTTCAGATACCTATAAGGAGTATATGGAGGCAGAGAGCGTGTCTTACGCTGACGACCGTGAGCTCTGGCGCAAGATTTACAAGAGCATCATCATGAAGGATGAGGAACTTGACGACGTACTCGAGGAGCAGAGCCTCTACTGGAACGACGACCGCTCAATCGTTGATACATTCATTCTCAAGACCATCAAGCGTTTTGAGGAGGATAAGGCTGAGCATCAGGAACTCGTGCCAGAGTACAATGATGACGAAGACCGTGAGTTCGCACTCCGTCTCTTCCGTCGCACAATCCTCAACGACGAGTACTATCGTTCACTTATCAGCAAGTGCGTTAAGAACTGGGAGTTCAACCGACTCGCATACATGGACATTGTCATTATGCAGATTGCTGTTGCCGAGATTCTCAGTTTCCCACTCATCCCAGTATCAGTTACAATCAACGAATACGTGGAGATTGCTAAGTGGTACAGCACTCCTAAGAGTGGTAGCTATGTTAACGGTATCATCGATGCCGTTGCAAAGATGCTCCGCAAAGAGAAGAAAATCACAAAGGAATAAAACAGAATAATACTAACATCAAAGAAATGAATTCAGGACTCTTTTTATTACAGGCACAGGGTGGCGGAAGCCCATACAGCATGATTATCATGCTCGTGCTTATGGTAGCAATCTTCTACTTCTTCATGATTCGTCCACAGAACAAGAGAAGAAAGGAGATTGAGGAATTCCGCAACAGCCTCACAAAAGGTAGCGAAGTAGTAACAGCAAGCGGAGTATATGGCAAGGTAGCCAACCTCAACGAGGGCGAGCCTTACATCTCAGTAGAGATCGCAAACGGCGTAGTAATCAAGGTTGACCGCAACTACGTTTATGCAAAGGGTAACCAGCCAGTACAACAGTAGTAACTAATCAGCAAAACAGGAGAGACGGAGAATGGAGAATGCAAACATATCTGCATCCAGAATCTTAGGTTTCTTTAAGCTAACATACAGAAGATTGCGGTTGGTAAAAATCAATCGCAATCTTTTGGTGTACCTCGTATTCTTCGTCATATCCATCGGTTTCTGGTGTCTTCAAACACTCAAGGAACAGACAACACAGGTTCTTGACTTCACCTATGAGATAACAGGTGTGCCTAAGAACGTGGTGTTCACTTCAGAGTTGCCACAATATATAAAGGTGACGGCTGAAGGACGTGGTTTCGACTTCCTCGACCACATTAGCAGGAACAACAACCACATTGTGATTCCATACGATGTCTTCCAACGCCAAAAAGGCGAGGCAATAACTGATGCGACGTACATCCGACGTCAGGTGCAGAAGTTGCTCGGGGCTGCCATTGAGGTGAAAACATGTTCGCCAGGTGTACTGATGACATACTACTCAACAGGAAAGAAGAAACGCGTACCTGTTCTTTTCGGAGGCAAGGTACAAGTAGGTATGCAACACGTGCTCGGTCACATTAACATCAAGCCTGATTCCGTGGATATCTATGCACCACAAGGCTTGTATGACAATGTTGAGTGCGTATATACGGACAATCCGTTTTTCCGTCATGTGGAGGACACCATCGACACTCGTATTGCCATACGCAAGATTCACGGTGTGAAGATTATTCCTGACTCCGTAAGAGTACAGATATGTGTTGACCTCTTCACGGAGAAGAAGATTTCAGTTCCAATCTACTGCGAGAACTGTCCTTCAAACAAGGTGGTACGCACATTCCCAATCAAGGCGGATGTGACATTCCACGTCAGCACAAACATGTACAACAAGGTTACGGAGAAGGATTTCCTTATCGTCATTGACTACAATGACATAATCAATAATCCAGCAAGGTGTCCTGTGCAGTTGCGCAATTATCCTCGCGAAGTCACACACATCAATGTCACCCCCGAAGCCGTTGAGTATGTGATTGAACAAGCGGACTAAAAAATAACATTAACTTATTCGGGACGCATAAATTATAAATTTGACACTTGAGAATAAGAAAGTGAAGATAGGAATAACAGGAGGCATAGGAAGCGGTAAGACTTACATCTGTAATCTGCTGAGAGAACGTGGATATGAGGTGTATAACTGCGACGACGAAGCAAAGCGGATTATGCTGGAGGATGAGGAAATCATCTCACAGATTAAGACGCTGATTGGCAACGATGCCTATACTCCCGACGGACAACTCAACAAGCCTGTTATTGCAAACTTCATATTCTCGGACAAAGATAATGCCGCCAAGGTGAACAGCATAGTTCATCCAGCGGTAAAGCGGGACTTCCTTCGTTGGGCGGAAGGCAAACAAGTAGCCATAATGGAAAGTGCCATACTATTTGAGTCAGGCTTTGACAATGTGGTAGATACCACAGTCCTTATCTGGGCAGATGCAAGAAACCGTCTGAAAAGAGCCATGACACGTGACCATGCCACACGTGAACAGATTGAGGCACGTATGGCAGCACAAATATCCGATGACGAAGCAAGGCGCAAAGCCGACTACATCTTCCGTCACAACAATTATGATGAGACAGAAAACGAAATGAGGAAACTCATACAGTATATAGAAAATTATTCATAACCATAAAGAAGGTATAGTGTTCCAGCTCGCTTATTTATAACGACTAAGGCACTTCAACTTCTTAATAAAAAGAAAAAAAGTATTATGCTTAAGACAATTCTCGCCATTTCTGGCAAACCAGGACTCTACCGCCTCGTGTCACGTGGCAACAAGAGCCTTATCGTAGAAACAGTAGATGATGCAAAGAAGCGTATGCCAGCATTCGGTGCTGACAAGGTCGTTTCACTTGCAGACATCTCCATCTATACAAATGACGACAGCGAGGTAAGTCTCGCTTCTGTATTCGAGTCAATCAAGAAGAACTATGACGGCAAGGCTGTTGACCTCTCACCAAAGAAGGCTGAGCAGGATGACATCGTTGCATTCTTCGCTAAAGTTCTTCCTAACTACGACACAGACCGTGTACGTGTTAGCGATATGCGCAAGGTACTTGCTTGGTACAATCTCCTCGTAAACTACGGAATCACAGAGTTCGAGGAAGCAGCACCTGCTCCTGCTGAAGAGAAGTAACAAATCTCATTATGGCACATATAATAAAGGCTGGTTTCAATCTATGTGAAACCAGCCTTTATTACATCAATGTAAATCAAAAAAGGCAAGCACACAACCATTTTAGATTCATGCTTGCTTTTTATTCTTCATTCTACATTCATCATTCTTCATTTCATTTATCAATCTCTTTTACAAGGTAAATCTGTGTTGGGAAGTGGTCTGAATAGCCATTCTGCCAGATACCACTGAGAGTGGTACGGAAAGGACCGCCTGCATTTCGTCCTGACTTTGATGTGATATAGTCAGGCTTGAATATCTCGTTCTTGAACATGGTGAACGAACTACGGTCCTTGCCAACAAGATTCTTTGATACGATAATCTGGTCGAAGAGATTCCACATGCCATCCCAAAGGAGAGTGCCCTGTCCTTTCTTACGGAGAGTCTCGTACCAAGGATTGTAAAGGTCATTCGTTTCCTTCACCTTCTTGACGTCATTCTTTGCCTTGAGAGCCTCAACGATACACTTGTCATCAGGATCATCATTCAAGTCACCCATGATAACAATCTTTGTGTTTGGCTTTACGGCAACGAGAGAGTCTGTGATGGCACGCACCTTACGGCCCATGAACTCACGGCTTTCGCTACCAGCACCACGTGAAGGCCAGTGGTTTACCATGAAAGCAAAGTCTTCGCCAAGGAGACTACCCTCAACAAGGAGTACGCCACGAGTGATGTGACCGTTGCTGAAAGCCTTATACTCCTCAGTGACAGATATAAGCTTGCATGACTTTGGACGAAACATCTTTGGATTATATAGTGCTGCCACATCTACGCCTCGACGGTCGTCGCCCTCAAAGTGAATGAATTTGAAACCTTTTTCCTTCAATGCAGGCTGTGCCACGAGGTCTTCAAGCACACGTGCATTCTCCACTTCCGATAGTCCGATGAACGCTGCCCCACCCTTCACACGGTCAGTACACAACTCGCTAAGCACACGTGACATATTGGCAAGCTTATTGTTATACTTGTGGCTGTTCCAGTGATAGCTACCATCTGGCAGGAAGTCATAGTCGTTCTTTCCCTCATCGTGAATGGTATCGAAGAGGTTCTCCTGATTGTAGAATGCCACGCCGGCATAGATGGTACGCTTCTCGTTTGACTCCTTTCCCTCTGGTCTTGCCGAGGTGAACGCTACAGCTGCCAAAAGAGCAGCAAATGAATATATAATCTTACGCATTTTTTAGCTGTCAATTATGAATTGTTTGTTGTCAATTATGTATTAAGAATTGGATATCCTGAAGATATTTCAAATTATCGAGAGCAAATATCATATTTTTTTTTCGTTATACAAATATCTTTCCGCAAAAAAAGAGAAATATTGTATAAACATATCATGATTCAAACAAAATTAAGTAATTTTGTAGTCGAAATTAAGTTTACGAATATACTAAAAACAGAAAAATAAAATCACTTCAAAAAAATTATGAGAAAAGGTGTGACACTTATGGCTGCGGCTTTGTGCCTATCCACAGGAGCATTTGCCCAAGCTGTCAAGACTGACACAATCAGTGCCGAGGACGAAGATTTCGACTTCTCGCTCACTGAAGGTCAGATTGACGAGGATGCGGAAGCTGCCAGCACTATTACCACCATATCAAGTACGAAGGATCCATACCTTAGCGAGATTGGCTACCAGTGGTCAGCCATGCGCTTTAAGTATCGAGCCCTCGACAATGCGTATGTTGGTAATTACATCAATGGCATTAAGTTCAACAATGCAGAAAGCGGCCGTTTCAGTTTCTCTGGTATCACTGGAGGTCTGAACGATGCTACACGTAACAAGACTGGCGTAGGCAACTACGAGCAGAACAAGTTCTCCTATTCGCCACTTGGCGGAGCTACGGACATCGACATCCGTGCAAGCCACTACGCAGCAGGCAACAAGATAGGCCTTGCTGGTACGAACCGTAACTATGTGCTCCGTGCCAACTACACATTTGCCACAGGACTAATGGAAAATGGCTGGGCATTTATGGGAAGCGTAGCATATCGCTGGGCTCACCAAGGTGTCATCGAAGGTACATTCTACAACTCATTCTCATTCATGCTTGGTGCTGAAAAGCAGTTCAACGACAAACATTCCCTCTCACTCAACGTGTGGGGCGCACCAACTGAGCGTGGACAGCAGGTTGCGGCTACTGAAGAGGCTTACGCCCTCGCAAACAGCCACTACTATAACGCTGCATGGGGATACCAGAACGGCAAGAAGCGTAACAGCCGCGTAGTTACAGAGTTCTCTCCTTCTGTACTTACAACTTGGGACTGGAAGATTAACGAGGACACCAAGCTCGCTACTTCGGCAGCCGTTACATTCATGAACTACGCTTCCACTCGTCTTGCGTACAACAATGCATACAACCCAATGCCAACTTACTACAAGAACCTTCCATCATCCGTTTTCAACGTGTATGATACAAACTTCAACAACGATGATTGGTTTGGAGATAACCCAGGAGTTCTTGCACAGTGGCAAAACCTTTATGACTATTGGACAAGCGACAAGGCACACCGACAGATACAATGGGACCAGCTCTATGCTGTCAATGAGGCAAACAATGCTACCGGCGGCGACGCACGCTACTATGTAGAGAAGCGTCACAACAACCAGACAGTATTCAACCTCAGCTCTATCCTCAACGGAAAGATTAACAAGCGTAGCACATACACTCTCGGTGTGAATGTAAACTCCACAAAGGGTATGCACTACAACACTATGGACGACCTTCTCGGAGCTACTACATTCCATGACTTCGACAACTATTCACTCAATAAGTACGGTTCAAACAGTACTTACATCCAGAACGACTTGGACAACCCTAACCGCCTTATCAAGGAAGGCGACAAGTTCGGATATGACTACAATATCTACGTGAACAAGGTTAAGGGCTTCGGTCAGAACCAGTGGCAGTTTGGTGACTTCACCATCAACTATAGTGCAGACATCGAAGGCACATGGATGGAACGTGAAGGACTTATGCGCAACGGCCGTTGCATGAACTACTCAAAGGGCAAGAGCGGTGTTGCAAGCTTCCTCGGTGGTGGCGGTAAGTTACTCCTTGAGCAGAAGATTGCCACATCACGCCTCTATGTAGGCGGAAGCATCGAGAGTCAGGCACCATTGGCTTACAACTCATTCGTTGCACCACGTATCCAGAACAACTACGTCAACAATCTCAAGAACGAATGGTTCTGGAACGTAGAGGCTGGCTACCAGTGGTACTTCGGTCCTGTAAGCGGTAAGGTAAGTGGTTACTACACCAAGTTTAACGACGTTACACAGCAGACAACATTCTACAACGACGACTTCTCTTACCTTACATACCTCACAATGACAGGCATTAAGCAGGAGTACAAGGGTCTTGAGGCAGCCATCAGCGTCAAGCTTGCACGCAACCTCAAACTCAACCTCCTCGGAACTATCTCAGATGCAAAATATACAAACAATCCTAACGCACAGCTCTCTTACGAAGGTTCTGACCCAGAACTTGTGAACATGATTAACAAGTTCACTCCTATCAAGGAAGGTACAAACCAGCCACTCCTCGTGTTCATGAAGAACGTGAAGATGGACTCAACACCTCTCACAGCAGCGTCTGTAGGACTCTCTTACAACATCAACGGTTGGTACTTCGATGCTAACCTCAACTACTACGACCGTGTTTATATCAGTGCTTCACGTTACCTCCGTCTGAGCAATTCAACAGAAGGCGGTGTACAGGGATTTGCAAACAACACTCTCGAATACAACATCAATACAGGTTCTACAACCAACGCATGGGATAAGGCAAAGGCAAGTGCTGCCGACGGTCACGCTGCATACGTGTATGACAGCGAGACAGGCGAAGTTCTTGACGGTTACTCACCAGAGTCAGAGAAGTGCAAGGGCGGCTTCATGCTTGACGCATCAATCGGTAAGAGCATCAACCTCCGTGACGGCAAGCGTCTCAGCATAAACCTTCAGGTTCAGAACATCACAAACAACACAGACATGCGTACTGGTGGATATGAACAGAACCGTAAAGACCGCACATACGACTATCAGTTCTCTAAGAACTCATATTATTACTATGCAAATGCAATCAACGCATTCCTCAATGTTTCACTCAAATTCTAAGCAGATATGAAGAAAGTATTTTTAGCATTATTTGCAGGAACACTCACTTTTGCATCCTGCATGAACGATTGGGACAACGAGATTGTCGATAATGACCTTTACTCTGCTGAGAACATTGGTGAACCAACAACCACACTCTCAAAGCTTCGCAAGGATTATGCAAGCGTCATTGAGGGACAGACATACAGCCTTGTCACTACCAATGAAGTGGTTGAGGGTATCGTTGTTGCAAACGATATATCAGGTAACATCTACCAGAGCATCTTCATTCAGGGTATTGCCGAGGATGGAACACTCGACACAAGTGAAGGCGGCTTCTGTGTAAGCATCAAGGGACTTGGTTGTCTCTACTCCATCTATCCAGTTGGACAGAAGGTGCGCATCAACCTCAAGGACCTCTACGTAGGAAGCTATGGCAAGTCACCACGTATCGGAATGCCATACATCAACACCAATGGTGCTATGAAACTGGGTCCTATGACATTCCCAATGATGCAGACTCACATCCAGAAGATTGGAAAGCCAAATGCGAACATGATACAGGCTCGTGAGATAAAAGCTGACGACCTCAGTGCAAACAACATTGACAAGATTACTCCTATGCTCGTAGTGATGAAGAACGTCACTATCTCTGACGCAGGATGGCCATACGCCCACTGGGAGGCAGGAGGCGATGTCTATTCAGAGTACCACGACATCACTATTGATGGAGTGAAGAAGTCACAACTTCTCTACACAAGTACAAGCTCTACGTTTGCAGGCGATACCATCAAGCCAGGCAAGAAGACAATCTACGGCCTCTTGAACCGTTACTCTTCAAGCTATCAGTTTTCGCTTCGTTCAATCGACGATATCATTGAGTTGGGGGAATAATTAAGAATTATCTTTGGAGTTAAATAAGAAGCTAAAAAGAAGATAAAATGAAGTTAAAGAGACAATACTCATTTGTCATTTTAACTCCCATATAACTCCTCTTTATCTTCACTATAACTACAATTACACAAATTAGAAAAGATTTATGAAAAAGATATTTTCATTTTTGCTCACAGTAGCAACAACATTGGCTATCACAACATCATGTGCTGATATCCCAATGCCATACGACATATTCGCTAACGGAGATGTTTCTTTCGGAAAGAAACTTCCATATAAGAATGCTTCATTATCTGCATTCAGCACTTTCGACAAGAAGGAAGGTCTTCCAGCTTGGAGCATCGGTGCAAACTATACTCAGGCAACAGGTTACCAGAAGTGGGACGGTGCTGCAGACAAGTCAAACAAGGAAGTTGAGTCTTATCTCATATCTCCAGCACTCAACACGACATGTGCAAGCGGTAAGGTTCGCATCTCTTTCGACCAGACAATCCGCTACGAAAACAATGTGAGTGGATGGCAGAACTATCATAAGGTATTTATCTCTAAGGATTACACTGGTAACACAGCCGACTTCGATAAGGCAACTTGGACACCACTTGCCTACACTCCAAAGGCATCTACCACTAACGACTGGACCCTCTACACTTCAGGACAGATTGCATTGCCAGAGGAATTTGTAAACCATGACTCTGTATATGTAGCATTCTATTTCTATGCTCCAGCAGCCAGCTCTACTACATGGGAACTCCAGAACTTCCTTATCGAGGAAGGAGAAGCAACAAACAACGGCAGTGGCGACACTCCTGCTCCTGCTGCTTTAGGCTCAAAGGAAGCACCACTAACAGTAGCAGCAGCTAAGGCAGTAACATCTGGTAGCGGATACGTTACTGGTTACATCGTAGGTTATATTGACGGACAGAAACTTGCAGAAGGTGCTAAGTTTGAGGCAGCATCAGCAGCAGAGACAGAACTTCTCCTTGCTGACGCAGCAGATTGCAAGGACGCTACACTTGTTCTTCCTGTACAGTTGCCAGTTGGTGACCTCCGTACTAAGTTGAACCCTAATATTGCAGAGAACATCGGAAAGAAGGTTGTACTCTATGGCTCATTCGAGAACTACTTCGGAACAATGGGAATGAAGTCAACTTCATGGGCAACAATTGACGGCACAGAAATAGGTGTTGATCCTGACAAACCAGTCGTTCCTGTCGGTAAGGCAGAAGGTACAGGTTCAAAGGAAGACCCATACAACGTAGCAGCAGCTATCAAGGTTGCACAAGACCTTGGTTCAGGAAACACAACAGACAAGGAATTCTACATCAAGGGTAAGGTTTCACGCATCAGTTCTATTGAGACAAGCCAATATCAGAATGCAACATTCTTCATTTCAGATGATGGTAGCCAGAACAACGAGTTCGAGGCTTATCAGGTTTATGGTCTTGGTGGTGCAAAAATTACTGACGCAAACTATGTAAAGGTAGGCGACAAAGTCGTTCTCTATGGTAAGATTACAAACTACAAGGGTAATACATACGAGACAACTGGTAAGGGAACTGCTTACATCTACTCTCTTAATGGTGTAACTGAAGGCGGTTCAACTTCTGACGATGGTGGAAACACAGGTAATGATGATGGCGGCAACACAGGTTCTTCAGAAGGCATCACATTCGATGGAACAACCGTTACATTCACAAACTCAGCTGTAGAAGCAGGAACAGAAACAATTTCATATGACCTTAATAACCTTGCGCTTGCAGATGGTACAGAAGTCACTACTGTTGATTTATCTGATGGAACAAAGGTTCTTTTCGGAAAAGGAACAAACGAGAATGCACCTAAGTTCTACACAAAAACAAAGGGAGTACGCGTTTATGCAAACAACACTATTACATTCGAAAGCAATAAAGCTATTGCAAAAATAGTAATCACATGTGATGCTCAAAACGGTACTGATTATGTCGGTAACGCAACAGCAACAGTTTCTTTCGATGGCAACAAGGCTGTTTACACAAATGCAGGAACTGCCAATACCCAGATTCGTGTTCAGACAATAACGATTACTTACGCTAAATAATTCGCAATGATTAAGAAACTTCAATATCTGCTGATGGCTTTGTCCATCAGCAGCACATTCGCACTCACATCTTGTAGCGAGGACGAGGAAGACCATGTCGTTGTTTGTCCAAACAATGGTATGGCTACCACACTCGGTGCTGTTGGCGATATTGTCAGCGGTTCAATCATCATCAATGGTAGCACAAGTCTTGGTTCTGCAAACCTCTATTCTGTAGGTTTTGAATACAGCACAGACAAGAACATGAAGCAAAGTGTGGTTGCACTCACTTCACAGGATTTCGACGGAAAGGACTTCACCGTCGTAATCACAAATCCACAGGCAAACACAGCTTACTACTATCGTGCTCGTGTTCGCATGAACGCACTTGAGGAGTTCGTAGGTAAGACTCGTGTAGTCTATACTGACAGCATCTGCCATGTCGATTCTGTTAAGACAGCAGCAGCAAATGCAGATCTGAAGGTTAAGAACACTGACGGCACACACGTATATATAGAAGGTGGAGATGGCAATAACGAGAATATGAATGTGGTGACAAACGAAACTGATGCAAGTGTTACTCGTCTTGAGATGCCACGCATCGATACTCGCTATGACTACATCTGCCACAAGCTATCAAATGGTGATGTCAACTACACTCTCCTCTATGATAAGGAAAAGATGCACGCAGTATGGAGTGCATATACCTACGACTCAAAGAACTCGCAGAAGAACTGGAGCAGTCGTACTAATGCATGGAGAGGTGAACCTTTCTATGATGGCAACAGAGACTATCAGCTCGACACTAAGGGCTTCGGCTCAGTCTACGACCGTGGTCACATCGTAGGAAGCGCAGAGCGTTACTACTCAAAGGAAGCAAACGAGCAGACATTCTACATGTCTAATATGTCTCCTATGATTTCTGCTTTCAACCAGATTTATTGGGGTGCTGTAGAAGACCGTGCCCGTGACGAATGGGGACGCGGAACAGTAACCAAGAACGGTGGCGTTCTCTACATCGCCAAGGGAGGTACTATCGACGACGGTAACACCCTCGGTTATCGTAGTCTCTACACTACTAACGGAAAGATTGTGAGTGTTGCTATTCCTAAGTACTACTGGTTGGCATGTCTCTACATCGACAATAATGGCAATGCACGCTCTATCGGTTTCTGGATGGAGCACAAGGACTACAAGAATACGGACAAAGATTTCCTTGACAAGCTTGCTAAGAATTCAGCTTGCTCTATCGACGAGCTTGAGGAGCGTACAGGTCTCGACTTCTTCTGCAACCTCCGTGACGATGACGAAGACATTATCGAGTCATCTTTCAGTGCCAGCTCATGGGGACTGTAAAGAATTAAGAATTCATAATTCAGAATTCAGAATAAATGGAAAAAGGTGTATCAAAACTCGATGTTTTGATACACCTTTTTCCGTATGTATAAGGCTATTATTACTTCGTCCAACTCTGAGGCTCAAAGAGAGCATCAATCTCCATAGCTTTTGTTTCTATGGATTCTATTGTGTCAGGTCTCTCAATACCTAAACTTGATGGGTCAACATAAATCTTTGCTTCATACATATATGGCCCGTCCTCACTTTCTGGCTTGCCGCAACGCATAAGTTCATAAGTGCTATATCTGCCAAATGGTGCCCCAAAGGAAAATTGCGCTGCTTTGATATTACATGTCTCTGTAAATTCATTTCCATTGCTACTAATGACTGTATATATTCGCCTGTTTTGATACATTGTATTAGGGATTGCAACTTTGACAGGCATTGACACATCCTTGTATGTAGCAACGTCTGTAATAACTGTCACCTTCTCATAAGCAGGAATGCCCCAAAGTGTTATCTTTGGATAAGCATAATACTTATCCACATTTCTACTGGCACATGAAGAAAAAAGAAGAGATGCTGTTGCAATAACAGCAAATGATTTAGCAATTGATTTTTTCATTTGAATATTATCGGAAGAATCAGTAAATGAAGTCCACATTGGGAATTGTTTTATCGTGAGCAAAGTTAGTGCATATAACCTTTAATTGCAAAACTAAGTATCATAAAAGATGGATTACATGCAATTATTCATACGCAAACAGTCATTTCATTATACTTATATATCACATATCAAAAAAAAATGCTTAATTTTGTAGCAATATTAAGAAACAAAAACATCTAAAAATTTTACGATTATGAAAAAAATTTTACTCTCATTCTTCTCTTGCATCATGGCAGTATGCGCCTATGCTGCAAACGAAGCGACCTACACTATTACTGCACAGGATATCGTTGCAGGTAAATCAGGTTCTGTTGAACTTACCACAAATGGTTATGGTTCACAAGACATGGCAACTGAAAGTACATGGTACACCTTTACACACGCCAGCTACAGCTTCACTTCATGTAGAATCTGTGTTGCTTCTGCTGATAATGGTGGTGGCATCCAGCTTCAGAACAAGAACGACAACAAAGGTTTCATTGCTAACACTACTGCCTTCAACAAGATTAAGAAAATAGAACTTGTTGCACGTATCAAATCTAGTAACAAAAACGAACCTGCTTTCAACATTTATGTTGGAACAGAGCCTCTTCCAAGTGAAACAAAGTTGACTGCAGAAAAAGCATCAAAGGAAGATGGCGACTTCAAGGTATTCACATATACATATGCAGTTGCTGATGCGCCAAGTTACTTCGCAGTACGCAATGACCAAGCAGGTGCTCTCTACGTTGACGAGATTAAGGTAACCTACGAATCAGATGTTGTTGTGATCAACACTCCTAAGTTTGAGACTAAGGGCGGTAACTACATCGGTGCACAGTCTGTAGTTCTTTCTGCAGACGAGGGTGCTAAGATTTTCTACACTGTGGATGGCACAGATCCTAAGACAAGCGAGACTGCAAAGGAGTACAGCGAAGCTATCGCAGTAGCAGAGACAACAACTATCAATGCAGCAGCAAAGGTTGGTGACGCATGGAGCGAAACTGTAAACGCTACATACACAATCCTCACTCCTATTGCAACTATGGCAGACCTATTCAAGGCTGCTACAGACAAGGACACAGAGGTAGCTATCAACTTCAACGGATGGGTTTGTACTGGTGTTAAGGGTAGCAACACTTACTTCTCAGACGGCAATGGAAACGGTATCGTTTCTTATGGTTCAAATGCTGGATTCAAGGCTGGTGATAAGCTCAGCGGCACTGCAATCGTAACTCTTGTTCTCTACAACGGATATGCAGAAATCAAGAACTTCACAAACAATGCTGAAGGTATTGAGGTTGCAGAAGGTGGCGCTGTTACTCCATCCGTAGTTGAGATTGACGACCTCGCATTCTCACATCAAGGAGCTGTAGTTACTATCAAGGGACTCTCTTACAGTGCAAAGAACAAGGTTCTCACTGACGGTATGGCTGACATCACTCCATACAACACATTCATGACTCTCCCTGACTTCGTAGAGAGTGAGAGCGTGACATACGACATCACTGGTGTTATCATCTTCTACGTTAAGGACAACAAGACTACTATCGAGATTGCTCCACGTACAGAGGCAGACATCGTTACTAACGCTACACTTGCTGACCCAGAGAGTGAGTGGAGTGCAGCATCAGAAGACCTCGTAGAGGGTGAGACTGCAAAGGCTACATTCACTACTAAGTATACAGGAACTGTTACTTACACTTCAAGCGATGAGAATGTAGCAACAGTATCTGCTGAGGGTGTTATCACAGCAGTAGCTAAGGGTGAGGCAACAATCACAGCTGCAACACCTGAAGGTGAAGGCTTCGTATCATCATCAAAGACTATCACTATCAACGTAGTAAAGGCTGGTGAGTCTATCTTCTCTAAGAGCGACTTTGAAGGTCAGGGTACAAGCGGTAGCGGTAGCGAAGTTAAGGCAGAGAAGAACGGTGTCTCTGTAGTAGTAGCTACAGGTTACTGGAAGAAGGGTGACAACCACCTCAAGGTTTACGGTAGCAAGTACAATGATGACAAGACAGAAATCACTACTCCTTCTACTGTTACTATTTCTGCTCCTGCTGGCAAGCACCTCACACAGGTTGTAATGAAGGCAACAAGTAAGGATTACATCAAGACTTGGAAGGTTGGCGAGACAGACCTCACTATTGACGAGGAGGCATTTACTGCAACATGGACAGGCGAGGCAAACGATATTACTCTCGTACTCACATCTAATTCACAGGCTCGACTCGTTTCATTTGATATTCTTGTAGCTGATGGCGAAGTAGATGCTATCGAATCTGTTGTTGCAGACCGTGCTAACGGTGCTATCTTCAACCTTGCAGGTCAGAAGGTTGATGACTCATACAAGGGTATCGTAATCAAGAACGGTAAGAAGTTCCTTGTAAAGTAAACAATACTCATATATAGTAAAAGGGAAGTTAAAGAGGAATTGAAAACTCCTTTTTAACTTCCTTTTGATTGCTATTCATTTTATTTTCAACTATTCAAATGAACAAATTCCTCTCACTTATCTTAGCAGGGGTATTGTGTACAAGCAATGTCCTTGCTCAGTCATTTAAAACATATTACAATGATGCCGACGGACTGAAGAAAGAGCAACTGAAACATACGCTCGGTAAGTTGATGAACAAGCACACCGTATTCTCCTACAGTTCTTTGTGGGATCACTACCCATATACAGATGGCTGTCTCGACAACGAGAACCAAGTGTTTGACATGTATTCAACAGGTGAGTTCTTCTTTAGCAAAAGCCCTACAACAATGATGAACAAGGAGCACGTAGTGCCTCAGTCATGGTGGGGCAAGGGTGCAAAGTACGGCATCTACACCGACCTCTTCAACGTCTATCCATCTGAGCAGAGAGCCAACAGTGCAAAGAGCAACTACCCTGTTGGTATCGTTGACGGACAGGTTTCGTTCAAGAATGAGCGATGCAAGGTAGGAACAAGCAAGAACTCAGGAGGCGCAGGCAAGGTGTTTGAACCATGCGACGAGTTCAAGGGCGACTTTGCGCGTATCTATTTCTACGACGCTACTACATACGCAAACGTCAACTGGGAATCAAACGCAGCTGCATTCCACAAGGGAGTAAACGCTTATCCAACACTTGAGGACTGGATTATCCCAATCCTTCTTGAATGGAACCGCATGGACCCTCCATCAGAATGGGAGAAGGTGCGTAACGAGCGTGTACTTGCAGAACAAGGCAACCGTAATGCGTTCATCGACTTCCCACAACTTGCAGAGTACATCTGGGGCGACTCCATTGACTACGACTGGGATCTTGCATCAGCCGTGCCATACAGCATCAACGGCACTACATCTGGCAACATCGATGACCCATTCATCGACCCTACACCAGACCCAGATCCAGAGCCAGGACCAACACCTGGACCTGTTGACGAGATTGAGAAGAAAGACATCATCTTCGACTATGACTTCTCCGACATCACAGAAGGTAAGAATACAACATCAGGTGGTGCAAATACTCCATGGAACGAAGCCAACGACTTCATCGTTTCAATGAACACGTGCTACAAGGCAGGCGGAGCAGTCAAGCTTGGTACAGGAAGCAAGAGCGGAAGCATTACGACAGTACCAGTGAATGCAGAGGCAGGCTCTGCCCTTATCATCGATATAGAGGTAAAGGGATGGTCAAAGGTTGAAGGCAAACTTCTAGTATCAATTGACGGAGCAGAAGCAAAGACTATCGAATACAATGCAACGATGAGCGATGACTTCGAGGTATGCACTGTCACATTCACTAACATACCAAAGGCCAATC
>ODAI012805044.1_pt1 | contig 20427 bp, 22 predicted proteins | sample 1539321 | NCBI WGS metagenome assembly ODAI01 (sample SAMN02144231, study PRJEB22623) | gut metagenome | biome: sheep rumen | host: Ovis aries | place: New Zealand
AAACATCAAGCTGGATCGCTACGCCGGATGATATCCGCAGCAAAGGCGGGGCGCTGTTCTGTGAACGGCGCTATGATACTGTGTTCACTTTTCACAACGGCGCGGATTCATACTATTCTGTGCGCGGTTTCAGAGGGTATATTCTTGTCTGAGTACCGGGCTCATTGATAAAATCGTTGCGATTTCTTGGACTGTAAAATCGACAAATTCCGGTTTGTGGGGTTCTGCTCTGGTACACTTTTACGCGCTCTTTCATAACAAAAACGCGTGATTTGTCTACCAAATCACGCGTTTTTGAATAAAGAAAAGACTATTGGCACGTTCAGAAAACGGAGGGGCGGACATGGACGGAAAGCTCTTTTTCAGCGCGATGCTCAAATTTTTCAGCGGGCTGCTGCTCGTCGGATTGCTGCTGTTTCTCCCGGCCGGGAGCTTTGCCTACCGGCAGGGCTGGCTGCTGATCGGCATTTTGTTCGTGCCGATGTTTGCCGCGGGGCTCGTGATGATGGCGAAAAGCCCGGAGCTGCTGCGCAAGCGCCTGAACGCGAGGGAGCAGCAGGGCGAACAAAAGCGCGTGATCGCCTGGAGCGGACTGATGTTTATCGCGGCCTTCATCCTCGCCGGGCTGAGCTTCCGCTTTCAGTGGCTCATGCTGCCGCCCGCCGTGTGTTGGGTCGCTGCGGGAATCTTCCTGCTGGCTTATCTCGTCTATGCCGAGGTGCTGCGGGAAAACGCCTATCTCTCCCGCACGATCGAGGTGCAGGAAAACCAGAAGGTGATCGACACCGGTCTGTACGGCATCGTGCGGCACCCGATGTACGCCGCGACGCTGCTGCTGTTCCTCTCCATGCCGCTGGTGCTGGGTTCGATCCTCTCCTTCGCGGTGATGCTGCTCTATCTTCCGCTTATCGTCCGGCGCATCCGCAACGAGGAGGAAGTGCTCGAGCAGGGACTGGAGGGCTACGGCGACTATATGCGGCGCGTGAAGTACCGGCTGATCCCGGGCATCTGGTGAAGGACCGCGGCTTCAAGGAAGGAGTGTCCGACCGTCGATGCTTGCGGAATCGGCGGCGATGTGCTAAAGTGAGAGCAAAGATTGGGGAGGGACCGCTATGCTGAAACCGGAAACCGTTAACTATATCAATAACCTCGCCCGGATGGCGTCAAGCTTTGCCTCCGGCACCGGGAGATCCGTGATCGCGGCTGAGGCCTACGGAAAGAAAAATTATCTGAGCGACTTTGTTGCACGCTATGAGATCCCGGCCGAACACCTGCTGCTGCAGCCCGCGGCGGAGACGCTCGACGAGGTGATGACGCGCTGGCTGTGCGGCGCGGGCAAGCCGAAGGGCAAGGATCGCTGGATCGCGCGGCGCTTCTGCTGGCTGCTGCGGCGCTATCTCGGCGAGCCGAAAACGCTCAATGTGCTGGGGGAGGACCGCTCGGTGCTCGAGCAGCTGAGCCGCAGCGGCAGCGCCGACGGCGCAAGCTATGTGGTGGAGGATCTGGTCTTTGCCGCCTACCCCGAGGGAACGCTCTGCTTCCTGCTGGGGCGCGCCGAATGAGCCGCCGGGAGGAGAAGGCATGAAGGAAATCAAATGCCCGGAATGCGGCAAGGTGTTCACGATCGACGAGAACAGCTACGCGGCGATCCAGAAGCAGGTGCGCGACCGGGAGTTCAGCGAGGAGCTCAGACGCCAGACCGGCACGGCCGTGCAGCTGGCCGAGGCCGAGAAGGACAAGACGATCACCGCGCTCGAGGGCAAGCTCCACCAGCTGCACGCGGAAAAAGACCTCGCGGTGCGCGAGGCGGAGGCGCGCTTTCAGAAGGAGGCCGCGGCAAAGGAGCAGGAGATCATCGCCCTGCGCGGCAAGCTGCAGACCGAGGGCGCGCTGTTTGAGGCGCAGAAGGCCAGCGCCGTGCAGGCGGCGGTGCGCGAGCGGGAGGAAAAGCAGCACGAGCAGGAAAAAGAGCTGCTGAGCCTGCAGGCGCAGCTCAAAAGCCTCAAAAACGAGCAGGAGCTGCGGGAGCAGCAGATGCTGGCCGAGCGCGACCGCCTGCTCAAGAGCAAGGACGAGGAGATCGCCTATTACAAGGATCTCAAGACCCGCATGAGCACCAAAATGGTGGGCGAGACGCTCGAGCAGCACTGCGAGATCGAGTTCAACAGCATCCGCACCCGCGCCTATCCCCACGCCTACTTTGAAAAGGACAACGACGCGCGCAGCGGCAGCAAGGGCGACTATATCTTCCGCGACTACGACGAGACGGGCACCGAGTACATCTCCATCATGTTCGAGATGAAAAACGAGATGGACGAGACGGCGACCAAGCACAAAAACGAGGATTTCCTCAAGAAGCTGGACAAGGACAGAAACGAGAAAAAATGCGAGTACGCGGTGCTGGTGACGCTGCTGGAAAGCGAGAGCGAGTTTTACAATCAGGGCATCGTCGACCTGTCCTACCGCTACCCGAAAATGTACGCGATCCGGCCGCAGTTCTTCCTGCCGCTGATCTCGCTGCTGTCGAACGCGGCGCAAAACGGCCTCGAGCTGCGCCGGCAGCTGGTGTCGGCGCGGCGGCAGAACGTCGCGGCGGAGCGCTTCACCGAGCAGCTGATGGACTTCAAGGAGCGCTTTTCCAAGGATTACCGCCTCGCCTCCGAGCGCTTTGGCGACGCCATCGACGAGATCGACAAATCCATCGCCGCGCTGCAGAAGGTCAAGGACGCGCTGCTGGTGTCGGAAAAGCACCTGCGGCACGCAAACGACAAGGCAGAGGCCCTGACCATCAAAAGCCTTACCCGGGGAAATCCCGACATGCAGCAGATCTTCACCGACGCGGGGATCGAAATCAAATGAAAAAAACCAACGGTGCACCCTCCGCAGGGAGGGTGCACCGTGTTATTGTTCCGGATAGCTGTATTCCAGACCGAAATCCCGCTCGTCCGCTTCATCGTACAGATAATCATATCCCGCGTCCGATACGATCCGGAAGCCGCATTTCTCATGCGTTTTCAGGGATGCGGCATTCTTTTTGCCGACACAGTCACAGAGGCGGAACGGACCGTCCGCTTTCATTTCCTCCAGCACGCCGGAGAGAAGAGCAGACCCATAGCCCTTCTGCCGGTGATCCGGGCGGGTTTCGAGCGCCTCCAGATAGTACAGGCCGGGCCGGATCTCGCAGGTCCTCAGGGCGCTGATCCATATGCCGTTTTCTTCGAGGACCCAGCAGGCGGCTTTCGCGTGCGTGAAAAATTCGTCCCTCAAAAATTGCAGGAATCCGGCTTCGACCTTGCCGACCGCCGCCGCTTTGTCCGTTTCGTCGGGATAGAAATAATCCGTGTTTTCATAATTGCTCTCGGAATAGATATCCATCAGCTTCCGGGGATCGATCGTACTGAAATCAGAAATTTTTAACAGCATACTGCCTCCATAGACGGTGACTGATGAAAACGCGCGGCCGCGTTCCTGTTACAGCAGCGCCTGCGCCAGAGAGAGGATCAGGAGCAGCGCGAGGTTGACGGCGGTGAATTCCAGCAGATAGCGCCCGGTGTGCGCGCCTTCGGCGTGGGAATAGAGCTTGAGGGAGATGAGGCTCGCGAGGCTTGCGATCGGCGTGCCGAGGCCGCCGATGTTGACGCCCAGCAGCAGCGCACGGCTCTCTTCCGTAAAGCCCGAGAGCAGCAGCGCGGCGGGAACATTGCTGATGACCTGGCTTGTCAGCAGCGACACGAGATATTCCCGCCCCGCGAGCAGGCGGCGCAGCAGCGCGCTCACCGCCTCGATGCGCCCGAGATTGCCGGAAAAGACGAAGAAGGCCGCAAAGGTCAGCAGCAGCATGAAATCGGCGCGAAGAAGCGTTTTCCGGTCGAGCAGGAGCAGCGCCGCGACCACGGCGGCGAGCATGACCGGCCAGCTGACGAGCCGGAGCACCACCAGCAGACAGAGGACGAACAGCGCCAGATACAGCAGCAGTCCCTTTCGGTCAAGCCCCGGCTCCTCGCCGAGAAACACGGCGAGACGGCTGCGGTCAAAGAGCAGGCAGGCCGCGGCGACAAGCAGCAGCGACAGCGCCCAGACCGGGAAGGTGATGCGGACGAAATCCGCAGCGCTGAGGTCGTAATATGAGTAGAGATACAGGTTCTGCGGGTTTCCCACCGGCGTGAGCATGCTGCCGAGATTGGCCGCCGCGGTCTGCAGCACGACGACGTGCACCAGCTCCTTTTTCCGGTCGGCCAGACCGAGCACGACCACGGCAAAGGGGACGAAGGTCAGCAGCGCCACGTCGTTGGTGATGAGCATGGCGCTGAAAAAGCTCAGCAGCACCAGCAGCAGGCTCATCGAGCGCAGATTGCCCGCGCTCCGGCAGAGGCTGTGCGCCAGATGCGAAAACAGACCCGCCTGCCGCAGCCCGGCGACCACGGTCATCAGACAGTAGAGCAGCGAGAGCGTGCGCCAATCCATATAGCCGAGATAAGCCGCGTCCGGCGGCACGAAGCAGCAGCTGACGAGCGCCGCCAGCGCCGCGATCACCAGCACCGGCTCGCGCCGGACAAAAGATCGGATGCTTGCCATAAAAGCCTCCAGCAGTTGATTCTCTGCACAGTATACGCGCTGTCGGCGCCCGGTTCAAGTATATTTTTTGACAGGGGATGCCAAGCTATCGGCGAGGTGATGGATTTGAAGCGAAAAAAGAAGCCGGAGCGGGAGATGTCGTATGTGGAGACGACGGTGCTGACCGGACAGTACCCGGCCTTCGGCATCGAAAATCCGGGAAAGCTCCCCGCTCCCGAGCGGCAGCCGGAGAGGAAGCCGGGAAAACGGACCTGATTGCAATCGAAGCCTCCGCGTGGTACAATCAAAGAAAACGGGGAGGGGAGAAGCATGGGTCTGTTCCAGAGAAAAAAGAGCGCGCCTCCGGCCTATCCGACGGAGGACTACGAGCCGGTGATCCGCTGCAGCATCTGCACCGGCGAGCAGGTCGCCTGCATGAAAAACCGCCATACCGGAAAGCTGCAGGAGATCATGCTGCTGCGCACGCCGGAGGATCTGTCCTCCTTCTGCCGCCGGTACGGCCTGCAGGCCGGGGAGATCAAAAAGATATACTGATACTGATATCTAATAGAAATCTCGGAATCTTTCCGGCAGAATCCGTGCCATACTTCGTTGAAGCCCTTGGCCATATATCTCCATTATGCCCTGCGGTCTTCGCCTCGTCTGGCGCGAATTCTGCTCGGAAATTTTTATCGACCGTTCTATTAGAAATCAGTATGACAGGAAAACAGGCTGTGACGAAAGATCACAGCCTGTTTTCCTGTTTTTCCAAGCCTTCAAGGATGGCCCGGGCCTTTTCGCTCCAGTCGTTGGCCGCGGCCTCCTGCTCAAGCAGGGCAAGGTAACGCTCATCCGTCTTGAGCAGCAGCGCGCGGTCGAGCTGGCGGAGAAATTCGGCGTGCGTCTTGCCGATCAGAACGCTCCGGTACTTCCGGCACTCGTCGATATCCGTGCTGACGATGGGACGGCGCAGGGCCATATACTCAAAGAGCTTGACAGGGCTGGCCGCGCGTGTGACCTCGCTGACGGCAAAGGGCAGCAGCAGGGCGTCGGCCTCCCGGGCATAGTATTTGAGCACCCGGTAGTCCCGCGCCCCGAGATCATCGACGCCCTTCTCGCCCCGCAGCTCCCGGTCAAAGGAACCGTCATACCGGACGCCGATGAGGACGAGGCTGTATTTTCCGCTGCGGGCGATGCGCCGCAGCAGCGCGTAGTCCAGCCACTCGGCCAGCGCCCCGTAATAGCAGAGGATCGGCTTGCCGCGCGCGAGGATCTCGCGGAAGGCCGGTTCAAAGGCATAGGGCTGCCAGACGCGGAAAAAGGCGCAGTCCACGCCGTTGGAGGCGAGGATGAGGTTTTTCGCGCCACGCCGGGCGATCACGTCCCGCCGCAGCAGCTCCGCCGTCGCGACGACCGGGATCTCCGGGTGCGCCATGACATAGGCAAACTTTTCCGCCACGTTTTTCGGCAGCTGCGCCGTACCGGAGATGAGGGGACTCAAATGGTCGACATACTCAAACAGCACACGCCCGCCGCCCACGATCCAGCGCCGCAGCGCCCGGAGCGGCAGCTCGCGGTTCGTGGAATAGAGCTGCAGCCAGCGCGGTCGGGGACAGCGCCGCAGCTCCTGCCGCAGCATCCGGCGCAGCAGCGGGGAGCGGAGGTTCACGAGCCAGAGCCCCGGCTCCTGCTCGCGCAGCGCCCCGACCCGGTCGCGGCCGGGAGCGGCCTCATACAGCACCAGGCAGCGCTGCCGCGCCAGCTGCCGGGCGATCTGCTGCGGGCGCTGATAGAGCGCGGCGTGAAAGCCGAAGCCGGAGCGCCAGAGCACGACGCGGTCAAAGTTGCCGCCGAGGACGGCCTGCAGCCGCCGCCGGAGGCGGCGCGGGTGAAGCAGCGCCTCCGGCGCGAGAAAGGCGCAAAGCGCGGCGAAAAAGCGAGTGTAGCCCTGGCGCAGAAGCTCCGCGGGGCCGTATTTGCCGAGCAGCGTCCGGAGTCGGAAGAGAAGCCTCATGGCACGCCTCCCTCCCGGAAGAAGGCCTCGATGATATCGGCGATACGGCGGCTGGCCTGCCCGTCGCCGAAGGGATTCGGCGCCGAGCACATGCGCGCATAGGCTTCCCGGTCGCGCAGCAGGCGCAGGCTTTCACTCACGATGCGAGCCTCTCCGGTGCCGACGAGCCGGAGGCTTCCGGCGGCGAGACCCTCGGGGCGCTCGGTCGTGTCGCGCAGCACCAGAACGGGCTTCCCGAGGGCCGCGGCCTCCTCCTGAATGCCGCCGCTGTCGGTCAGCACGAGATAAGCGCGGGCGAGCAGATTGTGAAAGTCGGTGACCTCGGGGGGATCGATGAGAAGCACCTGGGAGCTGCCCCCGAGGATCTCCCGCGCAGCCTCCCTCACGGCGGGATTGCGGTGCAGGGGACAGACGATGCGCGCCTCCGGGCATTCTTCGCCGAGGCGCTTTGCGGCGGCAAAAATGCGGCGCAGCGGCGCGCCGAGGTTTTCCCGGCGGTGCGCGGTCAGCAGCACGAGCCGCTGCCCGTGCTCCAGCCCGTCGAGCACCGGATGGTGAAAGTCCGGGCGCAGGGAAGCGTGCAGCGCGTCGATAACGGTGTTGCCGGTGACATAAATTCGCCCGGCGTCGATGCCCTCGCGCAGAAGATTTTGGCGGCTCTGCCCGGTCGGGGCAAAGAGCAGGTCGCTGAGCCGGTCGGTCAGCTGCCGGTTCATCTCCTCGGGAAAGGGACTGTATTTGTCGAAGCTGCGAAGCCCCGCCTCCACATGCCCGAGGGGCAGACGCTGATAATAGGCCGCCAGCGCCCCGGCCAGGCAGCTCGTCGTGTCGCCGTGCACCAGCAGAAGGTCGGGCTTCAGCTCGCGGATGACGCCCTCGATGCCGCGCAGCGCGGCGGAGGTGATCGCGGACAGGCTCTGCCCCGGGCGCATGAGGTTCAAGTCCGCGTCCGGGACAATGTCACAGGCGCGCAGCACCTGGTCGAGCATTTCCCGGTGCTGCGCCGTCACGCAGACGAGGGACTGCACGCCCGGCCTCTGCCGCAGCTCCCGCAGCAGCGGCGCCATTTTGATGGCCTCCGGGCGCGTGCCGAATACGCTCAAGACCCGGATCATGCCGTCTCCCCCTGCCGCAGACGCTCCGCTAAGGCCTGTGCCTCGAGGATGCAGTCCTCCATCGAGCAGTAGCGCCAGCCGCCATAGCGCCCGATGCTGCAGATGCCCCCGCGCTCGAGCTCAGAGCGGATATGCGCCACGCGCGCCTCCGTTCCGGGACGCAGATGGACGTAGGCGGGGCTCATGACGAGCGCGCGGTGGGCGATGAGGCGGTTGTCCGGCTGCACGAGCCCCTGCGCGCGCAGACTTGTCAGCGTGCGGTAGAGCGCGGCGTCCGCGTCGATCGGCGCTCCGGCCGGATAGCCCAGCTCCACATAGAGACTCGCGCGCTCGCCGCCGAGCACATTGTCATAGGAGCCGACGCGGTAGTACGGGGCCTCCGGGCCGGGGATGTAGAGCCAGTGGAGTGCGTCGAGCAGCGCCTTGCGCTCAAAGCCGAGATTCAGCACCAGCACCTGATTGGCGCTCAGCTCGGCCGCGTCCCCGGCTCTGCCGAGCAGGCGCAGAAGCTCGGGAAGCGGCGCGGTGCTGATGAGCGTTTCAAAGCGATAGCTGCCGCCGTGATCGTCGGTCGCGAGCTTCTTGTCCGCGTCGAGCGCGGCGAGACGCCGCCCGGTCAGCAGCGCGCCGGGCGGAAGCTGCGCGGCGAGGCGCCGGATCAGCGCCCCGGCCCCGTTCATCGGGTAGTAAAAGCGGGCGTTGTAGCTCTCGGCCTGACGGCCCTTCATGCCGTCGATGATCGCGCCGAGGTCGGCCGCGGGGAAAAAACGCCCCATCGCGTGTGCGTCGAGCGTGTCAAGCGCGCAGGCGTAGAGCTTTTCGTTGTAGGGACGCAGGAATTTGGCGGTGATCGCCTCGCCGTACCGGGCGCGCAGCATCCCGAGAAAGCTGCCGTCGGCACCGCTGCGGTGCCAGAGGGCGTACAGACAGTCGATCAGCTCGTCCTTTTCCAGCTCGTGGATGTGCGTCTGGAAGGGATAGCCGATGCGCGCGCCGCGGTAGAGGATGCGGCAGCGCTTTTCCTGCTCCGTCACCTCCCGCGGCTTAAACTGCGAGAGGAAAAAGCGCCGCCCGGCCTCGCTGCGGAAATGGAAAAAATGTCCGGCGTAATCCCAGCGAAAGCCGTCCTGCGTGATGCTGCGGCAGTAGCCGCCGGGCTCGGCCTCCTTTTCGAGGATCAGCGCGTCGCCGCCGAGGGCGAGCGCGGCGCACAGGCCGCTGATCCCGCCGCCGATGATCAGATATTTGACCGATTCGATGCTCAAAGGAGCTGTTTCACCACCTTTTCGTCCAGCTCGCGGGCGACGGCCCGCGAGGAAAAGCGCTGAAGATAGGCGCTGTCCATCGTGACGCGCATGCCGCGGACGATGATCTGATAGAGCGCCTGCTTGATCTCGTTGACGCTCTGCGTGAGAAGCAGCGCGCCTGCCCGGCGCAGGATCTCCGCCGTCTCACCCCGCTGCATCGTGACGGCGAGGATCGGCCGTCCGGCGCCGAAGTAATCGGCGAGCTTGCCGGCAAAGAACACGTTCTCCTCGCTCACGGCGCTGATGTCGGCGTCGATGTGCACGAGCCAGTCGGCTCCGGCCGCCGCGGCGAGGCTCTCCGGATAGGAGACAGGCCGCCGGACGCGTACGATGTCCTGGAGGCCGTGCCGGAGGATATAGGCGAGATCGGCGTCGGGCATGTCGCCGTAAAACACGAACTCCGCCAGCTCGCAGAGGCCGGAAACGCTGTCCCGGAGGCGCTCGATCGCCTGCAGCAGCGGCAGGGCGCGGCGCAGGGAATTGAGCTGCCCGAGGAAGACGAAGCGCAGTCTGCCGTGCGGCGTCTCCGTCAGCGTCGGATAGAGCGCGGGATCAAAGCTGTGGCGGAGGATGACGGCCCGGCCGTCCAGATCGCCGCCTCCCGTCATGTAGCGAAGCTGCGAGCGGTTGTTGAAGATCACGCGGTCGGCAAGACGCAGCGTCTGCGTCTCGATGCGCGCCTCCAGGCGCTGCCGCCGAAGCTCCCGCAGATGGCGCAGCGACCAGTAAAGCTGCCGCGCAGGGCGCAGCGGATCGAGGCGAAAACGCAGCGCGCGGCCGCGATTGAGGGGATTGTTCATCGACCAGGGATTGCAGGCGCCGGCGAGAAGCGCATAGGGATTGCGGCGGATCGGGTCGCCGAAGGAGGCGATCCAGCGCACGTCCGGGCACGCCCGCTTGATGCTCAGCCCGACGCGGTGACACTCCGGCGGCATCGAGCGGGTCATGACGAGGTCATATTCGGCGCGGTGACGGAGGAAAAAGCGCAGCGCCTCGGCCTCAAAGGCGGCAAGCTCCCCGCTTTCGGCATAGAAGCAGCGAATGTTCTCCGCCTCCGGCAGCCCGGCGCTGCGTCCGAAGGACCAGGCCTCGGAGCGCTGCTGCGTGAACACGTCCCAACAATACGCTGAGGCGCGCAGCAGCTTCCAGGTGAGCAGAGCCTCAGAGGAATTGACCGGCGGGAAAAACCAGCTGACGACAAGGATGCGCTTCATGCCGGCCCCTCCGCGCGCCGCCGCAGCCGGGAGAGCAGCGAAAACGCCCGCCGGTCGAGCAGCAGCAGCCCCCGGTAGCCGAAGAGCCGGGCAAAGCGCAGGTAAGGGACGCGAGCGCCGAGAGCGCCGAGCTCGGGCGAGAGCTCCCGGAGCGCGCGGTCGAAGCGGCGCACGGCCAAAAAGGCCTGCCGCCGGGGGAGAGCGGCAAGCAGAGAGCAGTGCGTGTGCAGCATATAAAAAAGCATCAGTTCCATATAGCGCCGCGCTCCGGGGGGAAGCGAGGAGGAAACGGCGTCATAATACGAGGCCAGGCGGAACAGGACGGCCTCGTGCATCGGCAGCTGTCGGCGCATGACCGCAGGCTCCATGCTCTGTCCGGGGCGGCCGAGAAAGTAGCGGTAGACGGGGATGTTGAAATAGCGAAGGCTGCGCACAAAAGGGATGGGCCAGAGGTTGTAGATCATGTCCACGTAGCTGCATTTCTCCGGCAGACGCAGCCCGGAAGCGCGCAGCAGCTCCGTGCGCCAGACGGAGGAGGCGAGCGTGAAGTAGTTCATGCCCTCCCGCCAGTCGACGTCCTCCATCGTATAGACCCGCCCGTCTTCGAGATAGGGGTAGTCCCAGGGCACTTCGGCACCGCTGCCGGCATACTCCTGCGTGTAGGGCGTGACAATGAGATCCTCCCGGCAGTCCCCGAGGCGGATCATCAGACGCAGAAAGCCCGGGGTGTCGAGCCAGTCGTCGCTGTCGAGGACGCGGACATAGCGCCCCGTTGCCGCCGCGAGCCCCGTGTTCACCGCAGCGCCGTGGCCGCCGTTTGCCCGGTCGATCAGCACAAAGCAGCCGGGCCAGCGCGCGGCATAGTCCCGCAGCAGGGCGGGGGAGGCGTCGGTGCTGCCGTCGTTGACGGCGATCACTTCCAGCGCGTCGGCGATCTCCCCGCACAGCACCGAGTCCAGGCAGCGGCGCAAATAATGCTCCGTGTTGTAGACCGGCACGACGACCGTCAGCAGTTTTTCCTTCATAGCGCCTCCTTCAGCTCCGGACAGGGCAGGGCGCGGCTTTCGTAGCGGCTGCAGAGCTCGTCGGCCCCGCCCGCGGCGATGACCCGCCCGCGCTCGAGCCAGAGCACCCGTTGACAGAGCGCGCGGATCGAGGCGGTCGAGTGCGAGACATAGAGCACCGTCGTGCCGCCGCCGATCATACGCAGCATTTTTTCCTCGCTCTTGGCCTGAAAGGCCAGGTCGCCGACGGAGAGGATCTCGTCGACGATCAGGATCTCCGGCTCGACGACGGTGGCGACCGAGAAGGCCAGGCGCGCGGTCATGCCGGAGGAAAAGCTCCTCACCGGCACGTCCAGAAAGTCCTCCAGCTCGGAAAAATCCACGATCTCGTCGAATTTGGAGCGGATGAAGGCCTCGGAATAGCCCATCACGGCGGCGTTGAGGAAGATATTCTCCCGCGCGGTCAGCTCCATGTCGATCCCGGCGCCGAGCTCGATCATCGGACAGACGCTGCCGCGCACGCAAAGCCTTCCCTCGCTTGGCTTGAGCACTCCGGCCACAAGCTTGAGAAGCGTCGATTTCCCGGCGCCGTTTGCGCCGATGAGGCCGACAACCTCACCGCGCGAAACGCTGAAGCTCACCTCGCGCAGCGCCCAGAAGTCCTCGGCACGGCGGCGCGCGGCGCGTCTTTTCGGGTCAAAGAGCTCGACAAAGCCCTGCTTGAGCGAATAGCCCCGGTCAAGGCCGAGGCGAAAGCGCATCCCGAGCCCCTCGGCCCGGATCATTGTGTCGTCCATGGCGTCACCTACATGTAATAAACAAAGGAATCCTGATTTTTCCGGAACACCCATGCCCCAACCGCCAGCGCAAGCAGCGCCGGGACGGCGCAGGCGACAAACTGCGAGAGACCCGGCGTCTCGTGACGGAGGATCACGGTGCGGGCAAAGCCGATCAGATGGTAAAGGGGATTCAAGGTCAAAACAAAGCGGACAAGCGGCTGGGAGATGGCGCTCACGTCGTACATCACGGGCGTGAGATACATCCAGAGGCTCAGAACGATGCCGTAGATATAGAACATATCCCGCAGAAAAACGGACACTGCCGCGAGCAGAAAGCCCATGCCGAGCGTAAAGAGAAAGAGACAGAGAAAGGAATAGGGCAGCAGCAGGTGCTGCCAGCAGAGCCCGGTCCCGGTCAGCAGGATGACGAGATAGAGCGGGATCAGGGTCAGAAGGAAATTCAGACCCACAAAGAGGCACTTGGACAGCGGGAAGATGTACTTTGGCACATAGACCTTGCTGATGAGCGGGAAATTGGCGACGATGGTGCTCATGCAGAGATTCGAGGCCTCGCTGAAGTAGTTGAACCAGGTCAGCCCGATCAGCAGATACGCGATGTAGCTGACGCCGGGCGTCGAGAAGCGGAAAACATTGGAGAATACCAGCGCCAGCACCGCCGTCGTCAGCAGCGGATACAGCAGGCTCCAGGCCACGCCGAGGACGCTGCGCTTGTATTTGACCTTGAAATCGCGCAGCACCAGCTGCCGCAGCAGAAAGCGGTAGCGACGGAGCGAGGCGAGGATACGGCGAAAAAACAGCATGTCGCGCCTCCGGGATCAAAGAGTACAGTGCTATTTTTTCCAGTTCCGCCGTTTTTAACCAGGAAAACGGAAAACGCCCGCTGTCGGGAGACAGCGGGCGTATCGTATCATAAGGGCAGGGGTGAAAGATGGGGAAGGCGGTATTACTTCGCTTTTTTCTTCAGCTTGAAGATCAGCAGCTCCAGCAGCACCATGTAGACGGCGACGAGGCCGAGCGTCACCCAGCACAGGAGGTCTGACTTCGGCGCGAGGCCCACCAGCACAAGGATCGGCGCGCCGAGGATGATGCCGAAGCTGCTGCCGGTGATGAGATTGTTGGCGGCGGGCGTGGAGAGATCGGGGTCGATCTCGCGCAGCAGCAGCACGCCCGAGCTGATCGTGCCGGTCAGCATCCCGTACATCGAGATGAGACCCTCGTAGTAATAGACACGGTAGACGTCCCGGCAAACAAAGCGCAGGTGCAGCCAGGTCACGACGCCGCCGGCGACGGCCATCAGGAGAAACGGCACCCAGAGGCCGCGGATATCCTCCAGATTGATCGAGGCGATGCCCGCGACGATCATGATGTCGAAGAAGAAGCCGGAGATGCGGTTGAGCAGGTAGTTGTTCTGGTACTGGCGGCGGATGAAGCCCGCCTTTTTGCCCTTTTCCAGCAGCACGCGCACGAGGATCGCAAGGGCGGAGCCGATGATGAAGTTAAAGCCCCAGATGAGCGTGTTCACCGTCCCGGCCAGGCCCGCAGAGAGCGCCGCGATGCCGGAGGTGATGCCCCAGGCCGCCAGATAGGTCGCCAGATACACCAGCACGACCATCGCGATCTGCATCGACAGCTTGTCGATCGAGTCGGACACGGGGATCTCGTCCCTGCTCTGGAAGAAGTCGACGCCCGGCTGCTCCTCCCCGGAACGGCGGGAAACGCCGAGACGGCCGCGGCGCGAGAGCACGTTCAGAATGATGACGCCGACCACGCAGGCGACGAGGTAGCCCGCCGCGGCGATGGACAGGCCGAAGCTGCGCCCGCCGGCAAAGCCGAGGGCCTCGTAGCTCGAGCCGATGTTGTTGGCCTGGCCGGGGCCCTGCCCGTAGCCCATCGGCAGCAGGAGACCGGCCGCCTTGAAAAGGCCGGGCATGAAGGTGTAGGCCAGAAAGAGCGTGATCAGAAGGCCGGTGATGCCCTGCACGAGATAGGTGCTGACAATGACGGCGCCGGATTTGAGGCCGGTGAGGTCGCCGCTTTTGCCCTGCTTTTCGGCGGGCACGCGCAGGCTCATGGCGATAAAGCCGAGGGCGATGCCGTGGTAGACCAGGGTCTCCATGATCTCGCCGTCGAGGCGGACAAGTCCCGCGTATTTCGCGATCAGCAGCAGGAAGCCGGCCAGCACCGCGACCGGCATCAGGCTCTTGCGGATCAGCTTCAGCTTCTGGCGCAGAAGCTGCGCAAGCAAAATCGCGCCCGCGATCAGCCCCAGCTGGATGATAAAGCTCCACAGCTCATGGTTGGCGGCAGAATAGTCCATCTTATCGCTCCTTCCACAATTCCAGATATTTGCGCAGGTTCGCGCCCTGCTCGGCGCGGATCTGCCAGTAGCTCCCGCCGTGGCTCCAGAGCAGGAGATTGGCCTGCACCATCGCCATGTCGGAGATCTCTTTCAGAGGAAAGCTGTAGTCCCCGCAGCAGAGGCGGTCGCCGTACTGCCGCAGCTCGCAGCGGCCGAGGGGCTCCTCCGTGTGATTCGGGCCGATGCGCGAGAGGCTCATGCCGCCGTCCGAAAACAGCAGCGCATCCGACGGACGATCCATCGCGCACAGCGCGCCGCGCTGCCAGCGATCCCAGTCGGCGACGGTGGCGAAGGGCTCGGCCGGGTCAAAGAAGCCCTGCTCCGTATAGCGGGTCGAGAAGCCGCAGGCGCAGAGCACCCGGTCGTCCTCGGTGCGCAGCGTGCCGAGCCTTCGGCAGTGGGGACAGAGGCAGAGCGCCTTCTCCAGACCCTCGGCGCGGCGGCGGCCGCGATAGGCGACGGGCTCCTCCCGCTGGCGCTGCCAGGCGTCCTCAAAAATGTCGCGCTCGATGGCGGCGTTGATGTCCGCGGGGCTCATGGCGCGGAGCTTTTCGGGCGGGTAGATATTGACCGGGTGCCCGTGCACGCGGCCTCGGCGCACGCCCTTGCCCCAGCGCGGCAGGCTGAGATAGCCGCCCTCGAGGCGGTAGGTGACGAGCGTGGCCCCGGAGCTTTTGGCGAGCTTGCCGGTGGCGGGGAAGATCGGCTGGGTCAGCCCGTCCCAGCTCTGTTCGCCCTCGGCGAAGAGGCAGACCGAGTGCCCGGCGCGCAGGTGGCGCAGGCAGGCCTTGACCGTGTCGGCGCCGCTGGACGCCTTGCGGCGGGGGATCGGCTCGACGAGCCAGTTGAGGAGCTTTGTCACAAATCCGAGACGGAAAATGTGCTCGCTGGCGACATAGTAGACCTGCTTGCGCGGCAGGCTCATCGCCACGAGCAGCGGGTCCCAGGCAGTGACATGGTTCGGGATCAGCAGCACCGGGCCTTCGAGCGCGAGGTCTTCGTGCGTCATGTTGAATTTGCGGCAGATCGGGCGGTGCAGCAGGGTGTAGAGAATTCGCCAGATCCGCTGATGCCGGTCAAAGCTGTCCATAAAGCCGCGCCTCCCCGTTTCTTTCTTACAGTATCGTATCACATTCCCGAAGAGCTGGCAAGCCTCGCGCTCAATCAAATTTGAAAAATTTGAAGGAAAGGCTGGACTTGGGCGCGGGGGAAATGATATGATACGGGCAGAAAAAAAGGGGAGGGATGCGGGATGCTGCCGCAGGATCCGATGATCCTTCTGAGCATGATCAACATGAGGCTGCGCGACGGAGACGGCGATCTCGACGAGCTCTGCGCCGCGCTGGACCTGGACCGCGCCAGGCTGGAGCAGACGCTCGCGGACGCGGGCTTTCGCTATGACGCGGAGCAGAAGCGCTTCCGCTGAGCCGAGGACTCCGGCGGCGCCGGGGGAAAAAAACAGGATGTGAAGTTTGCTTCACATCCTGTTTTTTGATCGGCTCCTCACGGCTCCTCACGGCTCCTCACGGCTCGGTCGGCCCGGCGGACTCGGTGGGCGCGGGGGAGGGATTGAAGAAGGCGTAGACGCGCGCGGAGAGCTCCGCGATGGCGGCGACCGCCGCGGCGTCGTCCTCCTGGTCGTTGCAGATGACAGCGAGGATATAGTCGGCGCCGGGGGAGAACACGAGCCCCGCGTCGCCGCAGGATTTGTGCTCCAGATCGCCGGTCTTGTGCGCGCAGACCGTGCCCTCCGGGAGACCCGCGGGAATGCGGTCGTTGATGGTCTGTCCCTTGAGGATCTCGAGCATCGAGGAGGAGTATTCGGGCGAAACAAGCTCAAAGCGGTAGAGCTTCTTCAGCAGCAGCGCGCAGTCGGCGGCGCTGGTGTAGTTTTCGCCCCCGTCTTCGGGACGGCCAAGGAAGCGGTTGAGGCTCGTGGCGGTGCAGCCGATGGACGCGGCAAAGTCGGTGACGACCTCAAAGCCGGTGCGGCCTTCGCTGTCGGCAAGGATATTGGTGAGGTGGTTGGCGCTGTAATTGTCGCTGTACATGATCATGCGGCAGACACTGGCATACTGATCCCAGTACTGCATCCGTCCCTCCTGCACCTGCTGGAACACCGCGCCCATGATGAAGAGCTTGATGAGGCTGGCGGAGATCATCGGCTCGTCCTGCGAGGCAAAGTCTGCGGTCTCGCCGTGGGTCAGGTCATAAACGACGATATCCCAGACGCCGGGGTACTCGGCGCAGAAATCCTCCAGCAGCGTTTGCAGCTCGCTGTTGGTGTCGGGCAGATTCGGGTTCGGCAGATAGGGACCCAGCGCATCCGGCTCGGCGGTCGGCTCCGGCGTGGGCGCGGGGCGCGGCGTCGCGCTCGGGCGCTCCGGCACCGGCTCGCGGTGCGTCAGCACCGGGATCAGCACCAGCACCGCCAGAGCCAGAAGAATGGCAAGCAGGACCGCCGCAAAGCGCAGCAGCTTCTGCCGGTCAAGTTTCGGCGGTATCAATAGTAAGAGCCTCCCCAGTGCGCGGATTCGTATTGGATGATGTAGTTGACGTTGGCGCGCTCATATTCATTGAGACTGGACTCGTTGAAGTCGGCGGCGGAGACCGTGCCGCGGTACCAGCTCTTGCCGCTGAAATAGGCGGAGATCTGCGCGGTGACGAAGATGCGCCCGTGGCGGGCGAAGATCTCGTTGCGCGCCAGGCAGCACTGCTCCCAGCTTAAGTCCTTCAGATCGGCCTCCGTGATGTAGCGGCTGTCGCTGCCGGGGATCAGATAATCGCCGTCGCCGACGACGCGGATCTCCTCCGGCTCCTCCGTGGGCTGGGGCGTCTCGGTCACGGCGGGCCGCTCGGTCTGCGCGGGCTGCAGCGGCGCCGCGGTCGTGGGTACGGCGGAATCCGTGCCGAAGACATAGCTGCTGGTGCCGCCGTTTTCGGGTCCCTCGGTGGGCTCGGCGCTCTCGCCGCGGTGCACGAGGCTGTTCTCCACCGCCTCCTGGCGGCGATCGCCGGCCTGACCGCTCAGACGGGGAAAATTCACGATCACGACGACGATCACCGCGATCAGCAGCAGCGCGAGGATCAGCAGCAGAACGGTCATCGCCATGCTGCGGCGGTCCGTTCTCTTCTTTCCGCATACCTTCGGCTCCTCCGCAGCCTTCGGCTCCTCCGGCGCGCCCTTCGGCTCGCCGCAGCTGAGGCAGAAGCGGTATTCGTCCTTATTTTCGTTCCCACAGGAACTGCATTTCCACATAGAGATTCCTCACTTTCAGGAGATCGTCTGCCGGATCATCCGGTCAAGGTGCTGCGCATAGCCCCGCGGGTCGACGTACATGCTCTCCACATGACCGGTGCCGTCGGGAAAAAAGCAGTCCTTCGGCCCGGCATAGAGGTCAAAGAGCGTCTGCCCGTTTACAAAGGGCACGGAGCGATCCTCCCGCCCGTGGACAAAGAGGATCGGCAGCGAAGCGCGGCGCAGATGTGGCCGCACGTCGGTGTCCTTGAGATCGTAGCCGGCAATGACGCGGTTGAGGGCGTTCATCACCGGGTACATCAGCCCGAGCGACGGGCGCAGCTGTCCCTCGCCGCTCATGTAGCCGCAGTCAGCCACCAGAAAACGCACCTGCCGCGGGCAGCGGTCGCTCATCGAGAGCACCGTCGCCGAGCCCATCGAGAAGCCGTGCAGCACGAGCTGCACGTCGCTTCCGAAGCGGCGCACCAGCTCGTCGACCCAGCGCAGACAGTCGGCGCTCTCATAGGCGTCAAAGCCGATCTGCTTTCCCTCGCTCTCGCCGTGGGCCGTGTGGTCGCAGCAGAACACGTCAAAGCCGCGCCCAGCGTAATAGTCGAAGTACAGCCCCGCCGTCTCGGCGTGCTCCGAGCGGTAGCCGTGGATGATGAAGGCAATGCGCTTTCCCTCGCCGCCGCCGGGGTAGTAGAAGCCTCGCAGGCGCTCGCCCCGTTCGGAACGGATCTCCATCCGACGGCAGGGACGGCGGCGCAGCGCCTCCGCCGCAGCGTCGCGCCGGAGATAATAGCCGTCCTCATGCCCCTTCTTGTCCAGAAAGGCGGACAGCAGGCGGGATCCCTCGCGGCGGAAGGTGTAGCGGTAGAGCTCCGCGGTGAATACAGCGGCGGCGCCGGTGAGCGCGGCCGGAACAAGCAGCAGTTTTTTCATGATGTCTCAGCCCATGAAGGAGCCCAGCGTGGCCAGCATCGTGCAGAGGAAGACGAGGATCTGGAAGGGCAGCGTTCCGAAGCGCCCGACCAGCTCAGCGCTGCCGACGCGCCTGCGGGACAGGTGATAGGCCAGGATGATGCCGAGGCCGGTGACGACCTGGATCGCGCTGGCAAAGAGCGTGAATTTGACAAAGCTGAGGCTGGAGAGCAGCGCAAGCGCCAGGCAGGGGAGCGAGGCGCACAGCCAGCTGAGGTTCTTGCTCCATTTGGTCTGCTCGTGCACGATGTCGCGCAGGTTCAGGGTGTTGGCCCAGAAGGAGGTCGCGAGCGCGAGCAGCGAGAACACATAGCCCACGATACTGACCCAGCCGCCGAGACGGGCGGAGAGATCGACCAACGCGCCGCGCTCGGTGACGTTTTCCGCGCCGACGCCGAGAAGGGTCGTCATGGTGACGAGCAGGATCAGCGCGGCGTTGACGGCAAGGCCCGCGGCGATGGAGCGGCGGATGCGCCGCACGTCGCCCTCCAGCCCCTTGACCACCTGCGGGGTGGACATGACGGCCGAGAGCGAAAAGGACACGACGCTCAGCAGCGCCAGCGCGTTCTTCGCCCCGCCGAAGGCGGCCGGCAGCGGCTGCACCTGACCGGTCAGCGTGACGGCAAAGAGCAGGGCCATGACGAGCACCATCGCGGCCACGGCGTACTTTTCACAGATGCCGACGAGCTTCATGCCGAAAAATACGACGCCCGCGCCGAGGACGTAAAACAGCAGCATCCCGAGCGTGCTGTCCAGCCCGAACCACTCGTTGAAGACATTGGCGGCGCCGGTGAGGAAGCTGCTGACGTTCATCAGCACCGACAGCCCCAGCAGTGCGAAGGCAGCCCAGGTGAAGAGCTTTTTGAACCGGCCGGAGAAGAGCTCCCGGTCGAAGCAGGAGATAAACTGCGCGCCGCCGTTGTTGTAGCTCAGCTCCGCGATAATGAGGTGCAGGACGAGGTTGAACAGATAGCAGAAGCAGAGGATCAGCAAAATCTCGCGCAGGCTATTGCGCGCCGCCAGCGCCGGCACGGCCAGAATGCCCGCTCCGACGCCGTGACCGACGATGATGCCGGTGGCCTCAAAAAAGCTCAGTTTGGATTCACCCTGTATCTTCGCCATGGCTCATGATCCTCCCCAGTATAGATAACTAAATTATAAAATCTGAACAAAATATTGTCAAGGCAAAGGCGAAAATTGACAACGGCGGCAGGAATGAAGTATAATCCGTACAGAAGCATCCGGCCAGGGCGCCGGTGGGGGAGGAATCAGCATGCTTGAAAATGCGGAGAAGTTTTTTGCGCTGTACCGGGAGGACGCGGCGCTGCGGAAGCGCGTCGCGGAGGCCGAGGCCGCCTATCCGGGGAGCCTGGAGATCCGGGAGTCCGTGGCGGAGTATGTGCTGCTGCCGATCGCGGAGTCGCTCGGGCTGCCGTTCACGGTCAAGGATCTGCGCGCCTACGAGACGCGGCTGAAGATGCGCAATCTCCAGCCTGACGAGGCCATCCCGGAGGATGAGCCGGTCGACGACGACCCGGTCAGCTACTGGCTGCTCGACCGCGGCTGGGAAAACGACCCGAAGTATTTTAAGAAATAAGCGATTCCATTCTATCATACGCGCGGGCGTCCGTGCCATGAAGAAATCTTAAAAAAACTCCCTGTTCCGAGCGGAACAGGGAGTTTTTTGAAAGACGCTGTTATACTAGTCTCCCATAAAACGCTATCAAAGCGTTTTATAGCGCCGAAGGCGCGTCGGAGACTGCATGAGACGTGTTTTGTGCCCTGAGGCACAAAACTGGCAGCGCGTTTTACGCGATGCCTTTCCAATAAAATGAAGC
>ODAI010903322.1_pt1 | contig 20420 bp, 12 predicted proteins | sample 1539321 | NCBI WGS metagenome assembly ODAI01 (sample SAMN02144231, study PRJEB22623) | gut metagenome | biome: sheep rumen | host: Ovis aries | place: New Zealand
AATTTTTTTTGAGAGTAAAAAAAACGAAAACCCCTTGATATTACAAGGGGTTCACAATTCTATTTCTGAAATTCTTTAGTAGATTGTGATCATGGGGTAATTTTGATCAAAAGTTAAGGAAACTAATATAAGATTTAATATTCTAACAAGACTTCAATTATACCTTTTTAAAGTAAATAAATGTTCTAAACATTTCATAATTTTATTACCGAGTAAAAAACTAGCTTTTTACAGTTAAAACAATAACACTAATACATTTCAATGATACCTTTTACTCCAATTATGAATCTTTTCTGATTAAACAAGAATTCAATTATGTATGATTTTATTTAATTACACATAAATTAAACAAAATCATCAAGATCAATACCACTTATTGCAATATTTTTTTAAATATGTTTAAATTTTACATATTTATATTTACTTTTATTACAAAAGTGTTAACATAAGAAATATACATTTCGTTATAACTTTAGATAAAGCAATATTGTATTCATTAAAAATAACACTCAGGTGTATAACTAGTAAATACATATTAATCGTATGGAGAATTTTTTGATCAGAAAATAGTGTTATTTTTTCATGATATAATGATGCATATGTTTTATTTTGTTATTCAACATATTCATCTTGATAAAAAATGCCCAAAACTAAGGAAGAATCATCAAATAACAAAAAAACATTCAGCAAAAGGCAATGCTGAAGCAAACCGTTGGCACATGTAAACATCATTAAGTGATTCGAATGCATTTGACTCATCTCAACCATGCAAATAAAGGAGGTTTAATTTGATTAAATTAGCAACAGTATTCAGCGGGATAGGAGCTATAGAACATGCATTGAAAAGAATGCAATTGGAACACAAAATAGTTTTTGCATGTGATAATGGGGATGTGGACATCTTATCAAAAGATGTTGGGATGAACATTAACGACATTGGTTCTGAATTAGAACTTCTAAAAAATAAAGTTAAGGAAATCCACCACAACAATGAAATTCAAGATCTGTATAAAGATCAGCTTATAGGAATGCTTACTGAGGCCAATTCTGAGTATAAAACTCTCGTGCAAAATATCAAAGCCATCGAATTAGCTCCCACAAAAATTGAAAATGTAATTAATCAAATTTTTAATTCAGAATCAATAAAAAATTCACGTTTAAAAGAATATACCACTTTTAAGAAAGAACTGCATTTAGGTTCTAAAGAACAGCAGACATTTAGGCAACTGCAAATTATTTTAGAAATCGTAAATGATTATAAAAAAGACAATCCATTAGAGTCACTCGGACAATCAGCAGAATTTCAAAGCACAGATAATATAAATTGGGCTCTAGTTTCGGCTGAACTAAAAAATATTTACGATACCCTAGAAATGAATGATGGAAAAAAGATAATCAGGAAAGTGCAAGATCTTTCTCAAAGAGTTGGTCAATTACACGAAAAGATCAATTATATTGCAGTTCAGAAAAGACTAGAAGAACTTGGAACAGATTGGGATGCTCGCAAAAAATATGTAGATTCTCTATATTTAGGCATGGAACAAAAAAATAAAGTCAAACAATCCTACATGGCAAATTATGAACTATCCGATTCCAACTATCATTGGAATGTAGCATTCTTAGATGGAAATCAATACAAAGGAAACGTTGATCTTTTCGTTGGCGGTAGTCCTTGTCAGTCTTTTTCTTTTGTAGGAAAACAAAGAGGTTTGGATGATACAAGAGGAACTCTTTTCTATGAATATGCTCGACTGATCGATGAAATAAAACCCAAAGTTTTTATATACGAAAATGTCCGGGCTGTTACAACTCACGACAATGGAAAGACATGGGAAAAAATGCAACAAGTATTCAACGAACTTGGATATAATTTTTCTTGGTCGGTACTTAATGCAAAAGACTATGGAATTCCACAAAATCGGGAACGTTTGTTTGTAGTTGGATTTAGACAAGATCTTCCAATAAAGAAACAATTTGAATTTCCTTCTCCAGTACCGCTTGATAAAGTTATGAAAGATTTTCTAATAGATAACGCAGCAGGTGGGTATTTTTTGCCTAAAAAAGGTGTTGAATTCGTTACAATGGAAAAAAATTTGGCAAAAAGGTTTACACAAATTGATGGAGAAGTCCAATTGTGCCAAAAGAAAAATCAACAGTTCAATTGGCACGGCGATTTTGTATTCCAATCTGAAGATGAAGCAAGAGCTCATAATATCCCTGATTTAGAAAAATATTTTCTCTCTGAAAAAGTAAAAAAATACGTTTTATCACCAGGTACAAAGAATTTTTATAGCAAACCAGAAATTGATTTGGATATAGCTCGCCCACTGTTAACAACGATGCACAAAATGCATAGAGCAGGAATAGACAATTACGTAACAACTCAAGGAAGGATAAGGAAATTAACACCTAGAGAATGTTTGCGTCTAATGGGATTCAGTGATGATTTCAAGATTACAGTATCAGATACATCCATGTATCAGCAAGCAGGCAATTCGATCGTCGTTGATGTACTTATAGCCATTATGGAACAAATTTGCCAATGCATTGATTTTTAGGAATTAATAAATGATAAAATTCAAACCAATCAAAATACCATCTAGTTTCGTAGCTCACAACATGAAAATCGCAAATGACAGTGGTTCTGGTGAGTCAAAACTTTGGGTTGGATCCACACAAGCAGAAAATGATATAGATAGTTTTTTTTCATTTGGTGACGGATACAAGTATATAATCTCAAAAGAACATTTACGTGATTATCTGCTTCAAGTAAAAATAGAATACATTTATCAAATATTCAATAAATACAAAAATGCATCACTGAATACGTGGATTGACAATTATAACGAAGTAGAAAAATTACCAACTCCGATAGTAGAATTTAACCTTGTAAAGTTTACAGACAAAAGTCGTTATTATGTAAGATCTGAAGATAGTATATTCAAAAAAATTTTAAGATCGTTAATCTTACCGAAGATCACAGACCTTGTTTTCATCAAAGATACTGACAATAAAACGATCTCAATTTCCTTAGAAATTAATCAAGAATTAAACCCAAATAATAAAGAGGACAATTCACCTTCAGAAACTAAATCTGATATTCAATATTGTCTACACATTAATTCCGATTTTCCATACAACAGAATAATATTCGGAGCTCCAGGAACAGGTAAAAGTTTCAAAATCAACGAAGATAGAAAAAAACTTCTAGGTTTGAGAGCTGACGAAGATTACGAGCGCGTAACATTCCATCCCGACTATTCATATGCAAATTTTGTCGGAACATATAAGCCTGTAATGAAACCGAATAATAATCAATCCAATCTAGATCCAAATACCAACTTTATATTTTCGGTGTTAGATGATGAAACGCTTACCGACCAGCAAAAATATGATCAACTGTACGATACATTCAATAACAATCAACAGCTCACAAATCTTCCTATCCTTATGGGATTAATCTGTGGCACAGAAAAAATAAATACAAGACTAGCAGACGGATCTGCCACCGCAGATAATAACCAGCCTGAATTCAATAAAGGAAAATCACTAAGGAAATACGTTAAACCGGCAAATAAGCATGAATCAAATTCATCCGGCGGTATATCATACGAATACGTCCCAGGACCTTTTATGCGCTTGTACGTTGAAGCAATGAAAAATGTACTGAAAGTTGCAAAAGGAGATGAAGAACCTCGTCCGTTTCTTCTGATAATAGAAGAGATAAACAGAGCAAATGTAGCTGCAGTATTCGGCGAAATCTTCCAGCTTCTTGATCGCAATGATGACAATGTGAGTGAATATCCGATACAGACATCCGAAGATATAAGAAATTATCTTGCAAAGGAACTTGGTGGCAACCCTTCTGATTATGCACAGATCAGAATCCCTGATAATATGTTCATTTGGGCGACCATGAACAGCGCCGACCAGGGGGTATTTCCGATGGATACCGCATTCAAACGCAGATGGGACTTCACATATCTAGGTATCGACGATAACGATTCAGACATTCAGGGGAAAGTGGTAAAGATTAAAGTCGGCAATACAGAGAAAGATATAGAGTGGAATTCACTGCGTCAGGCTATAAATGAATTTCTTGCAAAAGAGAAAATAAACGAAGACAAGCAGCTCGGTCCGTATTTCATTTCCAGAAAGATAACTGTTCCGGCCAACGGCGGAAACATAATTGATACGGATGCATTCAACAGAGTATTCAAACAGAAGGTTATTCCATACCTTTTTGATGATGCTGCAAAACAGAAAAGAAGCAAACTTTTCGAGGGAATTCCGAATGAGGCAAACAGATATTCGAAGATATGTGAAGAATACGATAAAATCGGCATTGGGATTTTTGCTCAGAGTATTCAGAACGACGCCTGCGAAAAATCAGCAAACAATGCAACGACAACAGCTAGTCAGGAACAAAATAGGCTAATGCAGCAAAGTAGCATTGATAACATCTAAATAATATCATTTTTCAGGAACTTGATGAGCTGATACCTCAAAGCAGCCCTCAAACTACTATACAAAATTAATCCATCTGTATCATTACAGGATATAACACAACGGGGAATAAAAGGAGAATAATCAAATGAATGATTCCACTGCCCTGACATCCTCGTTTGTCAGGGAACAGCAAAGATATACTCTGACTGAGCTGAGTAATATATTGGCATGTTCCCTGGATGAAACGATCCACATTGTCCGAAAGTTGAAGGAATTCGGAATTCTGAAAACCGTCAGTGCCTCTGACAGCCAGAAGGAACTGTCAGAACTCACCGACGATGATATAACCATAACCGAAGTTAATGCAGATTCGGACGACAGTTTTTTTGTCTTCACTTTTGTCGGAGTGGCCGTCGTTGCGAGGCACGTTCTGAAATGCTATCCGAAATACATTAAAAATATTAAAAATCCTTTCAATGAACTTCGACAGATCCTGAAGGTGCTGGAAAAATATAATTCCAGAAATCAGATTATCCGTATGTTCAATGAGACCAGTGAAAACAGTTCGTTCAATCTGCTGGCGGTACAGCTTTTTCTGATCAACGACTACTATGAAAACGGGATCTACAGCAATACCGAGGATATTGTGGAAATCAACGGTTCCGGAGAAATTCTGTGGGACAAAACAATTAATGAAACCTTTGCACTGATCTCAGACGGCACACCGTACTATACCGGATTACTGACAAAGAAAAGAACAAACAACGAATCAGATTATTTCAAACGTCTTCACGAATGCATTCTGACCAAAATTTCGCAGGAAATGAGAAATGCAGATCTGCTGGATCTGCTTGAAATAACAGAGATCGATCTGACTGATCAGGAACTTGATGATTTCGGTGAAACAGAATACATTCTCTACAGGATCGAACAGGAGCTTAATACACAGTTCAATACCAGAAAACAGCTGGTTCTTAAAACAATCCATTCATACATCAGTAACGGGGGAAGTCTGAATGATATCAACAGCACCTCTCTGTTCGGTACCACAAGTTTCAATTTGGTATGGGAGGATGTCTGCTCGGATATTCTGAACAATCAGCTGCATACACCGATAGCGGTTCTTGCAACGCCGTTAAAACCGGTTAATCAGTTCTACATTTCCAGGACACTGATCGAAATCATAGAAAAACCGCAGTGGACAATAACCGGAGAAGAGGCGGATAAAACACTTATCCCGGATCTTATAACAATCAGCGGAGATCAGTTTCTGATTTTCGATGCAAAATACTATACTCCTGTTTTGTCCCCGGGGAAAAAACCGCAGGGTCAGCCCGGTATAGAATCCGTCACAAAGCAGTACCTTTACCAGCAGGCATACCGACCGTTCATTATCGACCACGGCTTAAAGCAGGTAAAAAACAGTTTTCTCATGCCGACTGAAAAGAGCGTGGTTGAAAACATGGGAAGCGTACGGATGAATATGTTTGCATCTATGGGACTGCAGGATATTAATGTGAGATATATTCCCGCATCAAGGGCATACGAGCTTTACCTTTCAGGAAACAAATTCGATATCAATGAGCTTCAGCTGTAACAGACAGAACCGCGACTGAAATTCTGACAGAACATCAGGGGATTATTCATCAGAAAAAAGTGAACCGCAGTATAAACCGATCTCCAGTTCCAGCAGGGCTTTTTTATTTTCAAGTCCGCCGCTGTAACCGCAAAGTGTACCTCTGCTGCTGATTACACGGTGGCACGGGTACATGATCAGAACCGGATTCCAGCTCATCACTGCAGCAACCGCTCTGGGAGAAGCCACGGTTCCAGTGAACTGTGATGCTCTTATGGCCAGTTCGCCGTACGAAACCGTCTGTCCGTAAGGAACTTCAGCAAGCAGATCCATAACGGTTCTGCGAAACCCGGTACAGCCGTTAAGTTTTATATATGGAAACAGTTCAGGTTTCCGCCCGGAAAAATACTGTTCAAGCCACTGCACTGCATCATAAAAAACCGGCAGTTCATTTATTCCGAAAGACTCATGATAAGTATTCTGACGGTCAAATCTTAGGGTATTAATGTTACTGCCGTCACCGGTCATGATTATGTTGTCAAATCCGTCCGGTGTTTTATAGCAGCACCGACAACCCGCCGGATTTTTATCGATATCAAAATATTCTTTCATAATTTTTCCAAACAGATCAGTAACTGTTAAAGCTCAGGCTGACTCCCGGCGCTCCTCATCAAAATTCAGTTCGCCACAATGCTTTCTGCCATATCAGCTGAACGATGCCGCTCCTGTCAGTATTTCCTTAACTATACAGAATGCATTTGCATCTCAGTGCCCGGTCAAATTTATAATACGTTACAAATATTTACTGACACCACGAATAACAAACAGTGCAATTATTAAAAGTGCAATGCCGCCTTGATAACCGCTGTTTCCCGTTTTATCAATATGATTAATGACAAGACCAATAATAATCAGTGCAATTATTAAAAATGCAATGCCGTCTTGCTCACCGCGGTTTCCTGTTTTATCCTCATCATAATAATCCTCTTTCTGTGGTCTGCGGGATGAGAAAACCTTCACCTTTCCTTCCGGTTTAGAATTACGGTCGAAGGAACGGTTGAATGCACTCATGGGCTCAGTTTTAGAAGTTGTGCTGTCTGAACCGTTGTATAAACACCCTGATTCTGTTTCAGAGGCTGTGCTGTCTGAACCGTTGTTTGTACACACTGGTTCTGTTTCAGGGGCTGCACTTTCTGAACCGGAAGAACTGAACTTTGCACCTTCTGATGCAAAGTCATCTCCCGATGCAGTCAGCTCCTGACTGTTATCAGATCCGCAGGTACTGAAAAATTTTTGCAGTAACGGCTCCGGATTCCCACCCTCTGATATCACTCCCCACCTGATGATCACCGGATTACGATCGTTAATCACATAGAGATCTTTTTCAGGATCGAAATACATCGCCCTGCCGAAACCAAAGACACCGGAAGGATCACTCAGACAGGATACCAGCAGACGCTGCTCCCCGGTTACGGCTGTAAAAGCGCCGGCCCTGGAGCTTAAATCCTGCAGAACTTCGTACAGACGGCATTTAAAAACATTCTGCTGAACGGTGCTGTATTCCGAAAATCTCCTGATCTTCGGTGCAAAGCCGACTATTTCCTGAGGAGCATACCACACGGTTTCAAAACGGTTCCAGACCGGAACGGCAAACACCGACAGCGCGGCTCTCCACCCGTCAGGATCATCCGGGTAAAGCTGTTCGATAATGAAATTCTTTAATTTTTTTCTGTTTGCTTCGTCCTTCAGCGAAAAATCCGCCGGACCGCAGACAGCAGTGCTGTCTGTCAGCATCATACAAATTCTGTATCTTGAATCCATAGCAAAAAAAACGGCGGCTACCTGCCGCTCTCATCAAATAAAAAAAAGCTGACTTTCCGGTGCCTCCGCCGCACCGGAACTATATTATACTCTTTAGAATTCTACTTTTTTAGAGTCAGTGACAGCTGCTCAGTTTTGAAATTTCAACTTTAGGCTTCACCCCTCCCGCCGTCATGCAGTCAGGCATGGAAAAATCACAAACCACAGCATCCGGCAGAGCGGCGTTAACCGGAACACATGTCGGTTTGAAAGTTAACTTAGGTTCGTCCGGAGAAATTTTAGTATCGGTACCGCAGCGCAGATCACGGCCGTTTCTTCTGACGGTGAATTTTACACTGTCCCTGGTCTGGCGGGAGATCTGATAGCTGTAGAGATCTTTACCGCCCCTGCCGTCTGAAACGATCATACTGATCTCAAAATCAGCAAAGAAGCACGGTTTTACGCTTTTCTGCTCAGCTTCCGGTTCCGGCTGAGGCTGCGGGCGGGGATCTGTCCTGCCGGAACTGAGTCCTGCACCGGTCGGCACGGTATTATGCTGAACGCGGGACTGAGTGCTGTAACTGTATTCATTGTTCGACTGACTTCTTTTAAAGTATTCAACTTCATCAACAATATTCACTGGATATAAAAGAGCCGGAATAAGAAAAACAAGTGATATCATACAGCCTGCGGCCAGCACGGAAACACCAGACTTCCTATGAGGTTCACTGCGTTTACGGTACCCGGACGGACCGGCAGTTTGAGAATTTCCGTCTCTACGGTTATCAGCCACCTCCGGACCGTTTCCTGAGGTTCCGCGTTCCGCCCTGTACTGTCCGTCTGCCGTTTCTGATTCATCATTCCCGTCATACGGATCTTCACTGTTACCAATGGCGCAGGTACTGAAAAATTTTTTCAGTGCCGGCTCATGATCTGTACCTGCTGTCACCACCCCCCAGCGGACGACAACCGGAACGCTGTCATTGACAACATAGAGATCTCTGTCGGGATCGAAATACACCGCCCTTCCGAAACCGAAGATCCCGGAAGGCTCACTCAGACAGGATACCAGCAGACGCTGCTCTTCCGTCACGGCCGCAAAACTGCCGGCTCTTGATCTCAGATCATCAAGAACGACGCACAGACGGCACCTTAAAGCGTGCTGCTGTACAGCACTGTATTCCTGCATTTTTCTGATCTTCGGCGCATAACCGGATATTTCCCGGGGAACATACCATTCGGTTTCAATACGGTTCCAGACCGGAACGGCAAACACCGACAGTGCGGCTCTCCATCCGTCGGGATCATCCGGGTAGAGCTGTTCAATAATAAACTTTCTTAGTTTATCCCTGTTTGCATCGTCCTTCAGCGAAAACCCTGCAGGACCGCAGACAGCCGTGCTGTCATTCAGCACCGTGGTTATTCTGTATCTGTCATCCATAGCCTAAAAACCGGCGGCAGGCCGCTCACGGTTAAACAAAAAAATCTTAAATTTCCCGGTTACTCCGGTACCGGTACCGTAGCTGCAGATTACTGCTGTTGCTGCAACCCGGTGCGATCACTGTATACAGTGATCACCTCCATATGCGGGAAGAAACGGATATCTATTCTGCGGTTGCGGGCATGGGGATCACTGTCTGCATCCTCACCGCCGGGACACACATCACCGGAGCCGGTTCCTTCTGCACAGGGATTAGGTCTCGTATCGGCATATCCGCTTACCGAGAACAGCGGTCTTCCGTCACTGTTGCGGAATTTTTCGAGATCCGCCCCGCTTTCATCCCCGATCATGAAATTCCACACCGAGATGGCCCTGAGGGCTGACAGTCCCCAGTTGCCGAAAATCTCCGGCCGGTTGTAGACCATACTGTCAGTATGCCCTTCAATGAATACGGTATCAAGATAGCCGATGCGCATTTGACTGTCCGCATCCTCCCCGAGGATCTGATAGAGAACCTTCGCCATGGTTCTGACATTCTGGCGGTAGCCGGCAGGTACTGAATATTCACCGCTTTCAAATTTCAGCTGGGAGTCGCGGATATGGATCACATAGTTGCTTCTGTCGGCGGATACGGTAATACCGTGCCGGTCCAGGGCGGATACCACCCGATCCATTACCGCCAGCGTCTGCTCTCTTGAGGAGGAGATTTTCTGATTAACCTCCTCGACATGGTGTCTGAGCTGTTCCTCCCTGGCGAGGATTTCTCGGTATTTTTTCTGGAGTTCCGCCTCCTTCTGCTGCAGTTCGCGGTATTCGCGCTGATCCTCCCGGGCAAGATACATCATGGTCATGGTAATGAGCAGAAAAATAAACAGCAGTCCGGTCATGATATCGGAAAATGACATCCATCCTTCCGGGGAAAATCCGTCATCTACCGGTTTTCTGTGTTTTCTAATCATCAGCCGCCGCCGTTTTTAATTCTGTCATACCGCAGAGACGCCTGCCGTACGCTGCGCCTCAGCACCAAATTTTTTTCACAACTGCCGGTTCTGACAGTCAGGCCCATCCGCACCGCCGCAGCCGGGCATATAACCTCAGATCCGCCGGATTGCAGAGAGCCAGAGAGCAGTTTCCTGCCCCGCGGCTCAGTTTGATAATATGATCATCCGCCGCAAATATCAACACAGAGCGGGAAACCGCCGGGAAAAACATGATCTCTGCAGATCTGCAGCGGTGTTCAGCCCCGTTGCTGCCGCCTACACAGAGCAGAACACACCCTCAGGCATAATCGTAAAACTGTACACTGCATACCGCGGTCAGCCGGGAATAATTCCAGGCTGGTTCAGTCAAATTTTTTTCCGTTAACCGTCTCGAAGAGCATAATTCTGACCACACTGTCAACGAGGGAATTAAGCGGCAGAGCCGGATCACATTCAATCGACATCTGTTCACTGATATTCTGCAGCTGCAGTCCGGTTCTTAACAGCGGTATGGCGGTCAGCCGCCGCTCCTCTCTTCTAATCTTCAGGACTGCATAAACCGAACTGCCGTCGAAGGAGAAAAAAAGTACATTGTTGGACTGATTGTGCTGCACGTAGATGTACATTTTTCTGATCACATTCTCATGAATAACGTCCAACACGGCCAGCTGTTCCCGATCACTGATTTTTTTAACGGTATCCGGAACATTACTGAATCCGCCGCCCCGGAGTCTTCCGGCAGCTGCATCCTCGTTGTACTGACGGTTCACCGCGGCAATAACATCCTTAAGATAGCAAACCAGCCGGATAATTCTGGAATCATCCCGGTTCTCCCCCTGCAGATACAGACGGTAGAAATAGCCGCTCATCTCCACCAGCAGCGGACGGTTGCGGATCTGCACCTCCAGGCAGTTTTTCAGTTTCAGCGCCAGCAGCTGTTTCATTTTTTCAGAAAGGCCGCTTACATCGATCCCCCCGGTACGCTCCCCCTTCATGATGATCTGCCTTGCATGATAATAGTAGAGTCTTATATTGAGATATACATCATAGAGCGGATACCGGCGCTGTTCGGCGGAGGTAATCATCCGGTTGTAGTGATCCCGGTATAATGCGAAAAAATTTTCAATCAGATCATCCAGGGAGATTTTTCCGTCGGCGCTGCTGTTTTCATAAAGCAGAGTGCAAATCTGTTCGCGGATCTGCGACGGCAGATAGTTTTCACCGGCGATACTTTCAAAAAACGGCACCAGCAGCTCCCGTTCAATACCGAGCTGCGCAATGGCCTCAAAGATCTCACTGAACAGCCGCTCTTCATACCGGGAAAATGAAACCGTGGTTCCATCGGGCATTACCGTCATGCCGCCGTGGCACTGCACCAGCGTTTCCTCAATTCTGTTTCTCTCCAGTCCGAAATATCTGGAAATACATCTAAACAGTTCCTCGATACCGTAAAGTACAGTGGAGACACCGAAAATTCCCCGGGAGGCGGAAAAAAGCTCCCGCTGCAGCGGGGGCTCGTCCCCGCCTTCACTGAAATCAAAACGCTGTTCCAGCATTTTTTTCATCAGTTCAATTTTCATCAGATAGGTACAGCTGCCCAGGGACAGCAGATTGGTGGAATTTCTGAGGCAGTCAAGACAGCGTTCAAAGCCGGCGGGGGTGCAGCGCTGCAGCTCCCCGCTTTCACTGTAGACAAAGCCGAGGGGCACCGCCGCCGGCTCCCCTGGAACATCCTCCTCCCGGATCAGAGCGTCTGTGCTTAAAAAAAGTTCATCTGCCGGGAATTGATCCTCCGGTCTGTTCTGCCGGGCGGAAGTGCTGATTTTCCCGCAGGGATCTTCAGCAGCGCCGGACACTTCTTGAGTACCGGTGATACACTCCTGCTGCGTTTCGGCAGGATCTGCATCCGTCTGCTCATCAGCTATGAAATCCTCCGCGGAGGCCACCGGTGCATCGCCGAAAAGTTTTCCCGAACCTCTGCCGGAACTGTTGTTATCAATCATGGGTTTCTCCCGACTGTAAAAAAACTGCTGTCAAAACCATAGGACGTCAGCGCGTCGAAGGCTCACGGCTCTGGCACCTGCCGCCCTTAAGTCTGCTGCGGCAGTCCCGCACCGTTTTCCCCGCGTCACTGCCGGAGCTCCTCTCGAACCTGTCGAATTTTTTGACAGGTTCAGCTCCGGTTTCTGTCATCCGGAGCAAAGGGAAAACACACCGCTTCAACCGCAAAACTCACTGCAGGAAGCGCGGTTACAATAAAAAGTGAAAAAGCGGTAATCAGATCTTCACTGCAGAAGGAGATAATCAGTTTTCCATCAGCGCTGATCATCCGCACCTGCGAGCAGGCCAGCGGGCGATCCACCGCATGCATTACCGCCGCAACAGTGCAGTCAAACTGCGGCGCCAGCAGACCGCGACGCAGCAGCGTCACCGTATAGCGGTTGACGAAATGAGCCTCCGGGGACTGGCTTACCTGATATACCGCCCGGATCCTGCGGATCTGCAGCAGACATTCGTCTGCATGAGCGGATACAGTGCTGACGGTTCCTCTGCCGAAGTTGAAATAACCGGCATACAGATCTGTAAACCTTACATCCGACGGTCCCCAGTAATACACCGTATGATCCGCCCCAACCGCACCGCCTCCCGGTAGCGACGAGGACAGGAGACTCCGGCGGGATCTGCCGGAGGAACCGCGTTCGTTGAAATCCGGCAGGATCACTGCGGCCCGGGGAGCCAGGCGCTCCGCCGCCTCAATAAAACCGCCGCCGTCAATTTTCTCCATGGCGGCGATCAGCCCGTAGATCTGCGCGGCACCGTCTTCATGAACCGTTATGCCGCAGGAGCTTTGCAGCACACTGCTCAGCATCCCGGGGGTAAAGCAGAAAATTCTGAAACCGCTGCGGCCGTGGAACACCGCGAGCACATTTTCTCCGGTTAAAATAAAAAGCAGATCCCCCGATGCCGAGGATGCCAGCGGAAATATATTCTGCCTCATCATAAATCCGTAGAGAGAACTGTCTGTCCGCCCGAGTTCGGAAACGCGGCGCCCCGAAAGAAAAATTTTTGCAGGGGCGGCGGGAGCCAAAGACAGCAGCCAAAAATGCAGCTGCTGATCGTAAGCCGAATCCGAAATTCCCCCGAGACGCAGAAAAATCTCCACCGGCAGCAGAAAAAAATAATTTTTAAGCGTCAGAAGTTCAGCCGGACTGCCCGCGGTATCGCGGCCGATCCTGCTCCAGTCCTGCACCGCTTCGGCGGTACGCACTCCTTCACCGCACATCCTGCGCACCAGGGCCAGTTTTTCCCCGAAACCTGCAAAACGCTGCAGCACCGGCACACTGCGCCGGAAAAATTCATAACATATAAACTGCAGCTGCGGCAGCATGAAACCGAAATCACCGCAGCCGGTCCGCCGGACTTTCATTCTGCCGTTTTCCACCCGGATCAGTACAAAGCCGCTTCCTTTCTTAAGAGTTGCATTTGCATCTGAAGCAAACTCCCGGGGTACCGCCGCCGGAACTATAGAGCCGATCCAGCGGTACATCCGGTTCAGATAACTGCGGATCTGCAGACTGTCCGAGGTACGGGACATTATGAAAGCGACCATCCGGATACAGATGTTTTCAAACAGCGGTGTATCCGCCGGCACCCGGTACTTTCCGAAAGAGGCAGACAGGGTGACCAGCCGTTCAAGCAGGCGTTCCGGTGCATAAAGCTGCTGATCCAGCACAGCCGCCTCGGATGCATCAGGAACAGGATCTGCGTGATCGTTGCTGCCGCACAGATAAAGCTCCATTCTTCCGATCATGGCTGAATAGGATGAGACGATCCGTTCAAACAGCAGCGGAACAATAAAGGATGAGGATGCTCCGGCGGGACGCATCTGCGCTGCCTGCAGAAGTTCAGCTTCAAAGGGACTGCCGTAAAGCACACTGCGCAGGCACTGCGCCGGAAGCAGGTCATAGAACACCGCCAGCAGAGAAAAAAGCCGTCTGCAGCAGCTGCTGCGCTGCGGTTCATCCAGCATGGCCGGATTGCAGATCCAGCTGCGACGGAACAGCTCGGGCATTCCGGAGCGTTCCCCGGCCCCGTCGTCACCAAGCACCCCGCACAGATAGTTAAAGGCCTCATCCCGGTAACAGCGGTTTCCGATCGGATCGGCAAGAAACTGATCTATGCGGGCAAACAGCTCCCCGGCACTGCGATCAAGGGCGGCACCGGTGCTGAACAGCTGCGAAACAAAGGGGGCGAACAGATCTCCGATCTGTTTCTCCAGCGCACCGTAATCAGCAAGATCACCTGAAACCATAAACACCGCCGTCAATCCGGAACCAAAATCCGGCCGTTACTTTTTCCCCGTACCGGCCCCGCGGCTGTTCCCGGAAATCTGTTCAAGATCCCCCAGCACAGTCTTCATTTTCTGCATATTATCCCTTACCACATCAATCCAGCAGCGGTTGAGTTCACCGATATTGTGCCGCAGCAGTTCCGTGTTCTGCTGCCCTGTCTGCTCAATGCGCTGGGCGAGGCGCTCATATTCCTGCTGCAGACTGAAGGAAACCGTATCCCGGAATCCGGCGATCTCGCGGCAGGAACGCTCCAGCCCCCCGGCCAGAAGACCGAGAGTCTCCTGATACTGTTTCTGAAGCCCGACAAATTCACTGAAACCGGAGGCGTTGCGGACCATCTGATCCTGATAACGGGCCACACCGGCAAGGATCTCCGAGAGAGTGTCAATGCGCTGCTGCACTTCAGCGGCAAGACGGCCCATGGTCTGCTGGCTCCGGGAAGCCTCCTCAAGCAGACGTCCGTTAGTTCTGCCGGACTGTTCGAAGGAGGCGGAAAGCTTTGAAAAATACTCGCCGGTCTGACGCATCACCCCGATGTACTTTTCGGCATTTTCAGTTACCGAGCTGTATTCACGCTGAACCTGATCAATCAGATCTTTGTGCTGCAGCTCCCACTGTTCAAACTTCTGTCTGATATGTTCGGCGGCATCGTCCTGGGCGGCCACCAGCCTTCCGGCAGCCTTTTCAAGTTCACCGGACTGACGGTGTAGCACTTCAAGGAAACTGTCACGGAACATATCAATGGCGGCTCTCACCTCGCCCAGGGTGTGATCGTTGACATCCGCCACATACTCACTGATGGCGGCGGCAATTTTTCCGGCCATGGCGGAGGAGGTGCGGTCAAGACGGTCGCACAGCAGGACTCCCAGATTGCGGACTGCGGCCTCAACCCCGCTCTTTGCGGATGGCACCAGGTAGGGATAGAACACACTGTTAATATTATCCTGCAGGTTTCTGATTTTTTGGGATGACAGCAGCCGCGCCCCGCTGATCACCAGCGAATAGACAATACTGAGCAGAACGCCCCAGATTGAGGTTATAAAGGCGGTGGAAGCACCGGAAATCAGATCGCTGACATTGCTGCGCAGCATTTCCTCATGGCCGAGTTCACCGGCACGCAGCGGTTCAAGACTTAGCAGCAGTCCGACAAAGGTTCCCAGCACTCCGAAGGCGGTGAGCACCGCCGGGATCATAAGTCTGGAAAAATGCAGACTGCGGCTTCCCACCGTCTCCTCATTGAAAAAATCAGCCGCCGCGCCGGTACTGCCGTAGGCGGTGCGGGAGCCGCAGCGGTATGGAAGCAGTGATCCGGCAAAAAGGCTGACGAAACTCATTGCCCCGCGCCCGGCTAGATCAGCCACCGCCGCATCGGCAGTTGCGGTAAAACTGTCACTGCCGCGCAGATCTAAAAACAGCCGCCGGTTGACTGTTGCCGCCGTTCCCCCCTCCTCAGATCTGAAAACCGCAGTTTTCACCAGCAGGGAGACAAGAAAGATGGACAGTGTGGCCAGCACCCACCAGAAGGCAATATGCTCACCGGTTGATCCGTCCCCGCCGCGGGGGAACAGAAATCCGATACTCTGCGGAAGCGAGCCGCTGCTGTAGCCTGTGCACACCGCTGCAGCAAGAATGGCGCCGAGGACGATCCCGGCGGCAAAGCAGGCATAGACACCGCTGTCGGAAACTTTTCTGCATGAAGTCTGTGACATGCCGCGGAAGAAGATTTCAAGCTGACGGCCGCAGGCATACTGCGGTTCAGGCTCCGGCTGCGGTTCAGGTTCAATCCGCTCCTCTGCGGATCCAGTCTGCGGAGGCTCCTGCGGTGCCGGCTCCTCTTCCGGTTCCGCCACCTCTTCGGTTTCAGTGCCGGATGATGCGGAGGCTTCGGTCTCAATCAGGCCGGCAATATGATTTTTTGAATCCTCGACATCCGCCGCAGTCGGTTCGGAAAGTACAAAGGCTGATATGCGCGGGCGCACGTAGCCGAGCACAGTATCACCGGCCAGAAGCCGGATCTCCACCACCACGGTCTGGCCGAGGGACTTGATCAGATTGACCAGCTGACGGTTGAGTGAAATTACCGTTTTTCCGGTCAGCGGTCTTTTCGGATAGAGAGCGCGCAGTGCCAGCGGTTCACCGGAGTTCACCCATCCGTAGCGCTCCTCGTTTTCAATCCAGGCGGGAACCAGCGAGCGATCGTCGTTCCTGCTGATTTTGAGTTTCAGTTCCCCCGGTTCCACCCGGTGATCAAGCACCAGACTTATCCGGTTGTCTTCAAATTCAAGTTTGATCATTGACAGTGCAGTTCTCCGTAACTACCGGCTCCGGTAAAAACCGGATCATCCGCGCAACTCACCGCTGTTGCTCCTTAGGACAGATACTCAGCTGTGAAATATGCATGTTCACACTCACCCCTTCCGATGAAATAATTCCGCTGCAGTTCGGCATGGAGAAATCACAGCTCACTGCCGGCAGATCTTCAGGAACCCTGCCCTCGCACTGCGGTTTGAATTCAACCCGCAGATCTTTTCCTTTCATTACCCTGGTGCTGCCGCACGGGAGCAGATTTCCGTTCTTTTTCACCGAAAAGGTCACATGGCGCATTGACTGATGGGAAACCAGATAGGTGTATAAATCCCTGCCGTTCTTTCCGCCCGGCATATTCAGATCTATATCAAAATCGGCAAAATAGCAGGATGTCGGCTCATCACCGGAAATCTGCGGATCTGATGAAGCACCACTGTTTTCATTCTTCTTAACATCGGCCACCACATCGTTGTAGTCGGTTCTGGCACCGGTAGTATCATCGATGATATAGTTGTCCTTCGGGCCGTCGGTATCAATCACCCGGACTCCTGATTTATCCTGAGGGGTGCGGTTTGCGGCCTTAACGGGCTCTTTTTCCGAAAGATATGTGGTACTTGATGAGGTGGCCGGTGCTGCTCTTACCGGTTCGTTTGAAACCACAACCGCCGGATGATCTTCGTCCGGTACCTGAGGACAGTCGGAGGTATATATAACTTCGCCGTAATCTGTTCCGGTTGCACAGATAACTGCAGGTTTTCTAGTTTCAGTTGAAGCTGAAGGTTTTTCCGCAGGCTTTGCACTGCTGTTATCTTTCTGTGCCGGTCTGTCGGTAACGGTGAATTCACGGGTGACACCGGTTCCGTCTGCAGATTTTATCTCCACATTATCACCGTCACGGGTGGCACTGAGGTAGGAGGAATCAGCACCGTCTTTTCCTGCGGCAGGCTTTTCACTGCCGTGTGCCGGCTGTTCCTGTGTTTTGACAGCAGGCTTTGTTTCACTGACGCCGGCGGATACTGCATCAGTAGTGCCATCGCCAGGCTTCTGAGTGGTGACAGCAGGAGCTGGAGTATGGGATATTTCCACTGAAGGAACATCCGGTTCAGCGTTAATTGATTTATCTCTGCCAGAAACTGATGAAGGTCCGGCAGAATGTCCCGAACTGCTGACGGTAACCGACGGACGTGGTTTGTGAACAGCAGGTGCGGCAGGTTGCAGTTTTACTGCAGGCTCCGGCTTTGCGGTATTCACAGCTGCAGGAGCAGGTTTCACAGTCTCAGACTCAGGATCGCTGAAAGATTTTGACAGCGACAGAAGCAGCAGAAATACAAGAATGAAAATAACCGCAATCATGAGAATAAAGCAGCCGATCCCGCCGGAACCTCCGTTGTTGTCAGATTTTTTATCACTGACATTACTGCGGTGGCGGTTTTCATTTTCTTTGGCGTAAAATGCGTCATCAGACCTGCCGGAAGGCTTGAAACCGTATTCCGTGGGATCCGCGGAGGAACTGCTGACGGTCTCGTCCGTGGTACTGTTCTCCGGAATACTTTGCTCATTATCTTCTGAAAAAGAACTGAAAGCGGCGGTCGCTGTTTTTTCCTCATAGAATGTTTTTTCCTCCGGCTGTACAGTTTCAGACTCAGCTCTGTCTGCATCCATCTTCTGCTCCGGTTCGCAGCTGTGAACCTTGTAAAAGATCTGACCGGCGGCACTGTCGGCGGATTTATCCTTCAGACCCCATCCGGCAATAATCGGATCGTGATCGTTGATCACGTAGATATCCTCCTCCGGATTGAATTCAAGTGCACAGCCGTACTTGTAGAACCGGTATGGATCGTAAAGATAGGAGATTAAAACCTTCTGCTCTGCAGATTCAGGATCCTCCGCAGCCTTCATGGCACGGTTTCTCAGATCTTCGATAATCCCGATCAGTCTCTGTGTAATCTCCTGCTGAAAATTCTGATCGTATTCGGAAAGTTTCCGGATCTGCGGTTTGAATCCGAAAATTTCTGAGGGAACAAACCATTCGATCTCACTGCTGCCGTAAATCGGGCTGGCAAAAATGGAAACAGCTCTTCTTCCGGCTTCTGGATCACTGTGGTACAGCACCTTTTCAATGTAAAGCAGAAGTCTTTTCCAGCATCCGCTTTCACTTAAAGGAAATCCCATTGATCCGAGAACTGAAAATCTTTTCCTCGATCTTGAGGTTATTTTGTAACTGTCATTCATACACGCTCCCACTCACTGACAGCCGCGGCCGAAAGTAGCTGTTACGGCATTAAAGATAAAATGTTTCCGGCATAGTCCGACGGGCGGACAATCCTTTTTTAATTCTATAGTCAGTGGGCAAAATCCTCAATTACCTGCTGTCAATATTGTGCAAATATGTGAAATTTCGCGCTTTTGGGAGGAATGGAAAAACCAGATCCGGACAGTGGATTAGAAATTGAAACTTTCCGCCCCGGAAAACATACTTTCCATATTTACGACAGAAGATGTATCCCTGTAGCCGATCGGCTGATTGAAAGATTTAGCGCCACCAAACATACAGTTCAGATTAGTAACAACCGAGATATCCCAGTCGGCCAGCGGCTGATTGAAATTATCTGCTTGAGCAAACATAGAGTTCTAATCCTGCATCGTCTTTGATACGAACCTAAAATGCGTGTAAAGCGTTGATATATAAGGGGTTGCAGAAACAGTATAAATTCGGCAACCGCCAAAATACAAAACAAATGACTTACAGTCATTTTACTTTTTCACCACGGTTCAATTATATGCCACTACACTATCTAAATAATTGAAAAATAAAGAAAAATTTAAATATGTATGGTCCTCTAATTTTTGGGGTAAAATCCTACCATAACCAGAAAAAGGATTTATTCAAAAACTTAAGCTCATCTGCTTTAAATAATTCTAGAGCCATTCCTCCGCTTCACGTTGTTGTTCTTATGCGTCTCACTGCTACTGTTGTTGTCGCCGTTGTCGTTCTATCATTTCATATACATCTTTATTACTATCTGTATTCTTTACATCCCACTTATCAATCGGCTGATTGAAGGAATCAGCACCATAGAACATTTCACTCATATCAGTAACATTCGATGTATCCCAGTCTCCAATCGGCTGATTAAAGGATTTAGCCTCATAGAACATACCGCACATATCAGTAACATTTGAAGTATCCCAATCTCCTATCGGCTGATTGAAGGATTCAGCACCATCGAACATACAGCCCATATCAGTAACATTTGATGTATCCCATCCACCTATCGGCTGATTGAAGATTTCGGCACCGCGGAACAAACTGCCCATATTGGTAACATTTGATGTATCCCAATCTCCTATCGGTTGATTGAAGGTACTAGCACCATGGAACATCCAGCTCATATCAGTAACTTTTGAAGTGTCCCAATCTCCTATCGGTTGATTGAAGGTACTAGCACCATGGAACATCCAGCTCATATCAGTAACTTTTGAAGTGTCCCAATCTCCTATCGGTTGATTGAAGG
>ODAI010029008.1_pt1 | contig 20416 bp, 19 predicted proteins | sample 1539321 | NCBI WGS metagenome assembly ODAI01 (sample SAMN02144231, study PRJEB22623) | gut metagenome | biome: sheep rumen | host: Ovis aries | place: New Zealand
CAATTGCTAAAGCACCTACACCTGAAGATGTTGGAGTATGAGAGTCAGAGCCTAAAATAGTTCTTCCTGGTACTGCAAATCTTTCAAGGTTTACTTGGTGACAAATACCATTACCTGCTTTAGAGAATACGATACCGTATTTATCAGCAACTGTTTGTAAAAATTTATGATCATCAGCATTCATGAAACCATTTTGTAATGTATTGTGGTCAACATAGCTTACTGATAAATCAGTTCTAACTTTATCTAAACCAAAGCTAATGAATTCAAGATATGCCATTGTTCCTGTAGCATCTTGAGTTAAAGTTTGGTCAATCTTTATACTCATTTTATTGTTTTCTAAATCCTCTGATACCTTATGAGCATTTAGAATCTTATATGTTAGGGTTTCTTTCATAAAAAATTCCTCCATTAAAAATAATATACAATGTAGATTATATCATAATAATATATAAAATGAAATAGCAAATAATTTGCAAAAAACCGCTTTTTTAACATAAAATTTATGTTTTTGTTGTATAAAAAACATAATTCATAAACAAAAATAAAACCAGCAAAATCGCTGGTTTTAATATTTATTAATCTTCTTGCTTAGGATATTTTTCACGCTTGTTATTGTAAGTTGTATGTAATAACTTATGAGCAAGATGAGATCCTGGTTCCTTTAAGAAGTCCTTATATAATTTTTGAATATCCTTATTTAAATGAGAACGTCTTACTGGCTTATATTTATCTTCATCATATAATACCTTAGCACGCTTAGCAATATAAGTACGCATAATATCATCATCCTCATTAGGTAAGAATAATTCTTTAACGAATGGTTGACCACCACCGTTTATACATCCACCAGGACAACCCATGATTTCGATGAATTGATATTTAGATTTACCTGCTTTAATTTCTTCAAGTAAAATCTTAGCATTCTTCATACTTGAAGCTACAGCAATATTAAGCTTAGTGCCTTTAATATCTAGTGAAGCCTCTTTAATACCCTTTAAGCCTCTTACTGGTTCTAAATCAATTGGTTCTAATTCTTCACCAGTTAAAATGTTATAAGCTGTTCTAACTGCAGCCTCCATAACACCACCAGTTGCACCGAAGATAACACCGGCGCCTGTATATTCACCAAGTAAGTCTTGGTCAAAGTCTTCATTTGGAAGCTTACTCCAAATAATACCTGCACGTCTAATAAGCTTAGCTAATTCTCTTGTTGTTAATACAACATCAACATCTGCTAAACCATCAACTGAATTTTGAGGACGCTTATTTTCATATTTCTTAGCAACACATGGCATAATTGATACAACACAAATATTTGCTCTATCTAGATTATGCTTTTCTGCATAATATGATTTAATAATTGCTCCTACCATTTCATGAGGGCTCTTGCAGCTTGATAGATGAGATAATAATTCAGGATAATAATATTCAATATAATTAATCCATCCTGGAGAACATGATGTAATCATTGGAGAAACACCCTTAGTTGATAATCTATGGATTAATTCATTAGCTTCCTCCATAATTGTTAAGTCAGCACCGAAGTTAGTATCGAATACTCTATAGAATCCTAATCTATGAAGAGCAGCTACCATCTTACCTGTTCCTGATGTACCAATCTTTTCACCAAATTCTTCAGCAATTGCAGCTCTTACTGCTGGAGCTGTTTGTACGATAACAATCTTTCCATCCTTAAATGCCTTATCAAGCTTATCAATTTCTGAATGCTCTTGAAGTGCACCTGTTGGACAAACATTTACACATTGACCACATTGAATACATGGTACATTTGCAAATGATCTATTTTCACTTGGGGCAACAATTGTATTGAATCCTCTGTTTTCAAATCCAAGAATACCAATACCTTGAACCTCTTTACAAGTTTCAATACATCTACCACATAAAATACATTTAGATGTATCTCTAATTAAAGCTGGAGCTAAATCATCATATGTAGCTGGAGTTTTAGAACCTTCATACATTCCTTCTCTAGCACCAACAATTTTTGAAACCTCTAATAATTCACATTTACCATTCTTTTCACAAGCTTGGCAATTCATTGAGTGATTAGATAATAATAATTCAACACTAGTTCTTCTTGCTTCAACTGCTTGAGGATCACCGATTGTAACCTCTAATCCTTCTCTAACAGGGTAAGCACAGCTTGGAACTAATCTTCTTTCACCCTTAACTTTTACTAGACATACACGGCATGAAGCAAGTGAGCATCTTCCGTCCATCCAAGAACAAAGTGAAGGGATTTGATAACCGCATTTTCTAGCAGCTTGTAAAACAGTTAATGAACTGTCTACTTGATAATCGTGTCCTTCGATTTTAATATTTACTAATGCCATTTCCTTCACCTCTATCCTTTAATAATTGCACCAAATTTACAGCCAGCAACACATGTACCACACTTAATACATTTAGCTTGATCGATTGCCATTGCTGGCTTCTTCTTACCTGGAGCAATATAATCAGTAGGATGAATAGCATCTACTGGACAATTTCTAGCACAAAGTCCACAGCCGATACAAGAATCCTTAACAATTGAGAATTGCATTAAATTCTTACATACGCCTGCATCACATTTCTTATCAACGATATGTCTTTCATATACATCACGGAATTTAGATAATGTAGATAAAATTGGGTTTGCAGCTGTTTGACCAAGACCACATAGAGAACCAACTTGAAGTGAATTAGACAATGCATATAGCTTATCGATATCCTCAAGCTCACCCTTACCATCTGTAATTCTATCTAATATTTCTAATAAACGCTTTGTACCAATACGACATTGAGAACATTTACCACATGATTCGTCACAAATAAATCCTAAATAGAATTTAGCAACGTCAACCATACAGTTATCCTCATCCATTACGATAGCTCCACCTGAACCCATCATTGAGCCCTTAGCAATTAGGTTATCGTAATCAATTGGAGTATCTAGATCATTGATTGTTAAGCATCCACCTGATGGACCACCAGTTTGAATAGCTTGGAATTTCTTATCATTAGGAATTCCTCCACCAATGTCATATACTAATTCTCTTAAAGTTGTTCCCATAGGAACTTCAACTAAACCAACATTCTTTACCTTACCACCAAGTGCAAATACCTTAGTACCTTTTGACTTTTCAGTACCAATTGAAGCAAACTTAGCAGAACCTTCTCTAATAATGTATGGAACATTTGCTAATGTTTCAACGTTATTAATAATTGTTGGCTTGCCCCATAGACCCTTAACAGCAGGGAATGGTGGACGTGGTCTTGGCATACCTCTCTTACCTTCAATTGAATTTAAAAGTGCAGTTTCCTCACCACAAACGAATGCACCGGCACCAAGTCTAATATGAACTCTAAAGTTGAAGCCAGTACCTAAAATATTATCGCCTAATAAACCTAGCTTTTCAGCTTGCTCGATTGCAATTCTTAATCTGCTTACAGCAACTGGATATTCTGCTCTTACATAGAAATAACCATCAGAAGCACCAATTGCATAACCTGCAATCATCATACCTTCGATAACGTTAAGTGGGTTACCTTCAAGGATAGATCTATCCATGAATGCACCTGGGTCACCTTCGTCACCATTACATACAACGTATTTAACATCATTTTGTTGATCTAGAGCGAATTGCCACTTTCTACCAGTTGGGAATCCTCCTCCACCTCTACCTCTTAGGCCTGATGCTAATACTTCATTAACAACATCTTGTCTAGACATCTTTAAAGCTTTAACTAAACCTTTGAATGCGTCGTATCCTAAAGCTTCATTAATATCTTCTGGGTTGATTACACCACAGCCATGTAGTGCAATACGCATTTGCTTTTGATAGAAAGGAATATCTTCCTGTCTATTGCATTTTTTACCTGTGTTAGGTTCAACATATAATAGTCTTTCAACTATCTTGTTTCCAATAATATCCTCATCCATTATCTCTTTAACGTCGGCAACAGTAACACCGCGGTAAAGTGTATCTTCTGGATAAATTTTAACGAAAGGTCCTTGTGAACAGAATCCGAAGCAACCAACCTTATTCACTTTAACCTTATCTTCTAGTTTTCTTTCTTTAATTTCTTTTTCGAATTCCTCTAATATAGCCTTTGAATCACTTGATAAGCATCCAGTACCACCGCAAATAGTAATAGTACGGACTTGTGATTTACCAGCTAATTTATCATTAAATTTGCCGAAGCATTCAGCAATTTTTTGATCTAATTCTTTTTCATTCTTTATTCTTATTTCTTTTGCCATAATATTACTCCATACCCTTTGCTCTATATTCATCGATAATACCTTGTACATCTGAAAGTTTTACCTTTGGATATACCTTACCATTAATTGAAATAGCTGGAGCAATACCACATGCACCAATGCATCTTAGACCATCAAGTGTGAACAATCCATCCTTAGATGTTTGTCCAACATTAATCTTCAATAAGTCACTGAATTTGTTAAGTACATTTTGTCCGCCTTTAACATAACATGCTGTTCCAATACATACACCAATGACATATTTGCCCTTTGGTTGTAGTGAGAAAAATGAATAGAAAGTGACAACACCATAAATTTCACTTACAGGGATGCCAGTTTCATCACTAATTACTTCTTGAACCTCAAGAGGTAAATAGCCGTATTCATTCTGAACATCAGCTAAGATTAGCATTAAAGGAGATGGCTCATTTTTGTAACGACCGCAAATCTCTTTAATCTGACTTACTGCTTCTTTTCTTAAAAACATCTTTCCACCCTCATTTTCATAATTTTTACTGTTTTTAAAATAGAAAAGTAATTATTGTTAATTTTTATACTACTTTTTACTTCCATTTCATTTTATTATTTTTAATAATAATTGTCAACACATTAGGCCCATTTTTAGCCGTAAAATAAAGAAAAAACTCGTTTTTCAACGAGTTTTCGTAAACGTTTTAGAATTTTACTAGTGCGTAAAGCTTTTTGCCCCTTCTTAAAACGATAAATTTACCTTCGATTGCATTAGCTTTTCCGATTACAGTTTCAATGTCAGTTTGTTTATCTCCATTGACTAAAACTGCACCATTTTTAATGAACTCTCTTGCTTCTCTTTTTGATGATGCAAGCTTAGCTTCAATTAGGGCATCAACAAGTGGCATATCTTCCTTACCTTCAATTGATGGTAAATCATTGAAGCCCATTTCGATTTCCTTTGCAGTTAAATCTTTAACATTACCACTGAATAATGCTTCACTAATCTTAACTGCTTCATCATATGCTTCCTTACCATGGATGAATGTAATAACCTCTCTAGCTAAAGCCTTATGAGCTTCTCTTAGATGAGGAGCCTCTTGATTCTTCTTTTCTAATTCTTCAATTTCTTCTTTAGATAAGAATGTTAAGAATTTTAAATAATCAATAACCTTTGTATCTTCACTATTAATAAAGAATTGATACATTTCATATGGAGATGTCTTATTAGCATCTAGCCATACAGCCTTACCATTTGTTTTACCAAATTTAGTTCCATCTGATTTAGTTAATAGAGGCATTGTAAATCCATATACTTCTTTTCCTTCTTTTCTTCTAACTAAATCAATACCAGCTGTGATGTTACCCCATTGGTCTTGACCTGCAACCTGTAATGTAACATTCTTTTCTTTATTTAAATACCAGAAATCTAATGCTTGTAAAATCATATATGAGAATTCAGTAAATGTAATACCTGAATCTAATCTTCTCGCAACGATATCCTTTTGTAACATTAAATTAACATTGAAATATTTACCATAATCTCTTAAGAAATCGATAATATTAATTTTTCCTAACCAATCTCTATTATTAACCACTTCAAAACCAAATAGCTTTTCAGCTTGGCTCTTTAAGCAGTTGAAATTATGATCTACTGTCTCATATGTAATCATAGGACGCTCAGCATCTGGTTTTGGATCTCCAATTAAGCCTGTACCACCACCAACTAATAAGATTGGATGATGTCCAGCATCCTTTAATCTCTTACTGATTAAGAAGCTTGAGAAATGACCGATGTGAAGTGAATCACCTGTTGGGTCAGTACCAATATAAAATGTTAAGCCACCCTTGTTTAATTTTTCTTTAATTGATGGATCAGATACATCCTTAATTAATCCTCTCCACTCTAATTCTTCATAAATACCCATTATTGTTTCCTCCTAATTAATTATAAATACAAAAATAAAGTCCTTAAGCATAAGCCTAAGGACGAATTATCGCGGTACCACCTTAGTTCTGTATATATAAAATACAGCACTCTAAAATAATATTCTCAGGAAATGTAATTCATAATTCAAAACATTATCTATTTTCACCAGCCATAGATTCTCTAAAAATAATTTTGATTATTACTAATGATCCTTCATAGAATTATTAATTTGTTTCTCTTTCTACAACTCTGTATGGAAGTAGAATTTTTGTTTCAGTAACTTCTTCATGTTGCATATATTTTGTAAGAAGTCTCATTGAAACTGCTCCTATATCATATACCGGAGTATCTACACATGTCAAGTTAGGACGAGATAAAACTGCATATTTTGTGTTTTGAAGTCCAACTACTGATACATCCTCAGGAACCTTATAACCAGCTTTAATTGCACAATTCATAAAGCTAATAGCTATTGAATCTCTTACTGAAATTAAAGCATCGAAATTCTTATTCTTAATGAATTCTTGGAAATGTAATGTATTAATGCTTACATCTCCTGATGTTCTAATAATTAAAGGCTCAAGACCAGCTTCTTCCATGGCCTTTGTATAACCTTTAACCTTGTGGAAGTTAACTGTATATTTTCTAACTGTTGAAGCTAGATAGATATCTTTCTTACCTGCGTTTAATAATTCCTTTGTAATTTCATATGTTGCCTTTTCGTAATCGATTGTAACTGAAGGTACATCGATATCATCATAGCTTACATTACATAGAACTACAGGAATACCTGCATCTTGAATTTGGTTAATTACTGAATTCATTTGTTCTAATTCTAATTCATCATTTAGGAATAAGATACCATCAACTTGTTCAGCAACAACTGATCTCATAACTTCCTTTATATCTTCATTTTCTGCCATTGAGAAAATCTTCATTGCATAATCATATTTCTTGGCAATATCAATGATACCACCTAATAATTGTGCAGTTGATGCTCTTGAAACATCAGCCATTACGATACCAACTGTAGTTGTTTTTCTACTAGCTAAGCCTCTTGCGATTGCATTTGGTCTATAGCCTAATTCCTTAATAACCTTTAAGACTCTAGCACGTGTTTCGGGATTAACTTTTTCAGGATTATTCATTACTCTACTTACAGTAGCAAGTGAAACCTTTGCAGCACCCGCAACATCATAAATTGTAGTATTCGCCATTTTATTAATCACCTCGCATCGTTTTTTCTTGATTAATTATAACATATATGAAAGTCGTTTTCAATAGATTTTCATAAACAATATGAAATCGTTTTCTAGCTACTTTTTAAAATTTAAGGCAGCACTTTCGACTTCTTCTAATTCAAATCTATATTGTTGTTTTACATTAGGATACTTGATATGATCAACCTCACTTAAGAACATTTCAAGTGGTCTAACCCAAAGTGAGCCATCACCATATAGTCTTCTATAAACAACCATTTTTTCTTTAGTTTCGCTATCAAATGCGATATCCTCAACTAAATATCTATCACCTTTAAAATGTCTATAGATTCCATGTATTTTAATATCTCTCATAATGCTCCTCCTAAAATAATGATTCTTGTATGAAGCCTCGATTAGATTTTTCTAAATCGAATTCTGCCCATACTCTGTTTCTTTTTGTTGGGTATATTATTATTGGCGCGTCTAATCTTTCAGGCTTAATAAAATCATATGCATATGCTACATGATTTAGCATACCTTCATTTTTAAGTTTTTCCTTTGCTATATCTAAATCATAATTATCAGATATATGCCATTTTACATAATCCTCATAGCTTATTGAATGAACATCTACCATTTCAACAAAGCCATATAATAAATCTGTATTAGATTCAATTAAACCAATTTTGCCTCTAACATCACTTGAATACAATCTAGTATCAAAGGTTGTTCTACCTTCTAATATATCTATAATATATTCTTTTCTCATTATTAACCCAATCATTTTTTAAACCTCATATTCAAATCATAAAAAAAGAGTAGTTGATGGGCTACTCTTTTCTACCAAAGGAGCTAATTAGATTCTACACAAATATTGTAAAATCAAAAATACACGTAAATAATACCACATTTGTGTAAAAACGTCAACGTTTTATACGAAATCGTTTAAGCTTCTTTTGTTCACTTGTTCCTGAAGAAATTTTGAACGCTGAATTAACATTAAAACTCCTGCTGGTATAAATAACAAGCAAATAATACAAAAACCAAGTGGAGCATATCCTTTTTTATTGAATACGATAATACTTATAACTGCAAATACTAAACCAGCAAATACGATAACTGCACCACCTAAAAAAAGTACATAAAGCAAAACGCCAACTAAAGCACCTGCAAAAGCACCTGCAGCCTTTCCTCCTGGGTCTTCTGTGCTATCAGCAGCACCTTGAATTACTTGGCCTACGATTTCTCTTCCTCCAATAACTAAAAATAGAATTAAAGCTATTTCTGCAACTATAGCAACTGCTAATAAAACATTAACTGCTATTCTTAATCCTTTCATTAATCCTCACCTAATATCTTTCTTGCTACATAAACGCCAGATGCAGAAGCATGTGATAAGGAATGGGTTACACCAGAACAATCTCCAATAACATATAATCCCTTATGGCATGTTTCAAGATTATTATCAATTTCAACCTGCATATTATAAAATTTAACTTCTACACCATATAATAATGTATCATCATTTGCAGTACCTGGAGCTATTTTATCTAATGCATAAATCATTTCAATAATACCATCTAATATTCTCTTAGGTAAAACTAATGATAAATCACCAGGTGTGGCAGTTAATGTTGGAGTAATGAACGCTCTATCAATTCTTTCTTGAGTACTTCTCTTTCCTCTAATTAAATCACCAAAGCGTTGAACTATAACTCCACCTCCTAGCATGTTAGATAATTTAGCTATTGATTCAGCATATGCATTACTATCATTAAATGGTTCAGTAAAGCTTTTTGATACTAATAATGCGAAATTAGTATTTTCTGTATGCTTTGAAGGATCCTCAAAGCTATGTCCGTTAACTGTTATAATTCCATTAGTATTTTCATTTACTACCTTTCCATATGGATTCATACAGAATGTTCTTACTAAATCGCCATATTTTTCAGTACAATAAACTATTTTACTTTCATATAATTCATCAGTCAAATGACTAAATATAACGGCAGGTAATTCAACTCTAACACCAATATCAACTCTATTACTTAATGTTGTAATATTTAAATGCTTACAAACACTTTCCATCCACTTAGAACCTGATCTACCAACTGATATAATACACTTATCACCACTATATCTACCTTTTTCAGTAATAACCTCATATCCGTTTTCTATTTTATCAATTTGAGAAACAGGTGTATAGAAATGGAAATCTACATATTCCTTTAATATATTATATAGATTCTCTAATACAACATAATTTTTATCAGTTCCTAAATGTCTTACTGATGCATCTAAAAGATGTAATTTATTCTTTAAGCATAGCTTCTTTATTTCTTGATTTGATGTTGAATATAGCTTAGTGCCTTCTCCACCATATTTCATATTAATTGAATCTACATATTGCATTAAGGAAATTGCTTTTTCTTTTCCTATATATTGATGAAGTGTACCACCGAATTCATTTGTTATATTATATTTACCATCAGAGAATGCTCCAGCACCACCAAAGCCATTCATAATTGCGCATGTCTTACAATGAACACATGATTTTACTTTAACTCCATCGATTGGACATTTTCTCTTTTCTAATGGGCTTCCTTCTTCAAAAATAGCTATTTTTAAATTTTTATTTCCCTTTAATAATTCAAACGCTGAAAAAATACCACCAGGTCCAGCACCGATTATGATAATGTCATAATTATTCATTTTTAAATTCACCTCATCACTATTATTATACTTTTTAATTGAAAATTAAACAACATAAAAAATGACTTGCATATAGCTAAGTCATTTAATATATTATGAAATCATTCTTCTTTTTCTTTTTTAAATATCTTTTCATAATAGATGATAATTTATATTCTAATGCATCATAAGGACAATTATTAACGCATTTTAAGCATCTATTACAGCTTTTATCAATAATAATACCATTTTCAATTTTATTACAAATAATATTACACATATTACAATTTATACATTTATCAGTCTTTATTATTTTTACTGATATCTTATGTCTATATATTGGTAATATTGATGCAAATATATTTTTCTTTGTTTTTTTAATAATGATTTCTTTATCATTATTTATTTTATCAATTAATATATCTAATTTATTTAAATCAAATGATGTATCAGAATCTATATAAGTATGCTTAGAAGGAACGTATGCTGCACCTACAATTTTAGCATTTAATATTTTCTTTACATCATTTAATACATGCCCATAGCTCATTTTTCCATATGTTAATATAACTACAGCCTTTTTAGCTGTTATTTTCTTTATTATATTTCTTATTTCAATTGGAATAGATTGATAATGAATGGGAAATATTAAATATATATTATCAAATTCATAATTATCTAATTTTAATATATTTAACAATTGATAATTATTTTTTAAAGAAATAAATTTTGCAACATTATAGCTTTCTTTTGTATTTGAATAATAAATTATTGCGTCCATTATTTTGAAAAATATTCCTTCATTATTTTACATTCAGGTAATTCATCTAGTGAAAAGCCTAATGAATTCTTTATTTCAGAAATTGCTTCTTCTTTAGTTAAGCATTTATTTTGAGTTGCGATAGCCATTTCAATTGTTGAAAAAGGAATCATTGTTGATCTCATATAATAGAATCTATTGAATTGAGAATATTCTTTACATTTTTCAATTTTGCAACTTGTGTGAAGACCCTTATCTGTTTCTTCAGGCATAACCCAACCACATTCTTCTACAATTTGATTTTTAACCTTTTTCCAATTGTATTCTCCACCTGCAATCTCATCAAAATCAACCTGGATAAATCTTGGGATATTTCCAGACCATGATGATTGTCTTATTGCTCTTTTTAATGGATTAACTAAAAATGGAGTATTTCTTATAACCTTACATACATTTGTTAATAAATCATTTTGATATCTATTTAGTTTATTAACTAATTTAGATTGACCTTTAGCTAATTGCTTCATTGTTAATAATGTATGAAGCTGACCTTTTCTAAATGGTGGATGTAATGTAATTATTCTTCCAAAATTTATTAGAAAATTTAGGAATTTATTTGTTGAGAATTTATATGCAAAAAGTGGGGCAATATGATTATAATATAATCCTGCAACCTGAGCTGGTTCATTACCTACTACAAAATAAGGAATCTTATTGGCTATTAATTCTGGATAGAATAATATATAAGCAAGTGATGGACATGCACAAGTATTTTCATTTAATGCATATAATTCACTATAGAATTTCTTTAGAACATCATTAGATACATATCTAGTGATAAATTCAACACTATCTAGCTTCTTTTTAGCATTTTCAATTGATTGTCTAGCTGAATCTGACATATATGGTATTTCCCATGTCAATGCTAAAACTCTAAGCTTTAGTACCTTTGATAAATAATATAATAAATAAGTTGAATCCTTGCCACCTGTATAGAATACTGCTATATCAAATCGGCTCTTTTTAGCTTTAGGGAATGTGTTCATTACAGGAGTTACACCTTTTAATTTAGAATGAACATCCTTAGTTTGACAAATAGGACATAGACCTGATTCATCAAATTCTACTCCTGGTAACATATAATCATTCATTGAACAATTTTTACAAAATGTAGCTTCATCTAAAGACTTAGGTGTTGTTCTAACATCTTTAATATCTACTACAACTTCATCATCAATTAGCTTTTTTATAATTTGTTTTTCATTATCATTTAATTCTTTTGGTAATGAACTAATTATAGCTAATTCTTTTTTATTTAATTTATATTTGTTTTTAAATAGATGAATTTTGTTTCTTAAGCCATAATAGATTATAAAATTATTATCTATTTTCCATCTGTTTTGTAATGAATGCATATATTACTCCCCCTAATATTGTATTTATTACTATCTATCTTCTCTAAAGTAATTTGTTCCAAGTGAAGCTGGTGGTTGAACCTGCTTCTTACCAACGATTGAAGTTATAACTAAAATTAATATTGTAACAACATATGGTAGCATCTTGATAAATTCGGCACCTTCGTTGCTTAATACGAAGAATCCTGCATATGGTAATTGATATAATAATGCGAATATGAATGAGCCTGCAAGACAAATAGTTGGTCTCCAAATTGAGAAGATTACTAATGCAACTGCAAGCCAACCAAATTGCTCAATTGAAACTGATTGTTCAAATCCACCACGCATACAAACCATTATATATGTTAAACCGCCAAATCCTGCGATTGCAGCACCACAAATAGTTGCGATATATCTATATCTTTCTACGTTTAATCCAGCCGCATCTGCAGTTCCTGGATTTTCACCTACTGCTCTTAAGCCTAATCCAGTTTTTGTTTTCTTTAAGAAGAATGCAGCGACTATAGCTAAGATAATAGCTAAATATACTAAGAAGCCGTAGCTAAAGAATATTCTTAAAATATCTGGTGAAGAGTCAGTAACAAATGGTAACATTCTTGAGAAGAATTTTTTTGAAATTCCAGTTAGATAATCTATTGATGAATTACCTTGATATTGACTCTTTTTAACTAAAAACCAAACAAATGTTGATGCTGCAGCACCAAATGTTGTAATAGAAAGACCTGTGATATTTTGATTAGCTTTTAATGTTACAGTTAAGAAACTGTATAATAATCCCATTAATCCACCAAAGATTAATGTAAATATTATTGCTAATAATATGATCATAAATCCATTATTTTTTCCAAATAGATGTAGGGCAACATTTATACCTACTATACCACCCATACCACCAAAGCACATAATACCTGGGATACCTAAATTTAAATGACCTGATTTTTCAGTGATAATTTCACCTACTGCACCATATAAGAAGATCGCAAAAATTGGAATTGCTCCAATAATCCATGTAACAACTGCTGACATTATTCTTGTACCTCCTTATTATCATTTTCTTTATCATCTTTAGAAGCTTCAGTTATTTCTTCTTCAGCTTCTTTCTTTTCTTTTTTAAATAATCCTTTTATTTTTCTAATAATAAATGCAAAGAATGCGACTATATAATCAATTACAACATTAAATGCCTCTTGAATAGCACCAAATACTTTTGCAAGCCATCTAACGAATTTATTATCAATTTCTCCATCTTCATTTCTTCTGAATATAAATTTATATTTTGAGAAGAATGTACAACCAATAATGAAGAAGATAATAATTGATGAAATAATTAAAACAATAGATGTATCTGTAATACCTTCATTTGTTAAGAATAAGCTTGTACCATTATTTATGAATGTAATTAAGAATGCAGATAACACCATAAAATATGGTTTGAAATCAGCTAACCATACAACAATGATTGCTGTAAAGCCTCTTCCACCTGTTACATTCGCATTAATAACATGATTTAAACCATTAGTTAATAAGAATCCGATAATACCACAAATAATGCCTGATACAATTAATGTTCTAATAATTACTAATTTAACATTAATACCAACATATTTAGCAGAATTAACTGATTCACCAACCAATGATAATTCGAAACCATGTTTAGTATGCTTAATATAGATTGATACTGTAATTAATAATAATATAACGATTAATACCGGTGTTAAATATTGATAAATCATACCTAATGAACCATTATCAATAACAGGAGCTATACCACTTCCATTTTTAGCAATTGAATTTACGAATACAGCTACTAATTGTGTAGCAACATAATTCATCATTAAGGTAAATAATGTTTCATTTGTGTTCCATATTGCTTTAAATATAGCAGGAATAGTTGCCCATATTATACCTGATATAATTGCAGCAAATAAACATATAAATACTAATAATATGTCATTTACTTTTCCACCTAAATAGAATAAACATACATATGCTGAAAGTGCAGAAACTAATACTTGACCATCAGCACCTGTATTCCAATATTTCATTTTAAAGGCAGGAAGTAATGCAAGGCCTATTCCTAATAAAATGGACATATCTTTTAAGAATACCCATAATCTATCAGTAGTACCAAATATTCCTTCAAATAATGATCCAATAAATATGAATGGATTTGTTCCATATACTATTGCAACAATAATACATGAAATAATTAATGCTGTTATTATCGCAATAGCTTTTATCGCGATTAATTTACGAGTTGAGATGTTATCTCTTCTTGAGATATGAATTAATGGTTCTTTATTTTGATTAGCTTTAGTATTTTCCATTATTCAGCCACCTCCTCTTTATTATCTGAAGTGTTATTCTCTTCATTTGATTTAGTGTCTTCAGGTGATTCTTCATTTTGATTATTATCCAAAGCCTCTTCAATAGAATCATTCTCAGCCTGATTCTTATTTTCTTCAGCTTGGCTTTCTCCAAGTGCTTTCCATTCTTCTTCAGTAAGTTGAGAGTCACGAGCTTTACCCCAATCTCTTTCACTTTGCTCTTTAAGAAGATTTAATGAACCTGTCATCATAAGACCAATTTTTTCTTTTGTAGTCTTAGCAGCATGTACGACACCCATTACTTCACCATGACATAAAACTAAAATTTTATCACATAATGCAAGCATAACGTCTAAGTCTTCACCAACAAATAAAATACCTACACCTTTTTTCTTTTGTTCATTTAAAATATCATAAATTGCATATGCAGAGTTAATATCTAGACCTCTAACAGGATATGCAGTAACGATAACATTTGGAGCTGATTCAATTTCACGTCCAACTAATACCTTTTGAACATTACCACCAGATAATCTTCTTACTGGTGTTTCAGTTGAAGGTGTTACAATATCAAGCTTATCAATTAATTCTTGTGCTCTTTTTCTAGCTTTCTTTCTATCTACAAATATCCATTTTCCATCACGATAATCCTTTAACATCATATTATCAGTAATTGAAAAAGATGGAGCTAGACCCATACCAAGTCTATCTTCAGGAATGAAAGACATTGAAATACCTTTTTCAATAATTTCCTTTGGCTTTAATCCAATAAGACTTTCACCTTTATGTGTAATTTGTCCAGAAACAATAGGTCTTAAACCTGCGATTGCTTCACATAATTCCTTTTGTCCACAGCCTGAAATACCTGCAACACCAACTATTTCACCACCACGAATGTATAATGAAACATTTTTAATTGCACGAGATCCATCATCTGAATTAACATTTAAATCTCTTATTTCTAGTAGAGGTCTATCGAAATTTGTAATAGCACGATTGATTTTTAGTTCAATCTTCTTTCCAACCATCATTTCAGTTAATAAATTTTCATCACATTCAGATGTATTAACTGTACCAATGAATTCACCTTTACGTAAGATTGTAACTCTATCTGAAATTTCCATAACCTCATTTAATTTATGAGTAATGATAATAATAGATTTTCCATCATCTCTCATGGCTTTAAGAATTTTGAAAAGCTTTGTTATTTCTTGAGGAGTTAAAACTGCAGTTGGTTCATCCAATATTAGAATATTTGCACCACGATATAAAACCTTGATAATTTCAACGGTTTGTTTTTCGGATACGCTCATATCGTATACCTTTTTCTTCGGATCAATATCGAAGCCATATTTTTGTGAAATATATTCAACCTCACGGTTAATTTCTTTCATATTTAGTCTTCTTTTGGTATTCATCCCAAGAATAATATTTTCAGCAGCACTAAAAATATCTACTAACTTAAAATGCTGGTGAATCATACCAATACCATATTTAAATGAATCCTTAGGCGTTTTAATAACAACCTTTTTACCATCAACTAAAATTGAACCATTATCAGGAAAATAAATACCTGAAATCATGTTCATTAAAGTTGTTTTACCTGATCCATTTTCGCCAAGTAGTGATAAAATCTCACCCTTTTTAACATTAAAAGAGACATTTTTATTCGCAACTACTTTACCAAACGTCTTTGTTATGTTTCTTAATTCAATTGCATACTCAGACATGAATTCAACCCCTTTAATAATAAAAATTAAAAGCCATTAAGGGCGGAATAAATATCCCGCCCTACGCTTTTATAAATTAATAGCTAATTATTAATTATTTTGTTTCAATAATATTAGTAATTCCATCGATGATTAGATCAAAATATGGAGCACTTCTGAATTTTGATTCTTTAAATACACCACTTTCAATTACTTCTGTTTCACCAACATAGTCGCCAAAATCATCAACATCAGCTTTATAAGAAGTAATCTTTTCACCTTTAACTGTGAATGTATTAGTATCAAATACATTTAATGTACCGTTCTTTAATTTAAGAGCTATTTCATCCATCTTTTCTTTTGTATTAGCTGCAGCTACTTTAGTATTTGGAGCATAATATTCAACTGCGCCATTAGCTAATGTACCACACCAGTCATTTTCCATCTTTGTACCATTTAAAGTATTAGTAATGAAATATTTGAAGAATGGTCTCCAGTTAATTCTTGATGAAGTTAAATATGAATCCTCTAATGCTGTATTAGCACCATTGTAGAATACATTAGGAACTTTCTTATTATCACATACTCTTGGACAACCTTGAGAGTCAGCATGTTGAGAAATTAATACACACTTATCGTTATCAATTAATGTTGTAGCTGTTGTAGCTTCAGCATTTTCATCATACCAGCTGTTTGTATATCTAACTGTCATTGTTGCAGATGTACATACTGATCTAGCACCTAAGTAGAATGAAGTGAATCCAGAAACTACTTCTGCATATGGGAATGCGCCAACATAACCAATCTTAGCTTGTTCTGCAGTGATAGTACCTTTTGCAATCATATCATTAAGCTTTAAGCCAGCAGCAACACCAGCAACATATCTTCCTTCATAAATTGAAGCAAATGCATTTTGGAAGTTATCTAAATTTTCTGTATGTGCCTTTGTACCTGTTGCATGAGCAAATTGAACATTCTTGAATTCCTTTGCTGCTTTTAAAATGAATGATTCATGACCAAATGAGTCAGCAAATACACCTTTACATCCAGCATTTACTAAATCTTTTGCTGCATTATATGCATCTTCTGATTCATCAACGCCTACTTTTAATACAGCCTTAACGTTTAATTCTTTACAAACATCCTTTGCTGCATCAATAAAGTTTTTGTCATAAGTTGAATTTTCATCATGTAAGAAAATAAATCCAAACTTATCTCTTGTGTCGCTCTTACAGCTTGCAAAAGTCAATGCTGCAGCAGCAACTGTTGTAGCAGTTAATAATTTTACTACTAATTTTTTCATTTTTCCTTCTCCTCTTTTTTTGTTTCTTTTTTCCCTTCCATGATAGAAAAAATGGCATTCGTATCGAAAGCCATTTGTCCGGAAGAAAAATGTGACTTTCGTAGTATAAGCATTATATTGGTGCTTATGTAGAAACTTTCCCACCATATTAGGGTAATTATACGAAACATTATACAGGATAAACCTGACACGCATATTATAACCTATTTTCAAATTAAAGAAAACATATTTTTATTAAAAATATATTATTTGATTTTATCGATATCCTTAATCAAAATATTAAAGTGGCAATCATTATCTTCTCGGTATATGTAATAAACCCTTGTATTATCACTAAAATTATAGATGATTTCTTGTTTGCAAGAAACAAAAGTGTATGTTTTTGGTGCTAGCATTATTTTTATAATGCCATTATCATCAAAATAATATGGCTTATTTTTTAAATAAAGTGGATTTCTTTTAATTGTTGCATCATCAGTATAAATTGTAAATTCATATTTCTTATCAAAAAACATATAATCACCTCTTTTTCAAAAAGAAAAGAATTCAGTTGTCTGAATTCTATCTTTTGTTATCTTCATATTCTTTCTTTTCTCTAATATCATCGTCAGTTAATCTTAATAAGAAGATTCCTGGAGCAACAAAAGAGAAAATACATGCAAGTATAGATAATACCTTGATATCCTTTTTAGTTTTAGCATCTTGAAGCTTTTTAAGTGCTAAAATTGAAATAACTGCACAAGCGGCACCATATATGAATAAAATTACACCAACAGCTAGCATACCTGATGCACCCTTAGCTGTGAAATTAGGTAATTCTTCAACTGTCTCTTGGGCAATTTCAGCTCCTGTTGTAGTTAGAGTTATAGTAGCTGTAGCTGTAGATACAATTGCAGATGTTGTAGCAATAATTGCTTCAGGTGTTGTTTCACTTGCTCTTGCAACAACAGATGACATATATCCATACATTCCTAAAAAACAGATACCAAGTACAACAAAAACTATACCAGCAACTGATGTCATTATAAGAGCTATTTTTGATATGAGTTTCATATAACTATCCTCCATACCGATATTAAGTCTATTATAAACTATAATTTATAAATTATCAATAAAATGCTATTCAGCAAAATCACTCATTCCTTCAGTAAGGTATTTTAAAGTAAGCTTATCAGGTACATTACCATGCTCAGCTGATTTATTAAGCCAGAAGATATAATATCTATCGGCAGGCATGTATGTAGAGCATAAAAGATAAATATCTGCTAAGATATGATAAATTTCTTCATTCTTATTATCTACTTCTTTAAAGCAGATACAAGTCATGTTTGAAATAGTATCAAGTGTAAGCTTTTCTGGATCATCATAAATATTCCAAAATGCTGTAGCGACAGATCTGGCATTATTTTTGTGATCGTCAGTTAAAACGATTTTTGCTTCTTCAGGAAGCTTCTCGTTAATTTGTGCTAAATATTCGTTTCTTTCCTTAACTGATACTGGTCTATAACCACAATTAGGGCAGAAATGAATTAAAGCATCCTTTTCATCAAATTTTGTCTTACAAATTTTACATACATTACCCATACTACAAAACCCCACTATTATAAGTATATCATTATTTTTTAAAATAAAAAATAGTGAAAAGGCTAATTTTCACTATTTTTATAATAATCTTTATTCTCATTGCAGCATGAATCACATGGATCCTCTATTTCTGTTTCAGCTAGAGAATGAAAATCCATACATTTTTTAATATTATTGTAGATTTCATCTTCAATAAATTTATTATTTTTCATACATTTTCTACCGAAAACATATTTACACATTAAGCATTGTGAATGCATATAAAACACCTCCAATTATTTAAAGAAATCTATGATTTCATCCATTACAACAGGGTCTAATTCACCCATTTTACGGAAATCACATGATTTATAAAATTCATCCTGTTTTTCCTTTTTAACCTTCTTTAAATCCTGTTGAAATTTTAAAAATAATTTAGTTGCTTCTATCGTATAATCTGGATTATGTAATCTATTTTCTGGTGTAATATATTTAATATTTGTTTTATCCTTTAGTTCTTCTTCAATTTTGCCTAATCCAATATTATATGGAACTATTGGGTCAGTTTTTGATTGAATTACTAATACTGGATTATTATAATTTCTCAATGAATCTACAACTTTATATTTAGAAAACCCATTTGTTAATTTATTATCATAGTTAATGAATAATGATATATGTGTTGCGTTAGGAATTAAAGCCTTAACTAATCCCTTAGTTGTATTAAATGGAGCTAATAATACAGTACCTGCAATATCAGGATGAAGCTTAACAATATTACCTGCAGCATAACCACCCCAAGAATGCCCAATTGTATATATTTTTCTATTGCTTAATTCAGGATTTGATTTAATATAATTTATTGCAGCATTTGCACATCTTAAGCTATTACCTAAGCCTCTTAGTGTACCACTTGATTCATTTGTACCTGAATAATCAAAGCCTAATACTAAAAAACCTTTATTTGCAATATATCCTATTTCTTGTAAATAAGATTCCTTTGATGAAAACATACCATGGAAAAATACAACAATAATATCATTTTTAGGCTCTTTATATGAATATAAATAACCTATTAATGTATCATTATCACATGGTATTTTAACTTGCTTAGCATCTAAATTAAAATCCTCATTAACATAGCTTTCAATTCTTGGATCAATCTTAAAGGTATTATTAAATAATTTCTCATGCTTATTTTTAATATCTTTATAATTCAATATGAATAATATAATTAATCCAGCAATTAACAATGCCGATAATATTGATATAATTA